>Ga0315314_1000405_pt1 | contig 49954 bp, 55 predicted proteins | sample TDP9_MG_FD_203631 | JGI IMG/M metagenome (GOLD analysis project Ga0315314, IMG submission 203631) | Freshwater sediment microbial communities from Lake Towuti, South Sulawesi, Indonesia - TDP9 | ecosystem: Environmental > Aquatic > Freshwater > Lake > Sediment | place: Indonesia: South Sulawesi... | reverse complement strand
TACCTAGACTAGGAGACGTGTGTGTGCTCCTTCAAAACAGAAGCACAACCCCTCGAGAACGGACCATTCGCTGCCCAGAAAACTCGACAAAACAAAAAACCCTAAAATGGTGCTCCGGCCGGGATTCGGACCCGGGTCTCCGACTCGAAAGGCCGGAATACTTAACCTGGCTATATTCGGCAGAAACCACTCCTTGTGGTGTCTCTTCTACCGGAGCCATTTTCGGAGCAAGATGCAAGATGCTTGGCTCTGGATTTAAGTTTTCTGCATTACGAATGACTGGTTAGGGCGGTTTGTATGCACTCTTTCAAGGGCGCTAACGTTACGTTCACTTTGTTCATTGTTGGCGTGTAGTAGGCTGATTTTGCAGAGTTCGTCATGACAGGCTCATTTATCCAAGTAACAACGGCACAAGTATCGCACAGCACATGCCCACCAGCCTTCTCAATAATTCTTACGCTTTCTTTCGCCCTTTCTTTGGCATGGCGTGATGTGCAAACCCACAGCTCTCTTTGAACAGTTTTCCCCTTCACTACTTGGCAATAGTTCTTACTTCATTAGACGAGCAGTGAGGACAACCTAAGCAGATTAGGTTGGGCTTTTCCGAAGTCGTGGACAAGCTTTCTAAGGCGTCGTTTATCTCTTTTCTTCCGACCGAAACTGTCTCCAACGATGGAAGCCTCATTCGCTTGTAATGAAAAATGCTGACCATACCCGTGGAAGCGAGCCCTGCCCCCAGTTGCTTCAAACGCTCTTCGGGCACAGTTTTTGGGAGCCCATCGAAAACTGGTGTTTTTTCCTTTAACATGTTTCCAACGTGTATGCCCAGTGCCCCATAGTCGGTTTCGGTTTTTAGTTCTGTTTCTAATCTGATTCTTACGTTTGGCTGACGGTTTTCCGCTCGGTGCATGCCGTAGTTTGGGGTTTTACCTATCAACGCTGCTGCGAGGGCGCTCGGGCTTCCTTCACGGTTTGTCCACGCGCCGAGCACCGAATTCGCATACACTACAGCGGACGATTCTGCCCACGCGAGATGCGAGTCCGGTTTTGGTTTTTGTAGGTAGTATGGTGTACAGGTTAGAGTAGGAGTAATGCCCATCTGTCTGTAAAGTTTGAGAATTGATGCCTGTTTTTCTCTTTGTTCTGCTGTGAATTTCTTAGCCAAGTAGTCGGGATCAAAGCTGGAAGGGTTTGATGTTGTCGGCACTCGGACTTTGGCTTTGTTTTCGACCAAGGTCCTGAAAAAGTCTAATGGTGCATCGCCCAGGGTTTTGTAGGAGACGCCTGAGATGTGGGCGGATGTTAGGGGTATGAGTTGCGTTGCGTCGAAAAGGTCGCCTAAGCGGACGAGGATTTTCATGGCTGTTTGGTAAGCCCAGCCGAGTTCGCCGTCGATGATTTTCTCTTCTTCGCGTGTAAGGTGCATGTTATGAGTCTTCCAACAACCTAACTAACCCTTTATCCGCATCCACCTCAACTTGGGCGCCGTTAGGGATTTTTTGAATGTCCACCCTGTCCATCATGGGAATCTCCGCGATTATCGCCCCCACGACCACGACTGGGTCTGCGGTTTGGTTCACAATCGCTTTCGGTGCGACCCCTTTCTTGACCAGTGAATAAAGCACGTAACTCCCCACGGTCGAGCCATGTCCACAAGGAAAGCACAGGATTCTGCCTTTGACGTTTTCTCCCTGTAAATCGTGGTTTTTCTCGACTATCTTTCCCGTGTCCGGGTCTATGCCGCCGAGAAAACTGATGGGCTTCGCTGACACTAACGCCTTGCCTCGGCGTTTGCCCGGAACGATGGCGCGTCCTTTTAGGGTTTTCAATTCTTTTCGCCGTTAGTACGAGATTTTTGCGGATGATGGGATTCCGCCTAGGATTTTTTCTGCGGCGGTTCCGACTTTTTCGCGGTTTCTTTGGTCTGTGTAAACTCTCATGATGTTAATAAACCCCTTCAATACGTCAAATATTCCCGAGATGTCGCTGAGTCTTTGCGGAATTTTGTCGCCCTCGCGGGTTTTGTAGAAAACTGGGATTTCCATGGGCTCCGTAAGGATGGAGTGATGGTACGGCACAGAGGGCAGGGTGGGCACATCGATTACCACGTCGGCGGGTCGCACTTTTGCTTCGTCTGCGATTTTGTCTCTGATTTGATTTCGAATTTCTTCTACGTCGAATATGCTGGAAACCGTTTTATCCTTTGCATAGAAAGTTTGCTCATAGGCGCATTTCAGCAGTCGTCGTCTTTCTAGGTTGTCTATGATTTCTCGTGATTTTTCGCAGTTTTTCAGCATCGTCCACACAGTAAAGTCGTTTAGAGCCAAGTATTCGTCGGGGGTTTTGAAATCGGTCAAGCCAAGCTCGTCTTTTGCGTTCTCCATCGCCGTGGCTATCATGATCTGCACTGCTCTGCCGACGCGGTGGAAGTATATGCTCTTGAACGATTCGATGCGGGCTAGAATGAACGACTCCAGAGCAGAAAGCGCGCCGAGGTCAACCGCAAGGCTCCCGTTTAAAACATCTAAATTATGGATTAATCGGAAAACATCCACGTAACCAAATTTTGCGCCCGTGTGGTAGGTATCGCGGACGATGAAGTCGAGTTTGTCCACATCAACCGCGCTTTGAATTATTTGGTCGATAAAACTTCTTCCTTGCAAGCCAAGTTTGCCAACAGCGAGTTTCGCCACAGCTTTCGGGTCTTGTCCGATTTTTTGTAGGTGGTCTTTGAGTTCGGATTTTTCTATTATCCAATGCGTCATATCTTCGTGCGTCTTGTTTACCTTTCTAAGCAGGTGTTCGTAAATGTGCGAGAACGGACCGTGACCCACATCATGAAGCAATGCGGAGAGGCGGATGGTTTGGATTTCGTCTTTTTTTAAATACTCCGTGAGTGAGGAAGTTTCGCATAAAAATCCTGCGAGATACATTACGCCGAGAGAGTGTTCAAACCTTGTGTGGTTGGCGGCAGGATAAACGTATTCTGCGCCCGCGAGTTGTCGCAACAAGCGAAGCCGTTGAACGGGGAAGGAGTCGATTATTTCTTTGTCTGCCTTTGTGATGTAGACGTAGCCGTAAATCGGGTCTTTTATCTCACCCCAATACTGTCGCATTATGTGGCGCTCCTCTTTATGATTGAATATTAGGCAGTGTTTTTAAGGTAATCGAAAATATACCACATACTACAGCAAACTTTGGTGCAAGCATATGAAGCAACATGGTGTGTTCATTTGTATTGAAGGGTTAGATGCTAGCGGAAAAACTACGCAGTCGAAACTTTTAGTTAAGAAACTTCGAAAAAGAGGGTTCAATGCGGTTTACACAACAGAACCCAGCCGAGGACAAGTTGGCAGATTGATTAGGAAACATGTACTTTACGGGAAAAACCGTTCGTCGGCAGTTTTAGAAGCCTTGCTATTCGCTGCTGACAGAATCGACCACATAGAAAGAGAAGTCAAACCCTTGCTGAACAAAGGAAAAATCGTTGTTTCTGACCGTTACCTGTACTCGTCGCTTGCATATCAAGGAGCCGCTGGACTTAACCTAAAATGGATTGAAGAAATCAACAAATGGGCGAAAAAACCAGACTTGGCCATTTACATCGACATTCCTCCAAAGATTGCGTTGCAACGCTTAAAACGTAAAAAATCCGTAATGGAAAATCTGAAAAACCAGCAGAAAGTTCGAGAAATCTACCTAAACCTCGCAAAAACAGGCGTTCTCAGAGTGGTTGATGGGAACAAGCCAAAAAGAGCCGTTGCAAAACAAGTCCTAAGCATTGTCACAGGTTTTCTATCGGCACAGGGCACATGATTATCCTTAATTTTATTGGTTCCGATCGTGCTCTTGTGAGTTCGGTGTTGATTTGGTTCGTTAGGAATTCAATTAATTCCTTGATTGGAAGACGCCTAGTGCCTCTTTCATGAAAAACCGTTAGTATGACGCTGGGTTTTCTGAAAACAAACCGAAACAAGTAGTAGTCAAATTTCAACGCTTTGTGTTTCGCTTTAATACGGGGCGAATAGTATTTTACTACGCAGAAAAAATCCAGACTCATCAAAGTCTTTCCAGCCGAACTTTTTCGGAAACGCTCTATTTCTTCGGAGTTTAGGTAGTTAAACGATGTGCCTTCTGCAATGCCGAATTCGAAGCCGACTTTGCAGTTTGTGGAATCTGGCGAAATCTTGTTCTGGTCGCATTCTCGACTATTTAATTGAACAAACGTTTCAAGAATAACTCGCTGGAGTGTCTCTGTTGGCGATGGGTTGTGGAAGATTGCTTTTGCGTGTGGGATTTCGGGAAAGTTTTCGTAGAGTCCGAGCAATTTTTATCGCTTCTTTGTTCTTCTGGCTTTTTCTAGGTTTTCGAGCAGCATGTTCAGCGTGTCGCTTAGTTTTTGGAGTTGTTCCATGTCTTTTTCGTCTTTGATTCTTTTTTCGATTTCCTGAATTTTGGACAGCAATGTGGCCTCTAAGTCGCTCATCATCATCGAACTCGTGGCTTCGGCTGGAGTTTCGCCCTCTTTCACCACTATCACTCGTTTTTCGCATTGTGCACAGTAGAGTTGCCCATTTTTCAACCTGAAAAGCGGTGTTGCACATGCAGGACAGGCAAGGTCAGTTAGTGTTGCGCCTTGTTTCAGCAAGTTTACCATGTTTTGGATTTTTTCTGTTTTCTTAGAGGACAAGTTTAAAGCCTCAAAGAATACAATAAATAAGAGCATAGTAATTTGAATGTTGCTGAAACGCGTTGACAGGGCGTGCTTGGAATGGTTGGCAAAAAGAAAACACAAGAGTACGACGAGAGGATTCAGCAAGCCTTGGTTGTTTTGGGACAAGTTTCAGAAGACAACACCACACCACGAAACATTAGACGCGCTGCTAAGGAATCTTCAGAAGCACTACTGAATGCGACGTTGACGCAGGGAGTCAGGGCTTCTAATGCGATTTCAATGCTCGACGACATTCTGCAGGACCCCAACATGCCACCTTACACTAGGGTGAAATTGTGGAACGTCATGAGCATTCTCGAGGCAATAAAAGACTGAGGAAACACTCGACGATGAACCCTTCCAAACGAGAAAAGGCTTGCCCACCGTTACCATAGCGCAGCCACTAACATTCTCTAACCCTCTTAACCTCGACAGTCTCCGGCATCCACGACACCACCCAACATTGTGCTATGCAAAAACGATACTAGACTAGAGAGACGCGTGTGCGCACACACTCGCACAGAAAACAGAAGCCGACGAACCCCACGCTTATTCCCAATACAGATTTCAAGGTCGCAACCATTAACACCAAAAATTGCCTTTATTCAGCACACGGTGAGAAGGTTGAATGACACATTACTAAAAGCTTGCAAAGAGCTAATCGACGACGCCAAAACAAGTTGCGCAGACATGGTTTTCAAAGAAATCTGCCTCGAAATTTTGGCCAGGGCAAAGCATGTGCTCAACGCTACAGAGTTCGAAACTCTGGCACAGTATGCATCAGAACGCATACAAGAAAGCGAAAAAACACATGCCGAAGTCGAGCTGGAGGCAAAAGCCCTCGAGTGAACAGCAAGCGACATGGAATTCTGTTTAAAAACAAGCGCAAGGCGGCAATTGCACGCCTTCTCATCTTCTCCTCTGTTTCACATGCACACGGTACCGCTTAATCATGTGCACTTCATTTTTATGAAAAACCACGCCTTTTTCTATTCTTTGTGGGCAAGGTATTGGAAAAACGAATCGTACAAACCGCAGAAAACCTGCATTTCGGCGACTTGGTCGAAGTGGATTGGCTGGACGCAAGCGAGGCATCGGGACGGTTAGAAAGCGGCAAAATTCGACACGCCCGTGCGAAGCGTCGGATACTTTCTGGGCTTGAAGGGACGCAGGACAAAATATTTAGTGATCGCCAAAGAACTCGTCCGCACCTGCGACGCCTTCCACTACAACGTCATCCCCCTGGGCATGGTGGAAACCATAAACATCGTCGCCAAAGAAACCCTCAAACTCGACAACATAAGCGTCCTCAAAAAATTCATCCACAGTTTTCCGCTACGGTCACGCGAGAAGGACGGTTGGATATATTTTGAAGCGTCTGCTAAGAAGACTGTTCGCTAAGAAAATCGTCCTCCCAAACAAGAAAGAAAACAAAAAAATCAAATACGCAACCGCGCCCCCCAGCGAACGGCTCGTTGTCGGCGTAATTTTCGCCATAGCCGCTTTGACAGGATTAATAATTTTAGAAATCACCCACTTGGCATTCCTGAAAACATGGAACAGCGAAATCTTCGCCGCAATCACCAGCATAATTGGAACAATCTTAGGCGTGTTCATCTCACAAAAAACCTAATTCTACATTGCGGTGTTTTTTGCGAAAACATTTAACTCTCTGCACTGAGCCAACTTAAGTCAAAAGAAAAGGGGAGTTTCGAACAAAAATGGCAAAACCAACCGACCTACTCGGCTACTGCGGCTTGTACTGCGGAGCATGCGGCATCTATCAAGGCAAAATAAAAACCCAAGTCGAAAACCTTCAAAGCACAATAAGAGCCTACGGATTTAACGAATTCGCCGACCAACTCGCCAATTGGGAGCCAGCGTTCAAGTATCACAAAGAATTCGACCAAGTGCTCGAGGCTTACAAGAAACTTTTCGGCGAATGCCCCGGATGCATACAAGGCGGCGGAAACCCAGAATGCAAAATCAGACCATGCGTCAAAGAAAAAGGGTTCACGTCGTGTGCAGAATGCAAAGAAACAGAAACATGCGCAACGCTCGAGCCCATGCGAAAAAACTACAAGGGTTTCCAAGAAAGAATGCAGCGACTAAAACAAGTCGGCCCAGCAAAATACACGCAGGAAATGGAAAACAAAGTAAAAAAGGGCTACTGCTACTTGGACGACAAAAAACAACAAGCCTAACCATCCCGTTATTTTTCTATTAAACGAGCACGCCCCTCAAAAAAGAGCGTTCATATCATTTTTTCCTGCAATTTTATCCTTTATGGCTGGGTAATCAGCAACGTATTTGTTGACGAGAATTGAGACGAGAGTTTTTCAAGATACTCCGCACCGTCAAAAAGTTTGACCGAGTTGCGAAAAGTTTTCGCATAAGCATTAGTTACAAGACCGCGGCGACCATCACGCCCCGAACCTTGGCAGTGTCCGAGGCTTTCGGCTTGGGTGCTGACAAGAATCGCAACCAAATCTTATATGACAATGTGGAGTTGCGGATTGGTCCGACCGACATTGTCTACATAACCGGCGAGAGTGGTAGCGGGAAAAGCGTCCTGCTGAGGCACTTGGAAAAGCTGCTTCAACCAAACGCGGTAAACATGCAAGACGTAAAGCTTGACGCTTCTCAGCCCATAATCGAAACCGTCGGCAGAACTGTCGAAGAAGGCTTAACGTTGCTCTGCCAAGTTGGATTAAACGACGCCTTCATTTTTCTCCGCACCTACAATCAACTAAGCGACGGACAAAGATACCGCTACCGTCTGGGGAAACTCGTAGAAACGGGCAAACAGTATTGGGTAATGGATGAATTCTGCAGCACACTCGATCGCGATACGGCAAAAATCGTTGCCTACAACGTGCAGAAGCATGCGAGAAAAGAAAACAAGGCAATCCTTGCCGCTACCACTCACACTGACTTGTTTGACGACCTTGCTCCAACCGTCCACATCCACAAACGCTTCGGCAAAGAAATCACGGTCACGTACCTTCCCAACAAACCGCCAACACAATGCACAATCGCAAAACATGTGCAAATAAACGAAGGCACGATCACTGACTACCAAAAACTGTCGCAGTTCCACTACCGCGAAGCCAAAAGGTTGCCACCTCCTCGAAAAATTTTTACTATGCACCGCACAGATACTGCGGAACTCGTTGGCGTTGTCGTTTACAGTTACCCGCCTCCAACATGCTTTGGAAGAAGCAAAGCCTTCGCAAGAAGCAATCGATTATCGATGGAAGAATTGAACCAACAGTTTTCCATTATCAGCCGAGTGGTTCTGCATCCGAAGTACCGCACTATTGGTTTAGGCGCAAGACTGGTGAGGGAAACGTTACCTTTAGCTGGTACTCGTCATGTAGAAGCAGTTGCGGTTATGGCGAAGTACAATCCCTTCTTTGAAAAAGCAGGAATGACCAAACTCGCAACCCAAACCCCTGACACCTCATGCTTAGGGGCTCTGCAGAGCTTAAGCAGGTTAGGCTTTAATCCTCATCTACTCGCGTCAGAAAAATACAACCAACAAAAACTAAGCAAACTGAACGCACAGCAAATAGAAGAATGCAAGACCATTCTTGGAAGTATAAAGAATCACCGTTTGAGAAGAGCCTTTTCGAACAAACCCTATATAAACAACAAAGCCTTCAAAACCGCCATAACAAACGCAAACTTATCCAAACTCGCCAACGCATTACACGTGTTAAGCATTCTTTTACAAGAGAAAGTCTATTTATTTTGGACATGTTCGGAACAATAACCTTTTTAAATCTAACACTTCATTAAACCTCTGGGAGGAATGGACAGCCACATGATTATTCTATCCCTCTGCCGACGACAGCGGACCAAAAAAGGCTACGTAACTCCTTTCCCATATTATCGTAGTCTTCTTCCTCCCCCCTGCTGCAACGCAACAATCCGCTGCGTTCAGCATCCCTAAGGTTTGCAGTCGTGGCAAAGGGCTGTCCTTCCTCCACTTTACTCTCTTAAAAAAGCAGTTGTCTAACAATTTCCAATTTTGAGCAAAATCAAGTCGCTCTCAGAGTGTTTTGCCCCAATTCAAAGCCAGAATAGTTGCGTCCACGATGTTTACTTCCCCGTCGTTGTTTAAGTCGCATCTTGAATCATAATTCGCATCTCCAACTACTGAGTTCCATGCCAAGGAGAATATGGCAGCGTCACGGATGTCCACTCTGCCGTCCGAGTTTATGTCGCCGAGGAGGGGCGGGTCTTCGACAACCTGGAAGCTTAATTCGTCACTCACAAATCTTTGAGCAACAGAAGAAGTAGCGATTGCCAGCCATGTTCCAAGAATTTCGTTAGGAGGAGCCTGCGAAGAAATCGTGAAGTTAATTTGCGCTATGCCGTTTGCATCAGTTCTTGCAGTCGCATAGATTATGCTGATGCTTAGCGGATTTTTTACTTCAAACGCCACCAGAGCATCTGCCACGCCTTCATCATTGTACGTAACGCATGCATAGAGAATCACATTGTCACTTGGAAAGAAAAACCCGCCAGACTCATTCACACCAAATCCGCCCTTGGCTGTGAACAAATCTAGGACTGCCATACCGGTCAAACTAGGGTATTGAGAATTTTGCCATGCTGTTGGCTGAGAAGATGAGGATGCAGAAGACACAGAAGTAATAACAGATACGATTAAAAGAATCGTAAATACGAGTCTTACGCGCAGCAACCGATCCCTCTTGCAACAAAATATATGGGCATCCCTATGGATAAATTTTGTTATCATCAAAATAGAGCAGATTTTTTGTTAAAAACAAAATTCAGTTCTAACTGATGTATTTTTGGCTGGATTTTTCGAAATCCTTCACGATTTCTATGACTCTTTTCGGTGCTTGGATGGCATTTAGCGGAATGCCTTTCAAAAGAGTCCAAGGTCCCTTTTCGACTAGTTTTGTGGTTAGGCTCTCTTTGTCGAACGATTTTTTTGAGATTTCGTAAACCAAGCTCCTTACGTCTTCTTCTGCAACGTAACCGAGAGCGTGAAGATACTCGTGGAGCAAGAGGACGTAGACGAAGGCGTTAACAAGCTTGCGGGAACTCGTCGCTGCTTCGACGATTTGAACGAGCGCCCTGTTGAGGATAATGTTGTTCGTGCCGAAAGGGTGATATGCGCCAATGTTTAGCGAGAGGTCGTCGAGAAAAAGCATCATCCCAACCCTATGACGTCCAAGAGAAAATTTCGTCGTTTCCTTCACAATTTCCCAAACGTCACTGTAATCTTTTGCATCTTCTAAACGAGAATTAAAATCCTCAACCTTTTTCTTTTCACTGCCCACGGTTCTCACTCGATTAGAAGAATAACTATTGAAACATAAATAAATCACTATGCGGGTGGGGAGGAGAGAAGAGGAGTCAGAGGCTGAAGAGAAGGAGTTTGAACGCGCAAGCAAAATTTTTCCTAGTCTCTAACTCCGATCCTCCCATTCTATCCCATTGTGTTGAATAGGCTTAAAAATCTTTTGTTTTATTCAGCTGTTTTAATTCTTTTTCTGATAAAAACAAAACATAAGGCTTCTATTCGCCGCTCGTCTTCAGTTTTTCTAAGGCGTCTTTGTGGTCGTAGGTCCACCTGTTTTTCTCGAAGAATTCGTAGGATACTGTTTGGCGTTTGTAGGAAGAGATGTCCAGTGTGACGTGGAAGAAGCGTGTTATGTATCGTGTTTCTATGAGCGCGTTTAGGGAGTCGATAAGTTTGGGGAACTCTATTTTTGGAACGTAAAAGTGCCCGATTAGCGTGTTCTGTTCTGTCACCTTTGTGTAGTTTAAGAGGAAAGGCTTGTTAGACAGCGAATTTACAAACTTAGCCAATGTTTCTTTGCTTCTGAATTCTATGACAAAGCTTGACAGGTCGGAAGATTGATGAGGATAAGGAAAGATGGAGATTTCGTAATCGGCTATTAGCCCACGCTTTAAGATGTGATTTTGGAATCTGTACCGTACCGCTTCTGGGGTCATCTTCACGACTTTTGCGAGCTGCTTAAACTCTATGGAACCGTCCTTTTCGAGTTCCTTCAAAATCAGCAAATCAACATTGTCACCTAAGATGGGGAAACCTTCGGGGTCGCGAAGTTTGGTGGGCAATGTTTCTGGGGCTTGTTTTATCTCGTTTATCCATTGTTGCCATTTGAAGTTCCAGCCTCGTTTTTTGAAGTCGAACCAGGAAAAGTTCGGGGGCATTTCGCAGAAGTCTGTGACCCAGTAAAGGGCGTATTTGTCGAGGATTTCTTTTTTGACTGCTTCGGCGAGGTAGTTTTCAAATTCGTTTCTAAATTCGTTGGGAAAACTGAGTAGAGCGTAAATGCCGTTGAACCTTCCAAAACACCTTGCCATGTAAGTCCAATATCGTGAATTGTCAACAAGACCCTGCAGCATTTTTTCCTTGCCCGACTTGGCTTCAGCGAAGACAACCGCTCGGCTTAGTCCGAGTTTTTGGAAATTAAGTCTCACTCTTGTTTGAAGTTCGCTTTCTTTCACGAGTTTTGAGATTCGGAATGCCACGGTGGTGGGTGACATTTTTAGTTCTTTGGCGAGCGAGGATATGTTTCTGGGGCCGTGTTCGCCGAGTCCTTCGAGTATCTTTGCGTTCACGTCGTCTAGCAAATCGAGATAGCGAATCATCCATTTGAAGTCTTCAATGCCGCTCGTGGGCGCTCGCCTCAATTTTTGGTTTCTTTTTTAGATTCGTATTGGACGCATGCTTTTGGGTCTGGGGTCTTGTATCGGGTCTCCGTACACTTGTGGGGGAGATGGGGGGTTCATTGGAGCGTTGTATTCGCTGGGTTGGTAGGTGGATTTCTCTTTAGATGGTTCGGGTGCTAGTGATGAAGTGGAGATGCTCGCGTAAACCGCAGAGATGCCGTATAGAATCATGCAAAAAGCAATGAAGACCATGAAGAGATGGGTTTTTTTCATTTTTGGACCTCTCCATTATTCTTTATGCTGTCGTGGCTTTTTTGTTTTTTGTTTTCCTTCAAAAAAGCTGTGCAAATTGTTGAAAAACCAATGGTTTCCATCAAATATGCTTTGGGCTGACAGAAAAATGCGAATGGGCGGGTTGTGGTTATGCTTTTATGCTTTGAACCATTTGAAGATGAAGTATTGCATCTTGTCTTTGTTGGGTGTGGCGATTATGAACCTTTTTCTCACGGTTGTGGCGAGTCTTCCGACTTTTACTATTTCGGTTGCGGTTATTTCGTCCTTTGACTTCTTTACGGATACCATGAATGGTGCGTGTTCTATGCCGGGTCCGTGCTTGTAGACGGCGAAGTCGCAGCCGAATTTGATGCCCGGTGTTACGATTAAGCCGTGGTCACGTAAATCTTTGTAAACGGCGTATTTCAGGTCAAAATCTTCAAATAGCTTTCTTGCTCTTTTCAGGAGTTCTCTTGTTCCGACTTTCTTTTTTTCTGTGCCTTCTTTTACGGTGATTGTTTTCTTTTCGAGGAGGTATAATCCTTCCATGAGGTCGAGGATTAGGGGCGCGTTGAATTCTTGGAGTTTGGGTTTTGGTATGCCTACGGGTTTGCCGTAGAAGCCTATTTTGTAGAGTTCTGTGCCGTTTTTTGGGTTCCAAACTACGAGGAAGTTTTCGATGAATTCGGCTTCGATTCTCTTCTTCATGGTCTGCTTAATCTCTAGGGTGAGTTTTGTGTCTTTTGTGCTTAAATCTGCTTCTATCCCCTGTTAAGTGCTGAAAGTGCGCATCTGCTCGGCGCCCCCTCTAAACCTTCTTCACTCTTAATACTTCACTTCATTCAAGGTATGTTATCAAGTTTATTCATCAGTTCTACTTGTCACAATCTAAAGCCATAAAGTGCGAAGATAAGAATTGCCTCTACGTAGCAAATTCCTGCTATAAATCCATCCGCTGATGGATTGAAAAAAGAGCATCTATTCTTTGCTTGATAAGCAGTAATGAGCAAACTAATAAGAAATACTAAAAATAGGGTAAAAATGGCAATGCCCCGAAAACCCTCAGTATATTCAACAATTTCGATATGTCCCGTTGCGATAAAAATCATGAAGAATCCGACTGCAATCCCACCAACAAAACCATTCCAATAAGTCATAACAGTTCACCTTTAGTGCATCTTATTAAAAGTTTTTTCGTTCTTCTATTTTATTGTTCTGACAGACCTTAAATAGGCTATTTGTTCACGGTTTCTTTAGTGCTGAGATATGTGAAGAAAAACCTCAAGGCTATTTGGAGCCTGTTAGGATGGTCTAGTCTGCTGTTATGTGTGTTTTCACAGAGACTTTGATCCGTTCATTGTGCTATGCAGAAACGATACTAGACTAGAGGAGAGCGTGTGTGTTCCTTCAAAGAGCCTAAAACGTAACAAGAAAGGTCTAATCATATTTGGATCATACAGTGAAGAGGGGAGGGGAAGCGTCGCAGAGCCACACACCGGAGAGCCACACCGCTTAAAACATGACAATAGGTTTATTTACCGACAAAACATCTTAAAAGCCAAAAAGGCAGCCAACAAAGGAGAAGAGGCGGCACACAGGGTGAAATCAGAACTATGCAAATTCTGCCTAAAAAGCGGAATACTATGCTCCAAATGCCAGACAAAACTTAAAACTGGCAAAATCAGCGAAACAGACCTAAAAATCGCCAAACTACTCTTATCCCTCGAAGAAAAACACCCACAACTCCAAGAAATCTACTACCACAAAGCCATAGAAACCGACGGCACACTCGCCATAATCGTCGGACCCGGCGACATCGCCAAACTCCTCAGCCAAGGCGGAAAAATCATCCGAGAAATCAGCGACCAAACCGGCAAAAAAATCCGCCTACTCGAACACGGAACAGACGTGCGCAAGTTTCTTGAAGACCTCTTCGCACCATTTACTATCATGACGATTAACACGATTTGGCTCCCCGACGGCACCACAGAAACCCGAGTAATCCTAAGACAAAGAGGAAGAACCCCGCCTCGAATAGACACAAAAGCGTTGAAAGAAATCGCCCAAAAAGTCCGAAACATAACCCTCCGCATAGAATTCTCAGGATAACAACAGCAGGAGAATGTGCGCACCATGCAAATTGACGCGCTTGGGGATTGGCGAAGAACCCACTACACCTCGGAAATCAAGCCAGAACTCGACGGAAAAGAAATCACCATCTTCGGCTGGATAAAAGAAATCCGAGAACTCGGCGGAATCAAATTCTTAATCCTCCAAGACCGCGAAAGCAACATGCAAATAACGATTCCACGCAAAAAAGTAAGCAAAGAAGTGCTGGAAAAATCAGACGCCATCCAAACACAGTACAGCGTGGGCGTAAAGGGCATTGTCAAAAAGACCACGATGACGCCGCGAGGAGTCGAAATCATCCCAAACGAAATCCGCATCCTAAGCCTCGCCCAACACCCACTTCCCCTAGACCCGACAGGAAAAACCGCCTCAGAAATCGACGTGCGCCTCGACGCCCGAGTCTTGGATTTAAGCCGAGAAGAAAACATAGCCCTGTTCAAAATCGAACACGCAACACTAAACGCTCTACGAAAGTTTCTCTCACAAAAAGGCTTCATCGAAGTCCACACACCACGCATCATCGCCACCGCAACCGAAGGCGGCGCTGCACTGTTTCCGGTAAATTATTTTGAACAGCAAGCGTACCTCGCTCAAAGCCCACAGCTGTACAAGGAACAGTTAACGTTGAGTTTTGAGAAAGTCTTCGAGATTGGCCCGTTCTTCCGAGCCGAAGAATCGCACACCAAGCAGCACTTGAGCGAGTTTATCTCAGTTGACATCGAACAAGCGTTCGCGAACGAAGAAGACGTCATGCAGGTGCTTGAGGAACTGGTTCATTACGTGTGCAAGATGGTGAAGGAGGGCTGCGAGAAAGAATTAGCGGTTCTGAAGCATCAGGTTGAAGTGCCAAAACTGCCCCTCAAACGCTTCACTTACAGCGAAATCCTAGAAGAATTAGCCAAAGAAGGAGTCGAAATTCCGTGGGGCGAAGATATTCCCACGCCGGCTTACCGTGCGCTCGGAAAGCTGCATCCCTACTTCTACTTCATTACTCACTGGCCCGCCAAAGCCAAACCGTTCTACATCAAACTGCGCGACGACAACCCAGACTTGACTGAAGGCTTTGACCTCATGTGGCAGTGGACCGAAATCGCTTCGGGCGGCACGAGAGTTCACGATAAAGAAGTGCTGATTAAACGGCTCAGGGAGCAGGGTTTGAAGCCCGACTCGTTCAAGTATCACCTGAAAGTCTTCGATTACGGCATCCCGCCTCACGCTGGTTGGGCGGTCGGGTTTGAACGGTTGGTTATGATGCTCACGGGCGTAGAGAACATTCGTGAAGTGGTGTTGTTTCCGCGGGACCGTTCCCGCTTGACGCCTTAGAGTTGAGAGCTTTCTTCTAGAAGATTGTTACAAAACAGTTAACAAGGAGACGGTTTTTTCTATCATTGTTAGAGAGGAGAAGAGCCATGAATAAGACTCGGTATTTCGCCGTGGGCATCCTTACCATAGTCGTCGTGGGGACTGTTTTTTACATGCTTTCAATCCAACAAACCACCGCTAGCCCCCACTTAGAAGTCAAATGTGAACAAGAAACAAATGTGGTGGACAAGAGGCAGGGCGAAGCGTTCACGATTAAGGTGAAATTCAAGAACATGGGCAACGTCACTGGCACGTGGAACGTTAACGTCGCGTTCGAAGGTGAATCCAACTGGAGTTGGCAGGGAACACCTCAAACGTTGACTTTGAAGCCTTCTAAAACTGCCACTTTAACATGGACGGGAACTGTTCCAGTCGAGGCAGAAGTCGACAGCACCGCACGCCTGATAGTGTATTTCGACAATGAAGTTGAGCCCCAAGACTGGTGGATACACGTAGTACCCGGCGCAGAGCTAAAAATAATCGACAGCGAAGTCAGCTAAAACTTTTGCAAGATGTCACTTCTTTAAACGGACCAAAATGAACCTGTACTCGTCTGGGTCGAGGAAAGTTGCTGTTCGGGCACCCCAGTATTGGTCTTTCGGTTCGGACACGAATTTTACGCCCTTCCCTTTTAGTTCTGTGTAAGTGTCGTCGACATCGTCAACTTCCATGAAAACGTCTGGCGCATCTTCTTTGTGTTCAATCTTAGCTCCTTTTTTGCCTCCAGGCTCGAAGGCTAAGTCGAATCCTCCCGCGTCGAATGTTACGTAGTTGGGCCATTCAGCGGTTTTTTTGAGGTCGAGAAGGTTTTCGTAGAAGTTGATGGTTTCCTTCAGGTTCGAGACGGCGAAGGTGACGTTTCTGATTCTCTTGATCAGTCTTTTTTCACCTCCTCTCCTACGGGCGCTTTATCGTCTTCTGTCCGTAATCGCACACGCCGATTATTGGGCATTCTTTACATTTTGGGTTCTGTGCTTGGCACGTGTATTTAGCCAGAAGCCAGAACAGTCCGCCTACTCTTTCGCCTTTGTCCCATGGGATGAAATGCTGTATTGCTTTTTGGATTTCTTCATATTTCGCGTCTGGTTTTACTAAGCCTAGGCGTTTTGCGATTCTGTCCATATGAGTGTCAACGACAAAAACTTGGCTGTAGCCGTGGCGACTGGCAAGCAGAACGTCGGCGGTTTTTGGACCGATTCCCGGGAGTTCCATGAATTTTTCTCGGGCTTTTTGTTTTGGAAGGGCAAGGATTGGTGTCAGGTTGCCTTGGAATTTTTCTAGAACAGCCTTCGACACTTGTTTGATTCTTTTTGCTTTGATGTTGTAGAGTCCGCCGCTTCTTATGGCCTCTTTTATGTCTGCTTCGTTTGCGTGTGCTAAGACTTCTGGTCTAATCTTGAACTTCGCCGATAATCCGTTGTAGGCTCGGATGCAGTTGATTTCACTCGTGTTTTGGGAGAGAACGGTTATGATAAGATGGGCGAACTGGTCTTTCGCGGTTTCTTCAGGATAATGCACAGGCCACCATTTAGGTCCGTATTTTTCTTCCATTAAAGGAATCAGTTTTGGGTCGAGTGTTTTCAGACGGTTCCCCTCCACATGCATTTATTCTTTTATACTCACACTGAATATTTTAAGTTGTTTGGGGTGCAAAAGATGTTGGATATACCGTCAATTTCGGCGATTGTTGCAGCTTTAGGCGTGATATTTGGTGTCGTTTTTGCTGTTTTTCAACTGAGAGACCTCGTCAGAACGAGACAAACAGACCTCGTCATGAGACTGTATTCAACTTTCGGAAGCAAGGACTTTCAAGAAGCGTATCGGGGTCTAATGTTTGAAGTGGAGTTTAAGGATTATGATGATTTTGTGAAAAAAGGGTACAAACGATTAAGTGAGGTAGGCATACTTTTTGAGGGAATAGGGATTCTTCTGCACAGAAAACTTGTAGACATTAGTTTGGTTGACGACCTATTCAGTGGAGTAGTTAAGACAACATGGGAAAGAATTAAGCCCGTAGTAGAAGGCGGTAGGAAAAAGTACAACTGGCCACAAATGTACGAGTGGTTCGAATTCCTGTATAATGAAATGGAGAAGAGAAAGCAACAACTAGCCAAATGATAAACAGAAAACGTGCCAGTCTCTCTCTGCTGCTAAGAAACCTTCTTTCCACCCACGTTTACGGCAAATAGCAATAGCTGCTGGGTGATCGGCGTAATACGCGATTGCTTTGTAGCCTTTGCTTCGAATGAAATCTTCGAAGAACTCGAAGAACTCTTTGCCATAACCTTTACCTCGATGCTCCTGTCTTAGCCAAATTTCGTGAAGCTCAACGCAGTCTCTCTTTCCGCCAAGAAGCCTTCTAAGAATCTCCGTGTCCTCCTTGTCTCTGGGTTCTCCTTCTCTGTGTTCTTCAGTGTTTGATTCGTGCCAGATTATGTGACCGATGATCTCATCGTTCTCTTTCATCACGATGAGCAAAGATGGGTTTTCGGCAAGAACTTTTTCCCAACTCTCTCCCGGTTCTTCCGACCACCCAAACGTGCCCCGCCACTCCTCGTCTTCTGCCAATTTCTTATAGTACTTCTTAAACTTCGTCAAATCGTACCCTACAATAAGTTCCATAGTTCTTTCTACCCCAGCGAAGCAGTTTTTGTCAGTATTTTGGGCTCTTTCCATTCGTCCCTAAGAATGCTGAAGATAAACAGGTCTCTCCATTCTCCTCTGCTTAGGACAGATTTTCTTAAGGTGCCTTCCTTTCTAAACCCAACTTTCTCCAGAACCTTCTGAGAAGCCATGTTTCTTGCGTCAGTAGTGGCCTGGATTCGCATCATACCTTTAGTGAGAAACAAGTAATCCACCAGCATCTGCGCAGCTTCAGTGCAATAGCCTTTACCTCTCTCGCTTGGAATTACAGCGTAGCCCATTTCCTGCATGTTCCCGTAGGGTGCAAGCATGTTGAAGTGAACTATGTAGCCAATTTTACCTCCATCTTTCTTCTCAATGATAAACGCCTTCGCTTCAAAAGGACTACTCTCAAGCATCTTCTCCATCTCAACCCTAGACCTCTGAAAAGGAGAAAAATATTCACCTAAAAACTCAGGATTATTCATCCATTCCGCAAACAGCGACAAATCCTCCTTCTCCATAACCCTCAAATTCACAACCCTCCCCTCAAGCAACCCCATCACCTCCTCCAAAGAAACCAGCATTTTTGAATACATTTTCATTAATCTTTTCACAGTTTTATGATTTGCGATAAAAACATCGAATAAATTTCCAAACACTCCATAACCTACTCAAAAGCAATCCCATGTGTCCCTTGTTTTAGTCGAACTTAACCTTTAGTCATATTTGCAGCATATTTGGAGTCTAATAGAAAGGTCTAGTCTATTGCTGTTTGTGCTTTCCCCGAGACTGATGCCCATGTGCATAGTGCTATGCAGAAACGATACTAGACTAGGGGGAGGCGTGTGTGTTCTCTTCACAGAGCCCCCGTTGAAACGGCTTATCATTTTCTCCCCTCTTTCTTCATTTCAATAGGCACTTTAGATTATTAGAAACCCGCTTCTACAGGATTTTGCGGTTTCATAAACTCCCGCAACGGAATCGTCGCATAAGAACCCCGCCGCAAAACAAAACGCAACCGCAACGCACTGCATGACGAATTCAAATCATCCTCAAAAGGCGTTTCTGCGACAAAATCGATTAACGGAGTCAAAACCGCTCTTAACCCACCAGTAGCAATGATTTCTGGCAGGGCAAGTGATTTGAAGTTTTGCAGTTTTGCACCTTCCTCTTCGAGAATTTTCTGTTCAATCTCGCCCTGCAAGCCCTTCGAAGCCCACTGCTTGAAACCCACGAGCGGAACCGCAACACACGCTTTTCCCTCTTTAACGGCTTTGCCCAGTTTTGAAAGCGTTTTGACATTAGCAATGTCACCATCCCTCACAGGCAAACCATGCTCATCCAAAGCCACAACATAATCGCCAACATGAACTTCATTCAACCCGATTCCTCGTCCAAGCCTTTCACTCAAGAATCGGTTGAAGAGAAAAGATTGATAGGCTTGAACAAAAAGCTCACGAAGCTTCAACGGCAATTCCCTAAAAGCGCCAAGAAAGTCCTTCGGAAAAGCCGCCAATCGCCTAAGCATCAAACGCTCATACCTAAAATGCCACGGAAAACTAGAAAGCGCCTCCTTAAAATCCCTTGTTTCCCAAAGCCTTTCCCTCACATCCTTAGCCTTCGGATGCTCATACTCACCCGAACAAGCAAGAAACAAAAAAGCCGCCCTCTCCAGATTACCTTCCACAATTGCCCGCCCAACCAAATGCGTAATCGGCCTCACCGTACCAAACCGTTGATGACCAAAAAAATTCGGCGCACCACCTAAAGCCAAAAGCTTCCCGGTCGTGGCGTCCACAAGCCTTTCAACCTTGTTTTCTTCACGATGAATCGAGCGTACGGTAACCGTGAACTGGTTGCCAAAAAGAAGCTTCGTCGAAACCTTTTCGTCTGCATACCGAACCGGAAAAACGTTCACGCCCCTGATTTTAACACGCGAAACTTCTTCCGGGCGAATTCCGTAAAGGCCTACATGTTGTGCAGTGAGGGCTTTTTTGTCCTTGATTCCAGCGTACGAAATGCGCTCCGAGGCGATTCTTAATTGTTGGGCAATTGTTTTCACTGCAAGAATCGTGTCCCAATTCCGCTTAACCAAAACGCAAACAAGATACCGCCCTAACCGAGAAGGACGCTCCAGAGGATTAACAGAAGCCCTTTTTCCGTCAATCAAAATCTCCTCAACGACAAAATCCTCAACCTTTCGACGAATGACGCCGCCGATTCCGTCGGTTTTTGTGGCATAAACCGTGATTCCAAGCTTATTCTCAACTTCAGAAACACTCAAAGCAAGCTGTCCTCTCACAAAAGCGGAAGCTTTCCCGTAATCTTGTCGATTTCACTGTTCGGCGCCGGTCCAACGCCCAAGCAAGTAACCGTGTCGGGCGGAATTTGAGTCAGACCACGGTCACGAACAAGCGCATAAGGCAAACGCATTCTCGCCGCCTGCTGTTGGAGTTGAAGCAGTTCCGCCTCGCTTTTCACCTTAACCACAACCTTCCTCTGCCCTTCATCAAGCCATGCGTCCCACCACTCACCACGATGCTTCCGTGCTTCTTCAGCCGAAGAAACCGCAGCGTGCGAAGCTTGGGCTGCGATTTTTCCCTTTCCCATTTTTAGGTCTGCGCGGATGACTATGGCTTGTTTGTATCTGAATTCTGACATGGTTTTTCTGCCTTGGGCTGTGGTTTTGTGTTTGAAAACGGATAACACACAAGGAATTAATAAATTCTTGCAACACCAACGAACAAAACAAAAAAAGAAACCCGAACGCGAAAAGGCTACAGCGCATGAAGCTCATTAAGATTGGACCAGCCCTCGTGCTTTTCCTCCTCGCTCCAGCAGTGGGAGAACTGCTTTCAGGCTCAGCGCCCCCGTGGAGTTTTTTAATCCGTTCGGGTTTCTGCTCTTAACTGGATTGTACGGCAGTGGAGCAGTCGTTGTCAGGGAGATTAAGGTTCGTTGGCGAAAAGGCGTCGGCTCACTGCTTCTCCTAGGCGTGGCTTACGGCGTCTTGGAAGAGGGGCTCATGGTCGCCAGCTTCTTCAACCCAGGATGGATGGACTTGGGGCAACTGGGTGTTTACGGGCGTTGGTTGGACATAAACTGGGTTTGGGCAGAAATGCTCACCATCTATCACGCGGTCTACAGCATAACCGTGTCCGTGCTGCTCGTGGAGATGGCGTTTCCAGAAAGACGCAATGAGCGGTGGGTTGGAAAGAAAACGTTCTGGGCGATTGTGGCGTTGTTTGGGGGAGTTGTTGCGTTCGGCTTTCTCTTATTTTCCTCATTGAGCGGTTATTGGACGCCGATTCCGCAGTATCTTTTCGGAGTAGCGTTGATGGTAGCATTCGGCATCGCAGCTTACAAGCTTCCATCAAACTGGGGACAAGACGGCAGCAAACCATTACCAAGACCACTTGCATTGTGGAGCGTCGGCACAGTTGGCACATTTGCTTTCTTTTTGGGTTTCTGGCTCAGCCCAACCCTAATGCCCGTGTGGCAAATCAGTATGCTCTTCGGACCGTTTCTGGTTCTCGTTTACACCAGATTTTTGAAACGCCACCGCTGGGAAAGTTCTTCTTTGATGCACAAGTTTGCGCTCGTAAGCGGGGCGTTGACTTTCTTCATAATATTCGCACCGTTGCAAGAGCTGGACAAAAGCCGACCCGACAACACTCTTGGTATGTCGCTTGTGGGCTTGGCTTTCTTGCTTGGGTTGCTTTGGCTGAGAAGGCGTGTGAAGAACCAGTTGCGACACGCCAAAGAAGAAGAACCGAAACAAGTGATTGCTGAAGCAAACCCTACGTAAAAGCAGAGAAGAAGAAGTACGCCAAAGTAGCGGCTGTGGAAGGGCTTTTGGCAAGACGCAGCAAAGCGTTTCCTTGAAAATCTATATCCTTCACCTGAACCAAAGCCTCGTCTAAACGCAGCTTCGCAGCGACACTAAAGAGTTTGTCAATTTCACGGTCGGAGAGACGGTGAAGCAGTTTTCTCGCAAAAAGCATCGCCTTCATGTCGAACCCTATTTTCTCGCGCCATCGCGTTTCATAGAGCCTCAAAAACTCCTCGGAAAAATCGCCCTCTTTCACGGCTCGAGCTGCAACTTCGCCCGCGATTTTGGCGCAGGTTAACCCCATCACAACACCGCCGCCCGTGGTCGGCTTAACCTGCGAAGTCACGTCGCCAACTGCCAAGAAACCGTCAGTATAAGTTTTCGAAATTGGACCTCCAAGCGTAATGGCGTGATAAGAAAGACGCAGAATTCTGCTTTTTCCTAATTTGCTACCCGCAATCTTGTGTTTGTGCATGAAGTGTTGCAAACATTGTTCTGGGTTCCCATGTCTTGTGGCTAACCCTATTTTCGCCGTGCCGTCATGTTTTGGAATGACCCATGCGTAAAATCCATCTGCAAACGTGTTGCCAAAATATGCCTCAACACAATCAGTTTCAACATCCCTGACATAGTCAACTTCGGCAGAAACCGCTTTTACAAGCATTTCCCGGTTTAATGGCGCCAGTCCCACGTTTTTTAAAATCGTCGAAGTAACGCCCTCTGCGTCGATGACTATTCTGGATTGGATTTTTTCGGTTTTTTCTTTTCTGCGGATAACGACGCCTTTCACGGCATTGTGTTCCGAAACGAGAGATTTCACTCTTGAATTGAGAAAGTAGCGCACACCTTTTCTAGTTGCAGCATCAGCAAGATGACGGTCAAACAACACACGGTCAACAGCACATGTTACTGGTGAAGGGAAACTAACAGAAAATCGTTTACTCGATGGCGAAAAGAAAACCGCCCTTTTAAACGAGTTTTCAACAAGAGAAGGCGGTAACTTCAGCCCTAACCGTTCCAGACCTGTCAAACTAAGATGGCCTGCACAGTGACTTGGAACCCCAACCTCAGAATGCTCTTCAAAAACAACAACCTTAGCACCTAACCTCGATGCAGTCAGTGCAGAAAAAGACCCACAAGGTCCCGCACCAATCACGACGACATCAGATTCCAAACTCACGTTTTTCACGCAAATACTGTTTCAAAACTCTTCTCGAATTAAATGTTATCGTCTGTTTGCGCTTTGCAGATGGAGAAAAATAGGAGAGGATGAGATGGTGATCTTTGAGCGCCTAGATTTTCTTCTTACTGAGGACGGAGCGGAACGCGCCATGTTTGGGGCACTCGAAAAGCCCGATTTCTAACTGAAGCCTTTTGCCTTGCTTGTCTGGTCTGCCCGCCATCTTCCAAGTTTTCTTTGGTCTAGAGACTTCATCTCCACACTTAGGACACTTAGCCATTAATAATCCCTTCAATGGAATCTATCATCAATGTATCCGCATAAAAAACTTTCCATGACACTGGGCAAGGAAACAGAGAAGATATAAGTAACCATGCCAAATATTCTCCAACTTCATATTTACATGTAACAAGGAGATTTGACAATGGCAGCAGCTACGAAAGAAACAACCGAAACCGCGTTAAACATGCCCACATGCACCAGTTGTAACCGTGTGATTTCGCCCGGCCAAGAAGCCACTAAGTTCTCGTGCCCGAGCTGTGGAGAAATAATAATCTGGCGGTGCAATCGGTGCCGCAAGTTTGGTCGTCCATTTCAATGTCCAAAATGCGGGTTTACGGGACCGTGACAGAGATGGGGCGAATAGTGATTAGCTTCAAAATCTTCCCGACAGGGCTTGAGGTTAACTTGGATGAGCTCAAGAAGGAGATTGAGGGAATTCTGCCGTCGAAAACAAGCATTTACGGGTACCAAACCGAACCCGTTGCCTTTGGGTTAAACGCTTTAATCGCTCACATACTTATCCCCGAAGATGAGAGCGGCTTGCTGGATAAGATAGAGGAAAATTTGGCCAAAATCCCAGATGTTAGTCAGATTCAAACGCTCATGGTGCGTAGAACCCAATAGGCTTTATCAAATTGGCCGTTTTTTGTAAAGTTTATATATTCACAAGTGCCTTTCGACTTCTATGCACGTTTACTAATTGAAAGGAGTTAACTGAAATGAGCACCGAAGCGCAACTAAAAGTTGGAGACGCAAAACAAAGAGACGTGGGCAGAGGCATAGCCCGCATAGACCAAAAAACCATGCAAAGACTAGGAATAAGCGCAGGTGACGTTGTAGAAATCATCGGAAAGCGCGGCACAAGCGCCATCGCATGGCCAGCATACAGCGAAGACCAAGACAAGGGCATAATCCGCATTGACGGATTTACACGCAAGAACGCAGGCGTAGCCATAAACGAGTATGTTGTGGCTCGTCCAGCGAAAGTGAAGGATGCGACGCATGTTGTGCTTGCGCCCGTGGACATGCGACTGAACGTGGATGATGACTTTACTAATTTTGTCAAGAATCGTCTGATGGAGCGAACGTTTATGGAAGGCGACACCACGCTGGTCATGATGCTTGGACACGCCATTCCGTTTACCGTGATAAAGACGAGACCACACGGCATCGTACGCATTTCTCACGCGACCGCGGTGCAGATAATGAACGAACCCGCACCGGAAACAAAAGGCGTACCACGCACAACATACGAGGACATCGGCGGCTTGCACGAGGAAATCCAACGTGTAAGAGAGATGGTTGAGCTACCGCTTCGGCACCCGGAAATCTTCCAACGATTAGGCATTGAGCCACCAAAAGGCGTACTGCTCCATGGACCGCCCGGATGCGGAAAAACACTGCTCGCTCGTGCGGTTGCGAACGAGTCGGAAGCCAACTTCTTCTCGATAAACGGTCCAGAAATCATGAGCAAATTCTACGGCGAATCTGAGGCTAGATTGCGAGAAATTTTTCAACAGGCACAACAGAGTGCGCCCAGCATTATTTTCATCGACGAGTTGGATGCGATTGCGCCTAAAAGAGAAGAAGTCACGGGCGAGGTTGAGAGGAGAGTTGTTGCTCAATTGCTGGCTTTGATGGATGGGCTTGGCGGAAGAGGAAACGTTATAGTAATCGGCGCCACAAACCGACCCGGCGCCCTCGACCCGGCATTGCGAAGACCGGGACGTTTCGACAGAGAAATCGAAATCGGCGTACCAGACAAGACAGCGAGGTTCGAAATTATGCAAATTCACACGCGCGGAATGCCCCTAGCGAAAGACGTGGATTTGAAGAAACTTTCCGAAATGACGCATGGCTACACTGGCGCCGACCTTGCTGCGCTGTGCAGAGAAACTGCGATGAAGGCGCTGAGGCGCTATCTGCCCGAGATTAATTTGGAGGAAGAGAGGATTCCGCCGAGTGTTTTGGAGAGGATGGAGATTCTCATGGAAGACTTCACGAACGCCTACAAGGAAATCACGCCGACCGCCATGCGAGAAGTCTACATCGAAGTGCCGACAATACACTGGGAAGACATTGGAGGCTTGGAAGGAGTTAAGCAAGAGCTTAGAGAAGCCGTGGAATGGCCTCTCAAAAACCCCGAAGTATTCTCTAGACTGGGGATTAACCCGCCCAAAGGAATTCTGTTGTACGGACCGCCTGGATGCGGAAAAACTCTCTTAGCAAGAGCGGTAGCAACTGAAAGCGAAGCGAACTTCATCACCATAAAAGGTCCAGAAGTGTTTAGCAAATGGGTGGGCGAATCTGAGAAGGCAATCCGAGAGGTTTTCAGGAAGGCAAGAATGGCGTCGCCTTCGGTAATTTTCTTCGACGAGTTCGATTCCCTCGTACCTCGCCGTGGACTGGGCTTTGCAGACAGCGGAGTTTCAGAGCGTGTAATTAGCCAATTGTTGACCGAAATGGACGGGATAATGAGCCTCGAAGATGTTGTGGTCATAGCGGCGACAAACAGACCCGACCTCGTTGACCAAGCAGTTCTGAGACCGGGACGTTTTGACCGTTTGATTTATGTGCACGAACCAGACGAAGAAGCGAGGAAGCAGATTTTCAAGATTTACACGAAAGGTATGCCTTTAGCGAAGGACGTGAAGATTGAAGAACTAGCCCGAATGACAAACAATTACAGCGGCGCCGACATTAACGGCTTGTGCCGCGAAGCAGCTTTAATCGCATTGAGAAAAAACATTGGCGCAAAAGAAGTAGGACTCGCAGATTTCAGAGCAGCAATGGAGAAGGTTGGACCAAGCATCACGCCCGACATGGAGAATTGGTATAAGAGTTTCATGCGTCAAATACGTGTCGTGCAGAAACCCGCAACACCCGTCGCGTAGATGGAGTGCATAAGATTTGGCATCCAAAACTTGGAAAGTTCGTCCCGTGGACAGCTTCATCCTAGAAGTCTTAGGCAAGAAGGGTGCGATGACCGACTCAGACTTGCTCGAGACAGTCAGCGAAGAGTTCAGCGACATCGGTCTCGCCGACTTTAACCGTCTGCTGATGAACTTGGAGATTGAAGGAAAAATCTACGTCTCAACTCTGACCAAGGGCAAAAGAAGAGTCGAACTGAAGACCCCAAGACAGTAGCCCACCAAGACCTCAGCGACCAACCGAAAGACATTCTTAACCAACCTGCGTTTTAATCTAATAGAGGCTACGCCATGCATCCTAGCCGAGTGATTATCCACGCCGATTTCGACTACTTCTATGCACAATGCGAAGAAAGAGAAAACCCGATGCTGAAAGACAAGCCTGTCGTGGTTTGTATCTATTCTGGCAGAAGCGAAGACAGCGGTGCTGTGAGCACGGCGAACTACATCGCAAGGAAACATGGCGTAAGGGCTGGAATCCCCATTATTATGGCGAAGAGAAAGCTAAAAAATACTGACGCGGTTTTCTTGCCTGCAAACTTTGAGCTTTACGAAAAGGTTTCCGAAAACATCATGAACATTCTAAGAGCCTACGGAGACGCGTTCGAGCAATGGGGCATTGACGAAGCCTTCATAGAGGTCACACAACGAGTCAATGGAGACTTTGAAAACGCCAGACAATTCGCCCAGAAAATCCAAACCGAAATCCTCGAAAAAGAAAAAATCACGGTTTCCATAGGCGCAGGACCAAACAAACTCATAGCCAAAATCGCCGCAGGAAGACAAAAACCCCAAGGGTTGACGGTGGTTAAGCCCGAAGAAGTTGAGGGTTTTTTGGCGCCTTTGCCCGTTAACGAACTCATCGGTGTGGGAAAAAAGACTTCAGTTGTTATGGAAGAGATGGGCATAAAAACCGTGGACGACCTTGCAAATTATGACTTGGAGAAGCTTATCAAACGGTTTGGGAAGATTTTGGGCGTGTATTTTCACAATTCTGCATTGGGCATTGACGAGTCGCCAGTTAAGGAGAGGGGCATGGCGGAATCCATAAGCCGCATTTGGACGCTAAAAGAAGACACTATAGAGTTGGACAAGATTCTCGAATACGCATACGAAATCTGCACAGACATTCAAGCAAGAGCAGTTGGATTAAACCTTGGTTTCAAATCTGTCACCGTTCACGCGGTCCTTCAAGACATGAGCGCCCACAGCAGATCAAAAACCTTCGAAACACCCACCGACAATCTTGAAACGCTTAAGGAAACAACAAAGGAACTATTCCAGCGGCTGTTAAACGAAATTCCAGAAGACCTAAAAGCCCGAAGAATCGGTGTCAAAATCTCAAACTTTACACGTGAAAAACAGACACAAAAACAACTCACCGAATTCGTAGACAAAACCTAGTTGTCTTCTTTTTCAAATAAGCCTTAGACATATTCTTGTATTAGACATATACATGATACGAAAATAAGCGGTATATTACGACGAGCGATAGTTTTCTTATGAGAAACCCGCATGGTTTCCATGTTCGCCATACGAGGATAGAAGAAAGATGGTTGATTATTATTTCGGGGATGACGTAGAGGAAATTAAAGGCAAGAAGTGGGATTGGAAGAATTTCAGGACTACGAGAGATTATCCAGTTTCTCCGAATCTTCTCGACTGGGTGATTGGACAAGAACGAGCACTGAGCGAATGCTACTTGTGCCTCGAAGAGTGGGTGCACAAGCTTAAGCGGTTGGAAAAGGAAAAATGGTTCAAAGTATGGATAGACCCGAATAAAGAAAAGCCCCAACTGACAAAAACTGTGCCGCCTGGACCCTACCTAATGTTGCTGGGTGACCCCGGCACTGGCAAGTCACTCATTGGTCGTGCGTTGGCTGCACACCTAACCGAGCTGTACGAGAAGAATAAGATTCAGCTTCAAGACGTCGTCTGTTGGCAAAACAAGCTGGTTCCAAGCGAACCTAAAGTTTCGTGCCATCCTGCGGGAGAAGGAAAGACGATTCTTTTGAAGGAAAAACTGAAGGAGACGAAAAAACTTTTTCTCCAAGCCGCAGGACTGAAGATGTTAACGTACCTGATGATTGTGATTGCCTGCATTTTCATGTTTGCTGGCTTCTATTTCCTGTACCAGCAGAAGTTTCGTTGGGACTCAAACGTCATGACGGCGTTTGGTCCGTTGCAAGAATCTTACGGCGGCGACTTTGCAAGGTTCATACTCGACTCTTTCATTTCCATTGGAACCACAACGTTCCTTCCCGCAGGCATGATGCTAATGTTCCTCGTGCTCGTCGTGTTTCTCGGCAGGTTCGGCATGCTTGGAGGAGCAAAAGGCATAGGTGGCGCAAAGGCAACAACCGTGCCCAAACTTATCGTTGACAACACAAAACAAGTCGCCCCATTCATCGACGCCACAGGGCATGGATCATCGCAGCTCTTCGGAAGCATCGCATGGGATCCACTGCAGACAGGCGGGCTTGGTACGCCTGAGCATCAGAGAGTTAGTGCTGGCGATGTGCACAGAGCAAACTTGGGCATACTGTTCATCGACGAAATCAAGAACCTGAACCAAAGCGAAGCCGTAACGTTGCTTACAGTGCTGGAGGACGGCCAACTGCCGATCACTATGCGAAGCCGCTGGGACGATGCCGGAACCGCTGCAATGGCGGTGGCAACCGAACCCGTGCCGTGTATGTGCTTCTTGGTTGGTGCTGGAAACTTTGACAGTATCGCGCACATTCATCCTGCGCTTATGGACAGAATCTACGGGTATGGCAAGGTTGTGAGAATGAACAATGACATGCCGAATACTTTGGAGAACCGTCGCAGATACGTTCAGTTCTTGGCGCAGGAGATTTCACGTTTCCATCTTGATCCCTTCAGCCGAAAGGCGTGTGAAGAAATCGTTGACGAGGGCAGAAGACGCAGCAACAAAAGAGACACCCTAACAACACGGTTCAGACCCATGATTTCGATAATAAAAACCGCCGCCACGCTGGCTATGAATGAAAAATGCCAAGTCGTAGAGCGAAGGCACGTGGTAGACGCCATACAGAACCATTGTAAAACAATTCAGAAACAGATTCTAGAGCATCAGATGATGGAAAGAGGCAAACTATTAGAAATCCGTCCAGACGGCGTCAAACTTGGGCAAATCTACGGTCTCGCAGTGGTTTCCGACCCGTACAGCAGCGAAATGACGGGCAACGTTCTTGCGGTTAAAGGCTTCATCGAGAAACGTGACGAAAAAAGAGCCAACGACCTGAAGGGCTACTACAAAGTCACAGGCATAGCCAAAAGCGGCAAAGAAGAATTCATCGAAGACAGCGTGGCGAAAGTGCGAAGCGTAATCCTGCAAAAATATGGCGTAGACATCGCACAGGAGTACTTCACCCACATAGACTTTGCACAGGCTTACGGCGTGGACGGTCCAAGCGCTGGTGTTACGATGGCGATTCTGCTGTGCTCGTTGATTGAAGGGAAACCCGTGCGACAAGACGTGGCGGTCACGGGCGAAATCAACGTAGGCGTCGACGGCATAATCCAAGTCACAGCCGTGGGCGGGCTGAACGAGAAGATTAAAGCCGCGGAAATGTGGGGTTTCAAGAAAGCGGTTATCCCTGCTAAGAATTACAAGTACTCGATTGACCCGAAAGACTATGAGATTGATATTGTTCCGGCGGAAACGTTGGAAGATTATCTGGAAGAATGCCTCATCACCACTGAAGAATACATCCCGTTTAACCACAGAAACGCGAACAAAAGAGCCCCGCAAGCCAAAGCCCGCCTTGACGACAAAAAACGAAATTAACCACTTCTTTTTTTTCTAACAGCAAATTCGTGGCTACAGATGCACAGCTTAGTCCTAGTTGTAAGTTTAAATCTTGAAGAACCATTATTCAACATTGACAGTTGGGGCTGGTATGCCGTTAAAAGAAGAATGCAGCCTGTGCGGCAAAGTCTTGCCACTCTATTTGCTCAAGCGCTGTTTTCGCTGCAAGCAGTTCTACTGCAGCACTTGTGTCGAGTACACGGATGACGGAAATATTCTATGCTTGAATTGTGCGAGACGATTGGTTTCGCCGCGGCGGCTTGGCACAAAGTACAGCCCGCTGAGCAGGTATCTTGCCCGAAGAGCGCGATTCACGGATTTGTCTACTTTGTCGTTTCACCAAATAGAGGGCATAATCGGTGAGAGTTTGCCGACAGTTGCGTTTCAGAGTGCTGGATGGTGGGAAAACAAGCCGGCGAGTGGGCATAGGCAGGCGTGGTTAGATGTGGGGTGGCGTGTGGAAAGCGTCGACATGGAGAAAAGGGCGGTGGCGTTTAGGAGAGAAAAGGGCATTTTAAGAATCAGTAAAGAAGCAGAAAAGAGACGACAAAAACAAGCAAAGCCTCAAAAGCCGCTGCCAAAAGCGAGACCGCGAACGAGTCGAAAACTGTCGAAAACGAAGATGGCGAGGATGGTGGCGAGGCTTAAGAACATAGAACGCCAAAGAACGGCGCCAAAAACTTATCCGGGCAAGCTTAAACGATAATTGAAGAATGCTTGAAGGTTTACGGTGAGAATGGCTGGATAGAGAGAAAGGAGGGAAGGGAGAGGCTCTATCCGTTGCACCAAAAAGTGAGGGTGTCGACGACGATTTGCTCATCTACCTGAGCGGTTGCGTAGACCAGCCATCTGCCGATAGAGTTTTGGGGGGGAGGAATTGTGAAACTTTTCTCGGCAGTTCCTGACGAGTTTGTTGTGGCTGTTCCGAGAACCAAGATGCTACCTGTTCCGTTGTCTGGCCAGTGTACTTCGAAAGAGACCAATCTGCTACCGAGAAGATGGTTTGAGGCGTTTCTTACTTCGGCATACAGGTACACCATTTCTAGTTGGGAGAAGTTGCTGCTTGGCTTGTCTTTTCCTTGTCCGCCATGCTGAGTGTAGGCGTCGATGGAGGCGGTGTATGCTTGCACCGACACTTGGGGAAACAGGAGATAGCTTGCGCTGCCTAAAAAGACGATGAGCGCGACTGCTGAGCTGGCAGCGATGGTTATCTCCTTTTTCAACCATTCTCACCACTTATTATTACTTGTTTGTATTGGATTTAATCCTATATATTTGTACGTGGTGTACAAGGTTTTTGGACAGCGACATTCAAATATATCAAGTCCATCTATCTTGGTTGTTGACTTGGAATGAGTTCTGAGGACGTTGATGTTGAAGATGTGCTTCGGGGGTTGACGCTGAGGGTTTATCATTTTGTCTTGAAGAACAAGAAAGAAACGGGGATTCGTGAGGTTCAGCGGGCATTAAAATTGAGCAGTCCCACGTTGGCGGTTTATCATCTGGAGAAGTTGGAGAATGCGGGTTTGATTAAGAAGGGCATGGTTGGGTACCGTGTGAATCGTGTTTATCTTCGTAACCTCATTAGGCTGAGGCGTATGCTTGTTCCTCGGTACTTTTTTTATGCGCTTTTCTTTTCGCTGGCGGTTGTTGTGGAGTTGGTGTTTTTTAGGCCGGTGACTTTTACTCGGGAGTACGCGTTTGCTTTTGTTGTTACTTGTGTGGCTGCGGCTTCGTTTGTTTATGAAACGGTGAAAGCTTGGGTGAAAGAAACCGTTTAGTGTGAGTGTGCACACACGCCCCCTCCCCTCTTCACTATACGATCCAAATATGATTAGACCTTTCCTGTCACTCTTTAGACTCTGAGAGAAGACACACACGCCTCCCCTCTATAGGTAGTTTTCTGCATAGTACAATGTTAGGCTTCCATTCTCTATGAAAGTCTGAAAGTGCAAGGATGTATGTCGCGAGAGAGAGGGTTTGTTTTGAAACTGCTTAGGTTTCTGCTATTAGTTTTTGGACTCTTGTTTCTATTTGGTCTCGTATTTTTCGGACGATTTCTATGGGTTTGTCTTTCGGGTCTTCCAGTTGCCAGTCTACCACGTTTTTGAGGAGTGGTGCTGGGCAAAATTTTTCGACGCTACAGCCCATCGTTATTACTTTGTCGGCTTCTTCAATCATTTTCGTGGTCAAAAGTTTAGGCTTGTTTTGAGAAATGTCGATGCCCTTTTCTTTCATGACTTCAACCACCACAGGGTTTACTCTGTCCGCCAGCTTCACTCCTGCGCTTTGTGCGACGAGTTTACCCTTTCCGTAGTAATTGGCGAAGGCTTCGGCCATCTGGCTTCTGCCCGCGTTCTCCACACAAACAAACAGCACACGCCTCAACATACTTACCTTACACCTTCATCTTGTCAAGCTCAAGCAACAAATCCGCCAGCCTTTCGGTAGCCATTTCCCAAGCAATTATGCCTTTCTGTTTAGAAGCTTTCGTGGGGTCGCCTATCACGCCCGTTTCGCTGATTTCCTTCGTCCTGAAGCCCCAGAACACTTTAGGACCCGTTTCCTTTAATCCGATTTTCGTGTACTTTGAAGCTGGAAGCTTTAGGGTTGGCTTTTTTATTCGGTCTTTCTTTACTTGTTCTTCGCGGTTGGCTAGGGAGGTGGACGTTTCGAATTCGCCCGCGTGCGCATCATGTGGTGATTCCACATATTTTTCTATGTAGTCGGGTATGAGGCTGACCGTGTCAACGACCACAAAAGCGCCCGTGTCCATCTTCACTCTCTGTGCTGCCGACTCTAAAGCCTGTGTGTTCCCACCATGCCCGTTCTCGAAAACAACCTTCCTAAACCCGTGCCCAACCAAACTAGTGGCAACCTCGTAAGCCAACGTTTCCAAGGTATGCGGGTTAAGCGTCACCGTGCCCGGAAAGTCCATGTGATGCATCGAAACCCCATAATAAATCGGAGGCGCAACGAGGGCGCAGCCTGATTTTTCAGCGGCTTTCATTGACAGCCAAAGAGCGTCGTACGCGTCGGTGTCCAATGGCAAGTGTGGACCGTGTTGTTCGTTGCTTCCGACGGGTATTATTGCGACATTATGCTTCGTTAAGAATTCCGTCACGTCCGGCCACGCCATCTCGCCGAGATAACAACCCATCTTAGACCACTGCAAAAGGGAGAATTATCGAGTAATGGTTAAATGTTTTGCTTAGCACTTGACGGGAAACTTCAAATAACTCATACGTGATTCCTTTAAGTATCAAGGGGAAAGAAAAATTGAACCATAAAATAATAACCACGATTTTATTGATTCTTCTTCTAACAAACACTGCCGCAGCAATCCTCTATTCGGCACCTGTTTTCGCGAAAGTTTTTACTGAACCTCCCTACGCGGACACTGTAAGGGAGGAATTGATGAAAGGTGTAGATTTTACCAAAACCACACCAACTGGCACTGATTCTTTTCCAAGCAAGCCGAAAGACCTCTTAGACTTTAGTCAAGAAAAACAGAACACCAACCTATTCACTTACGAAACCGCGGGTTCAACTGAACTAATCGTTGGACTCTCAGAGACATGGAACGCTTATGAAAAAGTAGAGCAACTAGTTCTCGCCAAAAACGGAAGAATCGTAAACAAGATTCTCATGGAAAACAAGATCAGCGCAGTTGTAATAGACGTGCCACCAGAATACCGTGCCGCTTTCACCACCGAAATAAAGGAAAGCCGATTGGGCAGGTACGTTGAACCGAACTTGCAGTATCAGACGTTTATGGTTCCAAACGACACATTCTGGAAAAACCAGTGGGGACCAGCAAAAATCCGAGCGGACTATGCGTGGAACACCACCATAGGCAGCAGCGCGGTTATCGTAGCCGTCATCGACACAGGAGTCGATTACAACCATCCCGACCTCGCAGCGAATTACGTTCCCTTGGGCTACGACTGGGTAAACAACGACCGCGACCCCATAGACGACATGGGCCACGGCACTCACGTCGCCGGCATAATCGGCGCGGTGATAAACAACGCTCAAGGCATAGCTGGTCTTGCCCAAGTTAGCATCATGTCGGAGAAGGGTTTAGACTCTTACGGGTCGGGGTACTACGACGATCTATCAAACGCAATCATCAACGCCACAGACGCAGGGGCAGATATCATCAGCATGAGTTGGGGCGGCTCTACTTCAAGCTCGGTTCTTCACGACGCGTTAAAATACGCCTACGAAAAAGGCGTGCTGCTCGTGGCAGCTGCTGGAAACAGCGGCTCAACTGCGAAGCATTATCCCGCGGCGTACGATGAAGTAGTCGCGGTGACTGCGACAAACGAAGTGGATCAACCTGCCTGGTTCACTACTTACGGTGACTGGGTGGAACTCTCCGCGCCCGGCGACTATATTATTTCAACAATCTCTTCCATTCATGACCCACGGTTTAGCTATCCTTACGATTATCTGAGCGGAACTTCCATGGCGACGCCGCACGTGTCAGGTGTGGCAGCGCTCGTGTGGAGTCTGTTCCCAACAATGTCCAGAGATGTTTTGAGGTTTCATTTGAGAGACACGGCGGACGATTTGGGCGCAGCGGGTTTTGACGTTTTCTACGGCTATGGCAGAATCAACGCCCAAAGAGCTGTGGAGCAACCTCTTCCGCCACATGACTTGGTTATCACAGGTTGGAAAAGACCGCCTTACATTGAACCGGGCGGCACGGGAATGGTAAACGTAACGGTGGTCAACTATGGAAGAAACAACGAAACCACAACCGTTCAATTACTAGTAAACGGCAGTGTCGAGCAGTCAGTCGCCTTAAGTGATTTCTTGAGCGGCACCTCGACAGAGGTCAGTCTTTCCTGGAGCCCCATAGGAATCGGGAATTACAACGCGACCGTGTATGTTCTGCCGGTAGTCGATGAAACCGACACGGGAAACAACGTAGTCCAAGGGTTTGTCTACGTCGATTTTCCCTTGAAGGTTTTTGTGCTTCGCTCTGCTGGAACACAAGTCATCACAGAGGCGTGGAACATCTTGAACTATAACTGGAAACGGTTCGGCAACCAACTAATCAACGTCGATTATACCACACTCGATAAAGACGACATCACATACGACGACCTGAGCGCCACGGGCGCCGACGTATTAGTGGTCAGCTGCGCCTATGATTGGGAGTATTCGGACGCGGAAATAGAAGCGATTAAGCAGTACGTGTACGAAGGACACGGTTTCATCGTCACAGCGGGAACGTTCTATTATCTCGTCCCTAACAACAACAAGTTTGGTTCCATTTTGGGGTTGAACGAGTCCATGCTCTTCGACGTTACTGCTACTGACATGATGACCCTTCTAGATCCTTCGCATTCAGTTTTCACGAGTGTTCCCAACCCCTACACGATGTCCATCATCCAAACATCAGTCCCCTTAGACGGAGAATGGTCATCCAACGAACTCACAGACGCCACCTACATCGCTATGGGATACTACAACGAAAGCGCCATAACAGTCTACCGAGGACTCGTTTTCATCTCTCCATGGTTGGAAGCGATTCCGGAACGTTACCACTACAACCTCCAAATCCTCTACAACGCCATGACGTGGTCGCGGTACCAGAAACCTGAGCATGAGTTGAGGGTTTCGGTTGAGGCGCCGAGGTACTTGTTTCCAGGAGACACAGTCTTAGTAAATGCCACAGTGCGGAATGACGGCTTGCTCAATGAAAGCAACATGGACCTTTACTTTTCAATCTACGATACTACACGCAATCAGAGCGTAGTGTCCTTGCGTCAAATCATACCGTCGCTGGATGCAGGGGCTTCGTACACGTTGAATTATATCTGGAACCCGCTCGTTAAAGGCGTATACAATATGACGGCTTATTCGCCCCCACTCCTTGGAGAAGAGTCTACTGCTAACAACAAAGCCACGGTGCTAGTGACGGTTGCACCTCCTTTGATAAAGCCTCAAGAAGGACAGTGGGCAAGCTACTCCGCATACATTGTTGACAGCACTGGTCAACTGGTTTTATTGGGAAAATTGGGATTCAACTATTCCCGGTACATTTCACCGTACCTCTTGAACGTCACTTTGGGAAGCATAATTTACTCCCCTGATGGAAATAATGCTACTGAGTGGGTTCTTGTTAACATCATGAACAGAATATGCGAAGACGGAGCATGGATGTGGCGAGGCTACTGGTTCCCAGGGTTGATAGAGACCAATGTCACGATAGGCTCTCAAGTAAACGTCCTCTACGGCCCAGCAACCGTGATAGGAAGCGAAACGCTGATTGTTGGCAAAAAAGCCGTAGACACGTGGATACTTTATCAGAATATCAGCGGAATCGCCTACACGTGGTGGTTCGACAAAACAACTGGGCTGTGGATACGCTACGAGGTTGTTTGGAGTTCAAACCATCAAATCATCGTGCTTGACGGAACCAACATTCCAACAGGATACACGCCTGAGCATGAACTGCACGTAGCCTTAGCCGCGCCAACTTTTGTCGGGTTTGGCAACTCGGCTACTCTTAATGCAACAGTATCCAACTTTGGCTTGAACAACGAGACAGACGTTGAGCTTGCGCTGGAGATTAACGGTACAATTGTTCTTTCGTTGCCCATAGCAAAATTGGCGATTAATGAGACGCAGTCACTAAGTCTTCTGTGGACTCCGCCGTCAGAAGGTACCTACAACGTGACGGCTTATTCGCCTCCTGTTACGAGTGAAAACGTCACCTTAGACAACATTGCGACGATCATGATTAACGTGCGGTCAGTGAAAGGCTATGTTCTTTTCGACCAAACGCACGGCACAGACATCATCTACAACTACAATACTTGGATCAGAAACGTTCGAGACATGGGGTACGTCGTGGACTCCCACACTGCGGGTCCGATTACTTCGGATGTTCTCGACGGCTATGACGCGTTTGTTACAGTCCGGGCACTTACAATGTACACGAGCGACGAATTGAGCGCAATACGAATGTTTGTCGTTAACGGCGGGGGACTGCTAGTAGTCGGCGACAGCAATCCTTCAGTATACACTTCTCTCACCTCCTTTGCGGGCATCTCTTGGGTATTCGGAGGCGTGTACGGTTACACCACAAACATTACCCCTCACGAAGTGACCCAAGGAGTCAATCAAGTCTTCTTTAGCGGACCTGCCGCTATGCTCACCTTGTCGGGCAGTGCCCAAGCGCTCGTGAGAGACACGTACATGGAGATCATGCTAGCCGTGAACTGGTACGGTCGAGGCAGAGTGCTAGCTTTTGCCGACCAAGACGCTCTACGCGACTACAGCATTGGTGTGGCAGACAACCGGCGCCTCGCAACCAACATGATAGCATGGATTTGCACAGAAGACACCACACCTCCCGTGATCTCGTACATGTCACCACCGAACGGAACAATCGTTGGAACAAACGTCGTGCAGATGCAGTGGGTCGCTACGGATTCTCAGAGCGGAATAGGCAAGTATTCAGTATACCTTAACCGCCAGTTCATAACGAACACTTCTCTCCAGTCATACACACTTTCCAACCTAATCGGAGGACCGAACAACGTCACAATAGTTGCCTATGACAAAGCAGGAAACAACGCAGGTCGCCAAGTCACGATAGTCGTCGACCTCACGTCTCCTGAGGTAGCGATTCTTTCACCAGCAAACAACAGCCACGTCAAACAAGTGGTCTCAATCAATGTGTTTGGTTCTGACGACAACCTAGACCGTATGGAATTACTCATCGATAGCAATCTTGTTGCAACCTTCATGCCGAGTGGTACCCACACGTACCTTTGGAACACCACCGCGGAGCAGTATGCCGTCCACCAAATAACATTAATCGGATACGACACAGTTGGAAACAACGCAAGCATGATGATTGCAGTCACGGTTGACAACATTCCTCCAACTGTCAACATAACATCTCCCTCAAACAACGCGTATGCATCAGGAAGTCTCACGTTCGTTTTCTTCGCTCAAGATTTCGCGCTCAAGAACGCGTCTTTGATGATAGGCGACAGCGTCATAATCGATGTGACGGGAAAAACATCACAACTATTCAACACGACCGCCATCTCAGACGGAGACTACATAGTCAAACTGATAGCCTATGACTGGGCAGAAAACAAGGCTGAAGCATCAATCACCCTAACAATCGACAACACAAAACCCTCCGCTCAAATCACTTCTCCAACGGCAAACTCTCACGTTAAAGGCGTCGTAAATGTAGCCATCGCATTCAACGATACAAACCTTCAAAGCGCTACTCTAACAATCGCTGGACAACCATTAAACGTTACGGCGCCCACAGTCATCGCATGGAGCACAGCGGGGTATGGCGATGGGCGTTACACGCTTGCGTTGGCAGTTTTGGACAAAGCAGGAAACGAGAAAACTCACCAAATCTTTGTCACCGTCGATAACACACCTCCAGTTGGAGAGCTTCGGACACCCTTGAACGGAGCCTATGTTAAGGGAACAATCAACGTAACCTTCTACGTCTACGATGCAAACCTTAACATCACAAAACTCTACATAAACGGAGGCGTAGACCCGACCACATGGAACACCCCGGGGACACACAATCGCTTATGGGACACCACAGCAAGCACAGACCAAACCTATACGCTTAGATTAGAAATCTATGACAAGGCAGGAAACCAGCTTGTCACGACAGCCACCGTAATCGTCGACAACACGATGCCTACGGTCTCAATAAGCTCCCCGGCAGGGAACGCGACAGTGTCTGGAAACGTAACTATAACTTTCGCTGCAACGGACAGCAACTTAGCAGACGTGGTTCTCTTCATCGACAGCGCCTCACACACAGTCGGAAGCCAAACACCCTACCAATGGGACACCACAAAACTCGTAGACGGCGACCACACGATAAAAATCGTAGCCACAGACTGGGCAGGAAACACCAAAGAAACCACTATGACCGTGAAAACCTCAAACGCCTTCCCGCCATACGTCTGGCCCGCAGCAGCAGGAGTTCTGGGCTTGGCAATAGGCGCGTTGATCGTTTGGTTTGTGCTGAAGAAAAAACCATCATCAAAACCCGCCTCAACCGTCACCACTCCTCCCCCTGCTTAATCCTCTTCTTTCTTTCTAAGAGAAATCAGCTTCAAAAATGCTCATAGTGCACAATGTCATCTATTGGTCTTCTTGGCCGTTGCATGGGCTTAGCCGTCGAATGCCCAACAGGAATTATGGCAACTGGACGAACGCCCTCAGGAATGCCCAAGGCTTGTTTCACTTCTTCCTCCCTAAAAGAACCAATCCAGCATGTTCCAAGCCCAAGGGCATGCGCGGTTAGGAGGATGTTTTGCGTTGCCGCGGCTGTGTCTTGGATACAGTATAATGTTGTACCGCGGGCACCGTATCCACTAGCAGACCTTTCCTTGTTGGCACAGACAACGATTACAACTGGTGCTTCTTCGATGAAGCCTTGGTTCAACGCCGCCACAGCAAGCTCACTCTTGACCTCGGGTTTTCTGACGATTACGAATTCCCAAGGTTGAATGTTGCCTGCTGAGGGTGCGTGTCGTGCCGCGTCGATTAGGGTTTTCACTTCCTCTTCGGAAACGGGCTGGTCTGTGAAGGTGCGGATGCTTCTTCGTCCTTTAATCGCCTCTAACACGTCCAACTCTGGTCTCTTCCTTTCGGATTAGAAACGAATAACTGTAAACAAGCAATTTTAGTGTTTAGTTTTCCCGCGCGAACCCTTCAGCCAGCTCGGCTTGCCCTCATAATATCTAGTGAGAAACTCTGCGAAGCCGCTGTTGACTCTGTAGAGGCTTAGGATAACGTCGTCCGTGAGAATCTCAAAGTTCTCCCTAACCGCCCTCGCGATTTCCTCCGCAACACCAACCTGTCTTCCACCGTCTTCCTTCAGTTTACGCTCCAAAAGCTCATCCGCCTCCAAAACCTTTCTCCGCGTTTCCACCATCCATCTTCCGTTCTCAATCATTGGCCCAGAAAACGTGTCGGCTAAATTGAGGTGTTTCTGCAGAAAGTTTTCGCATTCCTTTTGCTTCTCCAGCGGTGGTCCAAGATGCTTTTTCACTGCGGGCAATTGAAGATGCTCCACTTCGAAGATGAACATGTTGACGTCGTTTTCGTTGCTCCAAACAGCGTCGCGGACTATTTTAAAGTCGTTCTGCTGAGAGAGCAGTCCTCGCAATGCACGTTGGGATTTGTAGAGTTGACCCCACAGAACATCCGGCACGGCGTTGACCCTGTCGAACTTTACGAAAACGATGCTAGAGTCGCGGTCAATCATTAAATCAGCAATCTTTCTGGGCGAATAGGGCTTTGTTTTGGGAGGGTTGAAGAATCGTTCGTTGGGTGTTCTTAAGAACTGTCGGGACGCAGCTACAAACTCGTCTAATCGTTCCTTTCTCACCGCAGAGCCCGCGTTTCTTCCCTTGTCCACCGGGTCGACTATCACGAGGGGTTCCTTGAAAAGCAGCTGAAGGTCTCTTTCTCTTTTCTCGTAAAACCCCTTATAATCGATAACTTGCCCGTCCTTCCAGCTTGCCACAGCGTTCAGCACTTTAACGAACGATTTGTAGTTCAAAACCAGCAGTTCACAGAGATACCCGCTGAAACCGCCCACCTTAATCTCAGCCCCGTACACGCTGACGCCCTTCATAAACTGCTTCAACAGCCGAATCTCCCCTCTCAAACGTGGAGTCAGCAAGGGTTTTACGTAGTCGGTGTGAAATGGTGTGCGGTCGGTGGCGCTCTTCCATTCGCCTCTTTTGACTTTGTAGCAGGGCACGATGTTCACTCGGATGCCGTCGACGAACGCTTCCAAGTAAGGATGCTCTGCGAATCGTTCTACCTGCTTATAGCCAGCGGTTGCTTCTTGCGCAATCTTCAGCGCGGTTTTTTCGAATTCTTCTCGGGGCATTTTTGGTGGCAGTTGCATGAAAATGTCGATGTCTGGTTCATGGCTTAGCCACGTGTCCTTTGCTACAGAGCCTTCCACGCGGACGACTGCCTTAACTTTGGCTCTCTTAGCGGCGTCTTCAACCTTCTTTCTCAGTTTTTCGGCTAACGCGTGAATTTGCCTTTTTCTTTTCGCGTCCGGAGTGATTTGCTTTAGGATTTTTTCACAGACTTTCTCTAAAGTTGCAGACATAACCATCACGGTGTAGCGTGAATTTCCTTTAGCACAGAATAGATGGGACCTTGCGGCGTCAAAACACTTTTCTTGAGCCTTAAACTCTCGGCGTGGATTTTTCCGAACTCGAAATCAACCATTCCGTTGACGCATTCGGCAAGTTGCGCCTTGTTTCTTCCACTCCTAACACGGGCAATAGTAAGATGCGCACTGAAGCCTTTCGGGTCGGGTCTGAAACCGAGTGAACGGAGGCGTTGTTCCAGTTGGTCGAAAATCTTTCTCAACTCTTCCGTGCCTTGTTGGATTCCTGCCCAAACCACTCGGGCGTACTTGAGGTTTGGGAATGCGCCTACGCCTCTGATTTCAACATCAAACGGCTTAAAGACGATGCCCTGCATTTCTTTGTCGATTTTTTCCACCATGCTCGGTGTAATGTCGCCGAGGAAGCGCATAGTGATGTGGATGTTTTGTGGCTTTACCAGAGTCAGGTCGGCGCCAGTTTTCGCCAGCATGTTTTGTGCTTCGGCTAGTTTTTTCAGCACGTGTTCGCTGTCGATGTCGAAGGCGATAAAACTGCGAATCATCTCAGACATGACGGGCTTCTCCGCTTAATTCTTGCACGCTTGCGATAATAAGTTTAACCAAGAGCCACGGTGAATTTAAATCTGCAACCGCCGTAGAAGTGCAAGTGGTTAAAGAAAAAATGAACAAGAAAACCGTCATAGGCGTGGCTGGAATGCCGGGCGCAGGCAAATCGTTAGTCGCCAGAATCGCAGGGAGAATGGGTTACTCCTTGGTTGTGATGGGCGATGTCGTAAGAGAAGAAACCAAAAAAAGAGGGCTAGAGCCCACACCAGAAAACGTAGGCACCGTGATGCTGAAACTACGAGACGAAGAAGGACCAGCCGTGGTCGCCAAACGCTGTGTCCCGAAGATTGAAAACGCGCCAGCTCACGTGGTGGTTGTTGACGGTTTGCGAAGCCTCCATGAAGTCGAAGAATACAAGCGACATTTCAAAAGATTCGTCTCCTTTGCCATTCATTCCTCGCCTGAGACGCGGTTTCAGAGGCTTTTCAGACGAAAACGAAGCGACGACCCGAAAGGCTGGAAAACTTTTCATGAACGTGACATGCGAGAACTCTCCGTAGGGTTGGGCGGCGTGATAGCTATAGCGGACTATTTAATCGTGAACGAAGGCGAAAAAACCCAAACAGAAAACAGAATATGCAACGTGCTAAGGAAAGTCGCAGAAAAATGAATGAAATCGCAATCGTCATAGAAACAGAAATCAACCCAACCGAAAACCCCGAAAAAGTGAAACTTGCAATCGAGAACATTTTTGGCGCCATAGAATTCGAAATCCATACGAGAACACAGGGCTCACAACTAGTCGCTCGGACAAAAGGCACGGAAGGATTAACGAAGCTTTACAACCTGCTGAGGAGAGAACGTATCCGAGACGCTACACGCAGGATTCTTTTCCGCGGGCTCGAGGACAATGCTATCACATTTTATTTGAACAAGCAGGTAGCCTACGCGGGACACGTGTCGTTCTCTGAGCCGACGGGCGAATCACCCTTGGGTCCGATAAAGGTCAAAATCGCCTGTGATAGTCCCCGCGAGCTTATTGATTGGTTGGCGCCGAGGACAACATAAAATACTCGAAACACAATAATACTGAGACTTCTAACAAAAAAGCATGAAAGGATGGTAAAACGCGAATGAAAGTCGTCGTTATAGGCGGAGCCGGCGCGATGGGAATGGTTACCGTAAGAGACTTGGCAGAAAGCCCCGATGTCTCGGAAGTAATCATCGCCGACGCCAACGTGGAAAAAGCAAAAACAGTGCAAAAATGGACTGGAAGCAAGAAGGTTTCCATAACAAAACTCGACGTATCAGACAAGGAAAGCATGATTAGAACAATGCAGAAAGCAGATGTCGTGGCAAACGCAGCGCCCTACCACCTGAACCTAGCTATAACCAAGGCAGCAATCGAAGCAAAACGAAACCTAACCGACCTTGGCGGCGTCTACCACATGACGCTGAGACAGTTGGAATTGAACAAAGAAGCCGAAAAAGCCGGCATAACCGTGGCGCTCGGCTGCGGTGTTGCTCCTGGCATTGCTGACGTTCTTGCCAAGTTTGGCGCAGACAAGCTCGACCACGTGGACGAGGTGCATCTTCGTTACGGCGAGGTTAATTTTGACCCGGCAAAGTACAAGTGGACTTTCCGCACGGTTCTGGAAGAATACACTGCGGGACCAGTTGTTTATGAAGACGGCAAGTTCAAAGAGTTGCAGCCTTTTTCGGGCAAGCATGTTTTCGATTTTCCCGAATCCGTCGGCAAGCGCCAATGCTGTTTCGCCCTGTATTCTGGGCTTGCGACTCTGCCCAAGAGCGTTGGGAAGGGTGTGCGTTTGGTGGATTGTGCCATGTCTTACGTGGATGAGGATGAAGTGAGGATTAAGGTGCTAAACGAGATGGGCATGACTAACGCAAAGCCAATTACGGTTGACGGTGTTTCCATTTCGCCGCGAGAATTCCTCTTCAGAGTCGCTCCCCCTCCCGACGTCAACGTAAGGGACGCTGCAAGCATAGTCGTTACAGTCACTGGTGAAAAAGGCAAAGAATCATTAAAATGCGTTTACAGCCTCGTCTATCGTCATCACGAAAAATACGGCGTAAGCGCCCTAGCTTATCTAACGGGCATGCCCCTGTCCGTGGCAAGTCAAATGTTAGCTAAAGGCGAAATCAAACAAACCGGTGTTCTACCACCAGAAACTGCCATAAAACCCGAACCGTTCATGAAAGAATTGGCGAAGAGAGGCGTCAAAATCACCGAAACCATCCAAAAAACACACGTTCTGTAAACCGTCAAAGAAGAGTGCCCAGTCATGCCCCAGACGAAAATCGGTTTGTCCATGCTCTGTTGTCTCAGCGAAGGCTTCCCCCTCATGCTGAAGCAGCTGGAAACGCTTGATGTGCATTTTGTGGAGTTTGTCGACGACGGTTTGCACACGCTTGACAAAGAACGTGTCGAAGCCTTAAACCAAATGGCGGGCACCGTAAACTTCGAATGCACCGTCCACGCGCCATTCGCGGACATCAACATTGCAGCAGCCGACTACAAATTGAGACGGTTCATCCTCAAGCGACTGGAACAATCAATACAACACGCCCACCAACTCGACAGCCTCTACTGGATATTCCATCCCGGACTTCATTCGGGCATCAGCAGTTTCTATCCGGGCTGGGACTGGCAAATCAACTTGGAATCAGTGAAAAAACTCTTGGAGCTTGGACGAAAGTACGAGGTCAAAATCGCCATAGAAAATGTGCCCGAGCCGTTTCCGTTTCTCATGAAAAGCGTTGACGATTTCTCCAAGTTTTACGAAGAACTCGGCGAAGACGTAGGAATGGTCCTAGACGCTGGGCATGCTAATTTGAACGGGCAAACAATTGAATTCATGAATAAATTCAAGGACAAGATTGTTCACATGCACGTGAGCGACAACGACGGCAAACAGGACATGCACTTGGGCGTGGGCAAAGGAACCGTGAACTGGCAAGAATTCGCAAACGCTGTTAAGCGCATGCAGTTCCACGGCGTCGTCATGGTCGAGTCAGTGCAAGATGCAAAAGAAAGCCTCACCTTGCTGAGACAGCTTTTCGGTTAAAAAGGGAATCATTTTAACGGCAGGTCTATCCGCATAAAATCCTCGGCGACGCCCCCATTTTTGAAGATTTTTCTTGCTTGGCTGAGCAAAAGGTCGGGCGTCTTGTATCGAGCGCTGACGTGGGTGAGGATGAGTCGTTTTGCTTTTGCTTGTTTCGCGATTTTCGCCGCTTCCTTCGGCGTTGAATGACCGTCTTCTTTGGCTCTTTCGCCTAATTCGTCATCGAACGTGCAATCGTGAATCAGCAAATCCGCATTCCGGGCAAGTTTTATCAAAGCCTTCGACGGTCGCGTATCACCCGTGTAAACGATTTTTCTGCCCAATCGAGCCTTACCTAGAACATCGCTTGGCTTTACGGTTTTACCGTTCGGAAGTTTTACGCTTTCGCCGTGTTGCAGTTTCGACCACAACGGGCCTTCGGGGACGCTGAGTTTTTCGGCTTTTTCCTTGCTGAACCTGCCGGGACGGGGCTTCTCGATTAGCGCATAGGCTAACGCAGGAATCGCATGGTTGGCGTGTGCTGTTTGAACGGTGTATTCTTTTTCTTCGCAGACGACGCCTTCTTTGCTTACCTCCCAAACAGAAATCAGGAAAGTCTGCGTGAACTGCACGGTTTGCCGAATGGCTTCGAGGAACGCCTTAATCCCGACTGGACCGTAAACTTGCAACTCTGTTTTTCTGTCAAGAAGCGACATGGTTTGAATTAGTCCCGGCAAGCCTAAGACGTGGTCGCCATGCATGTGGGTGATGAAGATTTTCGTTTTCTTGTGAAAGCCCACTTTGGCTCGGACCATTTGTCGTTGGGCGCCTTCGCCGCAGTCGAAGATTAAGAGCTCGCCCTCTCTTTTCACAACAACAGCCGGCAAAGCCCGTTGCGTCGTTGGTACACTGCCTGCGGTTCCGAGGAAAATCACTTGCATGTCCATCTTAGTTTTTCTCCAGTACAGCGATTTCTCGAGTCAAGGTTCGATGCACATAAACATAATGCGACTCCAAGTGTTTAAAGCCCACTTCTTTCACCATTTTTCCAATGTTCATAGTCTTAGGCGCAGCAATGCAAACTTTGCCCTTTTTCTGGAGCAGGCTCTCGAATTCGGGTAGTACTTTTCTGACGATTTGTTCGGTGCTTTCGCCGAGCGTGGACGCGGTTCTGCCGTAAGGCGGATCAGTTACTATGCAGTCTGTTCGAGTAACCGGCGAATGAGCGGCATCCGCAACAATCATTGCCTCTAGCTCAATACCGAAATAACGAAGATTACGAAGACTACCCTCAACCATGTGTCTCTGGGCGTCGCAGCCGACTAGCCTGCAGCCGATTAATCCTGCTTCAATAAGAAAAGTTCCAGTTCCGCAGAAAGGGTCAAACACCAAGTCGCCTACCCTCGCCCGAGTCAGGTTAACCATGCATCTCGCAAGCTTAGCGGGCATCGCGGATGGCTGAAAAAACGGGCGCTTTCGAGGGCGTCGTTCGCTGAAGGGTTTTGTCAAGATTTCCCCGAGTTTCAAGCCGAAAACGAAGCGGTTTCCAGTCAAGACGCCGAAAAATGTGCGTTCTGGAGTTTTAAGTCTCACTTTTGCGCCTTCAACTTCTTCCAGAATCATTCTGCCCAGTTTTCTCTCCAAGTCCATGCCAGTAATCGTGGAGACTCCGCCGATTCTTCGCACGCGTACGGCGAAGCTTTCCCGTTTTTCTATGAAGGCGTCTAAGGATGTACGTCGCAACGTTTCAACAATCTCTGCAATCTTGGCGGGGCTTGTGAAGAGTTCCTGGCAACAGACCCGTGTCATGGCGACTCTTGAAACAATCGGCTTAACGGCGTCCTTGTCTGCTTCGATTCTGAAAACTTGCCGCAGCTTCTCCTTGGCCTTGTATTCGTATCCTTCAGCTTCCAGAATCGAAGTTATTTCCGAAAACGGTAGCGTATGGTGTTCGCCAGAAAGCAGGAAAAAAAGCCTCGCCACGTCAGGCTTCCTTCTCAGCCAAGGCGTTCGCAATTAGCGGCGCAACTGAAACTTTACTCACATGGCTTGGGACGCAATCCGTGCCAACAATCTCTTCGGCGCCGTTGTCGAGAATCTTCTTTTCCGCATCGCCAATCAAAAGCGGATGTACACACGCAGAATAAACATGTTTTGCGCCTTGGGTTTTGAGCGTCTTGACCGCTGCGGCTGTGGTGCCCCCGGTGCTGATGATGTCGTCGAAGATTATGGCGTCTTTACCTTTAACGTCGAACTTGTCGTCTCTGAAGCCAATCTCGCCAGTGTAACGGTCTCTCATCTTGTGACGCCATCCGTAACCGCCGTGCAGAATCTTATCCGCGGCGATTGCGTATTCTTTGGCTCCCTCGTCTGGTGCTAAGGCAAAAGCGCCCTCTAACCCTCTTTTCTCAAAATGTTCTGCCAAAAGAGATATGGCTGAGATGCTTTGTGCTAGGAAAGGAAACTTTTTCAGTACGTTTCCCTCGTGCACGTTTATGGTTATTAGTTGGTCTACTCCCGCTGTTTTCAGGAGTTTGGCGATGGTTTCGATGCTGAATGCTTCGCCCGATAGGAATCGTTTGTCTTGCCGCGAATAGGCTAAGTACGGAACAACTGCCACAATTTTTTTTGCGCCCAAATCTTTAGCCGTGTCTGCCATCAGGAATAGTTGCAGCAAATGAGAGTCTTGAGGTGGACTGGTCGTCTGAACAATCGTCACTTCTTCATTCTTAACCGTGCCTTCTAGTCGGATGTAGTTTTCGCCGTCTGGAAACCTCTTGAACACGAGGTCGACTGTCTTCACCTTCAGCAGTTCAGCTATTTTTTTGCCCAATTCTTGTGACGCTGGACCTGGAATGAGTATCATTTTGTTGTTGCGCCTCGTTGGTAGGGATTGGGGGTTAGTCGTGTTAAAGTTTTCCAGTTTTCTTGTACTGGTCTATGAGTTCTTTGGCTCGGTCCATTCTTATCTTGCGTTCTGCGACCATTTTCTCCACAATTAAGTCTACTTGTTCGCTCGTGGCGCCCGCTGCAATGGCGATGTTTCTCGCATGAAGCCTCATGTGCCCTCTCTGTATGCCCTCGTGCGCCAGCGCTCTTAAAGCGCCGAGATTCTGCGCCAAACCAACCGCAACCAGAACCTCGCCGAATTCGGTGGCTGTTTTGACGCCTAAGATTTTTAGGGCTATCTTTGCAATCGGGTGAGTGCGTACTGCGCCTCCGATTGTGCCTACCGCCATGGGCAACTCAATCGAACCCACCAAGTCGCCGTCTTCGTTTTTCTCCCAAACCGAAAGCGGGCCATAACGTCCGTTTTTAACAGCGTAGGCGTGGGCGCCGGCTTCGATGGCTCGGTGGTCGTTGCAGGTTGCGAACACGACGCCGATTATGCCGTTCAAGATGCCCTTGTTGTGCGTGACTGCGCGGTAAGGGTCGGCGGCTGCGAAGGCGTAGGCTTGAACAATGCCGTCAACCACTTCCTCTCCGCCCACGGAAGCCTTTGGCACGATACACCATGCTCTCGCCACTCTTTTCACGGCCAGATTCGAAATTATGCGCAGATAAACCCGTCCGCCGCTGATTTGCTCGATTAAGGGTGCCACAGCTTCGGCCATCGTGTTTACAGCGTTGGCGCCCATAGCGTCTCTGCAGTCCACGTGTAACTCGGTAATCACCATTGGACCAGTGACGGCGTCGATGACCTTGACATCCAAATCCTTTGCGCCGCCACCAACCGAAACAAGCATCGGGTCTTGGTCGTTTGCTTTCTTCAAAACCTCCTGTTTAGCGCCGAGAATTCGCATCCGCGCGGCATAGGGGTCTTTAACGCCTACTGCTTGAATTTGTCCAATCATCACGGGTCCAGTGCTGCTTGTGTGGAAGCCTCCTCCGTCTCGCGCCATCTTCGCTGCGTTACTTGCGGCTGCGACGACTGAGGGTTCTTCGATTGCCATTGGGATGAGGTAGTCTTTTTTGTTTATGAGAAAGTTGACCGCGATGCCGAGTGGCACGGGGAAGGCGCCGACGACGTTTTCTATCATTCTGTCGGCAAGTTCCAAGGGCAATGCACCTGTTTGCCGCAAAAGTCCTGCTTCTTCGTCGGTCAGGTCGGCGAATTCCTTCACCAAAGCCAGGCGTTCTTTTGGGCTTAGTTTGTAGAAGCCTGAAAGCATGGAAGATTTGCCCATGTTCCGATTTCTCCTGTCTAAACCAGACTACATACACTATGGCGGCACATAAGAATTTAACCCAAATTTCAGAGAAAACATGATTAAGTTTAAAATTAGCCGTGCTCCAATAGTGATGCAGAGGCGTCTGTTTTGACAACAGGCTTGCATGAGGCGATGCTGTATGAAAAGTTGCCCGAGAATAAGGTTCACTGTTTCCTCTGCGCCAGACACTGTCACATCAATGACGGCGGCGTTGGATTTTGTCTTGTAAGAAAGAACCAGGGCGGAACGCTCTATTCACTCAACTACGCCAAGGCTTGTTCCGCCTGCGTAGACCCCATAACCAAAAAGCCCCTGTTCCATTTTCATCCCGGCGCCATGGTTATGTCCATCGCAACGATGGGCTGCAACTTTCGCTGCCAATTCTGCGACAACTGGATGATTAGCCAAGGCAAGGAAATTGAAGGGCAGCATTTTCCGCCAGCAGAGGTCGTGAAGGCAACGCAGAGCAATAATTGTCAAGGCATCAGCTATACGTACACGGAGCCCACGATTTTCATGGAATACGCCTTCGACACGGCGAGTTTGGCGAAGCAGGTGGGCTTCTTCAACACGTTCGTTACTAATGGTTACATGACGCCCGAAGCAGTCAAAACCATCGCCCCAGTCCTGGACGCAGCGACTGTGGATTTTAAAGGTGCGGGTGACCCGGAATTCTACAAGAAATTCTCCAGCGTGCCGTCGGTGGAGCCCATCTTTGAGACTCTCAAAAACCTGAAACGCAACAACATCCACGTCGAAATCACTAACCTCATCGTGCCCAAGATCGGCGATTCTCTGGAGCGGCTGAAGCAGTTGGCGACTTGGATAAAAGACGGCTTAGGTGCAGACACGCCGTTTCATTTGCTGCGTTTTCATCCGGATTACAAGATGACGGGTTACTCGACGACTACTGTGGCGGCATTGGAGGAGGCGTACGTGGTAGTCAAGAAAGAGGTGGAACTGAACTACGTGTACATCGGCAACGTGCCCGGACACAAGTTCGAAAACACATACTGCCCCAACTGTAATGAGTTGTTGGTTAAGCGGTTCAGCTTCGAGATAGTGAAATGGAACTTAACAAAGGATATGCGTTGCCCCGCATGCGGACGAGA
>Ga0315314_1000404_pt1 | contig 50075 bp, 60 predicted proteins | sample TDP9_MG_FD_203631 | JGI IMG/M metagenome (GOLD analysis project Ga0315314, IMG submission 203631) | Freshwater sediment microbial communities from Lake Towuti, South Sulawesi, Indonesia - TDP9 | ecosystem: Environmental > Aquatic > Freshwater > Lake > Sediment | place: Indonesia: South Sulawesi... | reverse complement strand
GATGCATCGGCATTGCTTTGAAGGCGGCAACAGGTGCTGGAGTGCCTGAGGCAATACCCGTGCTCGTAGATGGCTGGGTAAAAGCTACCATTGGGGCGGCTTTAGCTTGCGGTGTCGCGTTGAAGATTGGAACTGCACCTAAACTCGTTGCGGCTTTAGCAGCCGACCATAATATTGCTTGTGCTATTCTGATGCAGAAGACTACAGCGGACGGCGATTACGCGGCAGTGTATTTCAAGGCTAACTTCCTCGGAGTAGGAACGTGATAGTTATGGGCGACAGCATTAACATTCTAAAGGAAGCGGTTGAGAGAGATGACAATCGATTCCCTGAAGGCTGGGGAGGATACTTAGAGAAGGCTAAAGAATCAACCTTTGTTCAGCGCTATATGAAAGAGGGGCTCTTTAGCGACATGGCTGGGGCTCTCGGAGCAATACATAAAAAGGTGGTTGAGGCGGCAAAACCCGCCTTAATAGGACGAGAAATAATCTGGGTCGTTAATACAACCGATCCTCTGGTGCGCTTCTTCAAACAAAAGCTTGCCGCAGCCTATGTCGTGGGCGAGACAGAGCCGGCGGAGGCTCCAGAGCGTATGGAGACCCAAGACATCTCATGCACAACAGAAATCGCCTGCAAGATGGAGTTCAGCAAATCCTATATTGAAGACGCACCCTTCGATGCTTTAGCGCGAGCGGCTGAGGAAGCCGCAAGAGCCGTAGCGAAGTTAGAGACTGACAAGATTCTCGCCTTATACAAGGGTATCGCCGCTGCAAACCTTGCAACCGGAGCGGAGATAGCCACAAACGAAGGCACGAGCTTCGCATGGAGTGACGTTGTCAGCCTATGGAACGCTGTGGAGCGCGAAGACTTTGACCCTAAGGTGTTGGCTGTCAACACGAGGGAGATGGGAGGCATTTTGAGCGCGAATCAGTTTATCCAAAGCCTATACTTTGCGCCGGAGTCAGCGATTAGGCAAGGTGTCTTTGAGCTGCCAGCCTTGGGAATGAAAATTGTGCACAGCAGCCTCGTTCCAGCCGTGGACGCGACGCACAACTACAAATTTGCCATCGACCCCGATTTCGCCGCTGTCCTGCTTGTTCGTCGAGATATCACAACTGAGCCGTTTGAGAATCCTGGGAAACTGCGCAGCGGACTCATCGTAAGCGAGCGCATCGGTCTGGGAGTTCTTCGATCGAAGGCTGTGGCGAGAGGCGTGTGATCCTAAATGAGCAAAGGCCTCAAGGAGAAGATCCTTAAACCCGTGAAATGCCCCTACTGCGGTTCCGAGGACGTCGTTGAATCTCCGCCGAAAATCAGCGGGAAAATGAAATATCACTGCAATAGTTGCGGTCGAGCCTTCTGGGGCTGAAACCAGTAAGATCCGGAGACCGATGAACAGGAGCATGAGGATGCTCCAACCATTTTAGTCGGATAAAATTTAACGTGAGCAAAATATGGTAGTCGAAATCGGCTACGCTGAAGGAACCTGTTCACATTGTGGCAAAACCTTACGACGGCGAAGGCCCGCCAATTATGCGGTTTGTGATTGTTATCGTTTTTGCCCGGTTTGTACACCAGCCTTTACACAACCGATGGACCCCTACACGCCGGATCTAACGCCTTCCACCTATGGGCCCATCCAAGGCGAAGACGTAACCGGCGACACGGAGGCACCCATCAAGATTCTTTACCGCTGCTCTCAATGTGGTTACTATAGTGCAACTCCACCGCAGGAAGTGAGGTTAACATGAGTCACCGAGAAGAACAGGATCGTCTCGCAAGGATTATTCTATCCTGCTTACAGAAGCGAGGTCGAATCTGCAGAACCGACCTGCTTAAGCTCACTATGCAAGAGTGCGGTACACCACGAAAGTTTGACAGCATTTTCCAATACTTGAAGAGATGTGGTTGGGTGGAGAAGCTCGGGCCCCCTAAATCGCGGGCACCGTACCAAATCACGGAAAAGGGAAGAAAAATTCTGGAACTACTAAAATAAGCTTCTGCGATACACATACCTCTCTTGACACACTTATACTGTTACCCTTTTTTTGAGTCTCTTTTTTTGAGTAACGTTTAAAGACACTCTCTTTTCGGCAAAATTGCTTAAATAAAGCTTCTTTCTTCGTTTTTCTTGCGAGCGTGGCTGTTTGGCGTACGGAACCAAATCTGACCTGAAACCTATTTTGGGGATACAAGCCAGCGACACCACATACGATACAGAACTAGACGAGTGCCTCACCTCAGCATACAATCTTGTGAACAGCCTTGCCAAGATCCAGGGGTTCTCTGTTCCGTTCAGTTCCCCACATCAAAACGTGAAAGACACTGAACGATATGTTGCCGCGTGGCTTTTCCGTCGTCGTCGTGCACCGCCGTCAGAGGCTGATGTGTTATGGGATATGGCTATGAAGTTTTGGGACACCTACGTTCAGGCTGAGAAAGAGGGGACGCTGAAAAGAATATGATCGGGGCGAAATGGATAGAGTTCTATCCCTCCTTTTCAAGGGTGGCGTTTCTCTCCATACTCAACTTAGGAGGATTCTATCCACGCCAAACAAAGGTGAACATGTTTGAGTGAAGTAACGCCTTTAAGAAATTTTGGCGCTGAATTTCATCTAAAAAAGAAATGGAATGAATTATGGAATCAGGTAGGCGAAAGACTTCTAAGGCTACCAAGAAGGCAGCGGAATATTCTGCTTGAAGATTTTCTCACTGCTATTCAAAGCCGAATCTTGGTTATGGAGAGGATCAACGAACACGCAAAGGAAGTGAAAACATGAAGCTGGCGAGAGGAACCATTCTGTCCTTAATCGCTATTGCGTTGATTATGACGACCGTTTCAGCAGCCCTCTTTTACTCTTGGCGAATCACCAGCAGAATCCGCGTTGAGTATCCTGAGCCACCCCCGCCGCCACCTCCTCCACCACCAACCGTCAAGATCGGAGTCTACACGGATTCGAGCTGCGTCACAGCGGTTACGGAGATCGACTGGGGAACCCTAATGCCTGGCGACGCAGCGAAACGGCTTGTTTACATTCGCAATGAGGGCGACGTTCCCGTGGTATTGTATATCAATGCTGAAAATTGGAATCCGCCAGAAGCCGCCAACTACATGACATTAGATTGGAATTATGCTGGCGCAGAAATTGGAGTTACCACGGGAATCGATATAGAGCTTCAGTTAACAATTTTCTCCAACTGCACAGGCATCACCAGCTTCAGCTTCGGCATCGTGATAACCGCAGAGGGATAATTGTTTGAGCTTTTCTGTTAGAGTTGATATGACGCTGTTCCGAGCCTATCTCGATTTTTTGCCTGCAGCAATAAAGGAGGCGTCAGGTGAGGGATTACATATGCTTGCTCATGCGGGACAAGCAATCATGATTGGAGAGGCTCCGGAAAGAACTGGCACTTTGCGAAGATCCATCATCATAATGAAAGACGGAGACGCTTACGTTGTTACTCCACTGGTTTCATATGCGGTTTATGTTGAGCGGGGAACAAAGCCACATGAAATCGTGGCTCGTCGCGCACAAGCGTTACATTTTGTTTGTCGGGGCGCCCCAGTCTTTTTCCGGAGGGTTATGCACCCAGGCACACAGCCAAATCCATTCATTGCGCGAACTCGTGAAAAAGTGAGAAACATAGCTGCGGACATGATGGCTGCAGCCCTTAAGGAGATTTTGCGATGATCAAAGATTTACTGAATAAGATCATTGAGAAACTTCAAGCTGAAGCCAACTTAGCCGGTGTCACTTGGCATTATGGCGAGCCAATAAAATGGGGTAGAGCAGACAAAGGCGAGGGATACGTGAGCTTGGCTCCCCTCGAGGAACAGCGCGTGGAGCCTCTCATGCGGGGAGACCGCCACATAATGAGCATTCTGGTTGGTCTCGCCTATCGCCATATAGACGAGAAAGTTTGCGATCAATGGGTCCACGACAAGTCCGAGATTGTTTGGCAGGTTTTTAAGGCAAACGAGAACTGGGATGGGCTGGTTTCAGAATCTCATCTTATCGGTTACGTTTTTATCCCTGGACGTGAAGCCGACTACGTTTTTGACATGATGGTAAGCCGGCTTCGCGTCGACAAGGAAGTTTATCCATCATAGTCACGCTATGCGTGCAAATAAAAAAGAGGAATGATTAGAAAATGCCTGAAAGATATGTTGCGGTCGCGGAAGAACCCAGCTATGCACCAGCGACGCCGGTAGTGCCAAACAAATTCTTTGACGCCAACTTCTGCGAAACCAGCCTAAATCCGGGACTAGCGTTTCCTGTGTCGATTCGAGGTCGATCACTGCTGGAACATCGTGAAGGCTACTTGCAAGAAGCTGTTGCAGTGAACATGGATGTGAAACCCGACAACATGATCGGTTGGTTCCTCAAATGGATTATTGGAAGCGTCACATCAGCTCAGCAAGGCGCCACCATAGCGTACAAGCACACGTTCAAGGTGGCGGAAACCGTGCGAAGCTTTGCTTTAGGCTACAACTGGGACGCCATAAAGGAGAAGCGGATTCCGGGATGCATTATGTCTGGGCTCAACTTTAGCATCGCAAGAGGAGTAACACCATTGATCGCAGACATAACCGCTATTGGGCAAACTGAGAAACTTGAAACCGTGCAGTCTCCTTCAGGCTGGAGTGCCTTAGCTCCGTTTAAGCCTTATCAAAGCAAAGTGGAACTGTCCGACAGCGAACTAGCGAACCTTGTGGAAGCCTTGAGAATTAACATCGCCTCAAGAGTTTTCGGTGTGGGAGACATCGGAGTCTTAGGCAGCAGAAAATTGACCCGCATAGAGTTAGCTGAACGCGTCATCACTGGAAGCATGGATCTACCTTTGCTGAGCGGAACCCTCGACGTTTATCAACGCTTCTTAAAGGACACTGCAGCAGTGGAGCCAGGTGAACCCGTTGTGCCTTTCAAGCTAGAGTTGCTCATCGATACGGGCATAGTGATCGCGGACACGTACAAGTATCGCTTAGACTTCATACTGCCCAAATGCGTCATCACAGGAGCGCCAGTAAGAATTGAGCGGCAAGAACGCAAAATGTTTCGCGTAGACTTTCAATGCGAACGAGGAACCGTAGGAGCAAACAACACGGAGATTCAAGTAGAGCTAACAAACGCGGACACCGGATACCCAGATGCTTCATAAGAAGGTGGAACAAGTGTCGACAACTCGTGAGATAACCCTTCCCATAGATGTCTTTGAGAAACTCTGCGACATAATGAAGAAGAGAGGATTTCCTGAGAAAGCAGTAAGCGAGAGTCAAGTCATCTCAGAAGCCATTGAACTGCTACACAAGAAGAACAAGGCAACTAAAGAGGGTTGACGCCTTTGGCTGAGGAGCCCGAAGACAAACCTGTTGCCTCTGCTGAAGAGTACCGGAAACTTTGGAAGCCTGAGGAAGTGGTGTGTCCAAGCGGATTGAAAGTAGAGATGGCCTACCTGGATCCGATTGAACACCTACTTCTCCACATTGACGAAGACAAAAAGGCAGAGTATGAACGTCGCAGCCTAGAGGAGATCACGAAGGAATCCACCAAAGCCATTAAAGAGGATGAACGTAAAGCCCAGATCAAGCTTCTTTCCAACATCGTTGTAAAGCCTAAAATTGTTGAGGGAAAACCGGAAAACGATGGCGAACTCGGGTTCGATGAGATCAAGATTAGTGACCGAAGATTCCTGGTGGGTCACGCAATGAACCATGTGGGTTTCGCTGGGAGGGCGAGTGAACTAAGAAAATTTCGTGGCCTGCTCAAAGCTAAGGGGAATCGTAGACCTCGTAGCGGAAACCTATCACCAGAGACCAAGTGACCTATTGGACCCAGATTGTAAGCATTTGAAAACGAGGTGGGAAAGACTACTTTTCGACGCTGAGTTTGCGGCAACACGAGACTTAGGTAAAACGCAGCTTCCCGACCTTGACGGATCAGTGAGTGCGGAGATCCTTAGGCAAAGGGCGTTAATGGAGATGAAGAAAAAGGAGATGTATTCATAATGTCTAGTCCAGAAGTAAAAATAATTCTATCGCTTATAGATCAAAGTAAAGAAGGTTTAGCGTCAGCTGGGTTAAACGTTAAACGCTATGCGGATACGGTTGAGCAGGAGAGCAAGAAGATTCAGGTTAGCTGGAAAGACGTGGCTACGAGCATCAGCGGCGTCGTTACCGCAGGCTTCGCCTTATACAGCATGTACGAGTCGATTCAAAGACAGCAACTTATGGTTTTACGTGGCACAAACGTGTTGGAGGACGCTCAAAGAGCTCAAGCCAATGCGTTGGAAAAATTGAATGAGGCTATAGCAAAACATGGGGCGGGAAGTGAAGAGGCAGCGAAGGCTCAGGAACTCTACGAAGCGAAATGTAAAGATGTCGAGCTAACTCAGGAAAGGTTAATTTACTATCAAAACAATTACAACGAAGCGATATTAAGAGCTGCCGTTTTCGTAATTCCCAGCATGATAACGATGGTTGACCGAGGAACAGTTGCTTACAAGGAATTGAGTAAAGCCGTCGACGCGGTGGCTGCTGGTCAAGCGTCCCTTACAACAACAACCGTGGCTGCCGCAGGAGTCATCGGTATCGCGGCGGCTGCGGTTGGTGCAATGTACATCGCCTTTGAAAAACTTGCGGAGTACATATATGATGTCTCAGACGCTGAGGAAAAACTTCAAGAGGAAACTTTGAGATCGGCGAAAGTCTTTGAAAGTTTAGATGCACAGTTAAAGGGGATAGAAGACGCCTTACCTGATGTCCAGAAGCAAGTTAATGAACTCACAGAGATCTTTATTACGGGTGCAGATAAAGTCAAAAAGTCATACTTTGATGTTTTCACGAAGGAAAGCCAAGAGTTTCAAGAGAATTTAACAACAACCGCTAAACTTGTGGAAGATTTTCTATCCGGCATGGAACCCGCTTTTGGGTCGGTTTCAGTAATTATACAAAGCTTCGCAGATGAATGGGGCTTAACTTGGGATCAAGCTGAATCAATAATAATGGATGCGGTTTCGGGAATCAATAAGCAAATGGACACTCTCAAAGGATCTTTCTTTGACATATTTACTGAGGAAAGCGAAGGGTTCAGAGCCGATTTAGAATCAATGGGGCAGGCTGTTTATGAAGCTATGTCTGGCATGGAGCCCGATTTCGCGTCTGCAAGGGACATGATTCAAGAGTTTGCTGATCGCTGGGGTCTCACATGGAACGAAGCAGAATCCATGGTGATGGATGCGGTTGAAGAGATTAAGGCTACTGTGGGAACCGTTGCACCAACCCTGGAGGAAGAGCTTGTTGGTAAGGCTCAGGCTGCCATGGAACGGTTCAAGGAGTGTATGGGTGAGAAAAGCACGGCTACGAGCGATGAAACGCGAGCAGCAATGGAAGACATGGTTTCCTCAGTAAACGAATTAATTTCAGCCGGGCTACTCGGCGAGGCACAAGCGTTGATGGATACATTCAAGGAAGCTGAACCGGATAAAATGTGGACTATGGTGGAAGATATCGATGCTGCTATTGAAAGTCTTACAGCGGAGATGGAAGCTGAATATGAGAAGATGCTTGCATTGGCGGATACGCTTAGCGGAGAAGAGCGGGACTTGATGATTCAACGGGCTGAAGAAATGAAAGCCGGCTATCTTGCGCAAATAGAAGAATTAGAGAACATGCGTAGTATGATTCTCACAAGAATGGAACTGGAAACTAAAGGCTACACGGAGGCGGAAATCAGCACTATCATGTCTGGGTTGAGCACGATACAAAGTTTAAGCGGAGCAAAATGGAATGAGATCACCGCTATATGGGAAAGATGCCTCGAAGAAGCTAAAGGAGATTTGAGAGCAGCCATCGCAGCGATGCAAGCTTACATTAATAGCCTTAAAGGAAAAGAGATCACGATAACAACAACCTACGTCACAAGATACGTGACTGAAGGCGGAGAAAGAATCCCATATTATACGGGGACAACAGCGGGAACAGGAACAACAACTACAACAACGCAACCAGCCTATAACGCACCACCGTCTTTACCGCCTTCAATACGGCAAATGGGATTAGAATACGTGCCATACACGGGCTATTTAGCCATGCTTCACCGAGGGGAAGCGATTCTGTCGGAGCGTGAAGCGGAAACTTGGCGAAGAGGACGGAGCCGGGGAGGAGACATCAACATTAACATCGCTAACGTTGCTCTCGCGAGCGACATGGATATCCGTGAAACCGCCCGAAAGCTCGCCAGGTACGTGGCTCAAGAAGAGAGGCGATTAGGACTTGACTGAGCGTAGCATTCAACTTCTTATCTGTAAACCTTCAGATTATCGGAATGACATGGCCGATCCCGCATGCGGCTGGGTTGAAAGTTGGTACTCTCAAAACTATGTGAGCAGAGAAAAAGAAAGCAACGGCGACATCTTTAAGACCAAATGTGTTTTCAACGCTGTTAACGGCTGGCATTTTTTGGTTGATGCGGGGCCTCAAGTTAACCCGAATACGCATCCTTACGTGATTATGCGGTATAGAATTAATCGGGCTGATTGTCGAGTTGTCATGAAATTTGTTCAAGACATAGGTGGAATAGAGGTTTACGGCTGGTGGATTCTTGATCCTCCGAGCACAGATTGGACGATTGCAGCGGTTAAGTATACAGAGCTCACAGGCAAAAACCCCTTCACCGGCAATTACATCGATAAGATACATGTTGGCTTCGATCTGAATGAAGCCGTTGCGGAATATATTCTTGAAATTGATTTTATTTTATTCACATCTATTAACCCATTTTATACAGATGAAGATTTAGGCGATGTTTTCGATGTTCCCAGGTGCAATATTGGCGTAAACGATAAAACTGATTTTTTAAGCCTTGTCGTTGAAAATTTTGAGGGTAAAAACAAAACCAGATTCGCATATCGTGACGAAGCATATCTTTGGGTTAAAAAGAATGGCGATTTCCAAAGAATTTTCGGAGGCTACATTGAGTCGATTGATCCGGAGAGCGTTCAGCACGGACGCGAATATTTAACGTTGAATGCGTTAGGTTGGTCTGCTCTCCTTTATGAGCGTCTCAGCGTTGAGGCATATGAGGATGAAGACGCGGATGATGTTGTTAAAGACATTATCGACAAAGCAGATAAGCAGGCTGCGTTGGGGTTCACAACTTTCGGCGTTAAAGATGTCCAGAAAAAGGTGGATATATTAAAGTGCGATTACGATACTCCGTTGAGCAAACTTGTTGAGATGTGTGATGACTTAGACTTATGTTTTCACATGGAACCCAACCGAGACGCAAGTCTTTATCCCAAGGGCAAACGTTTTCTACGCTATGCCGGATGGATGGAGGACAGCTGGGAGAAGGGTTGGGCCTGCACGTCGCAGTTTTTTGAAACTGACAGCGACATCGCCCAAATGAAAACAGGGTCCTCCGGCGGAACAGGCACTCTATACCGTGTAACAGTTTTCTCCGTCGATTCCACGGTTTTTAAGAAGCTTCTTTTAGAGCTAAAGGGCTCGGATATAGACACACAATATTCTGTGAAAGTCGTAATCGAGGATGATGCAGAGTACACGGTTGAGGCTTTAACAGCGGCTCCAACATCCTACACAGTGAAGGAATGGGACCTAACAAGCATAATCACTGGTGCAAACAAAAATGTGAAGGATGTGAAGCTTGGCATATCTAAAGCGGGCAGCCAAGGTATTCTCTACTTCAAGTGGCTCGGTTTCTTCCCTGTGACACCTCCATACGAGAAGATTACGTTGGACGCAGCGACAAACGTCCGCGCTGGAGCCTTCTTACGCGAGCCTAAGAAAGCCCGTAACATGGTGATCGTGAAAGGTGACAAGTTCACCTATAATGTTCCAATTGATGCGGATGAGTGGACGAAGGAACCTGCGCCAACCATCATTGAAGAAGACAACGAATCTTTCTGGTCGCCCGATGCATGGGGAACCGGAGGAACGTTAGCTTTACCAGTTATATCGGGAGATACAACTCAAAAGATTGCAGGAATAAAATCTACAAAAATCGTAATTGGATCTGGCTCATACACGAATTGGGGTATCAAACATGATTATCCTTCCGGCCAAGACTGGTCACTTAAACATTACATATTTTTCTGGTGGCAAGGACAAAACACGGGAGACGTAGTTGGTTTCTATCTTTACACAACAGTCCCATCAGATTGGATAGGATTCACTTTTCAAGACAACTTTTCAGGATGGAAGCTTTTCATTTTTAATCTTGATGATCCCAGTGTTCAAGGAGGTCAATTTAATAGAGGCAATATTAACAGAGTTGCAATAGAAGGGCATGTACAAGGAACTTTCCGTATCGATGAAGTTGTTCTCAGTATCAGCCGGTTCTGTTGGGGAGCCGAACACTGCACGCTTAGCAATGATCAAGACTCGAAGGCGGGAATCTACGCCCTTAAAGCAGAGTTTGAAGCGGGCGTCGTAAGCGATTTTAAACGTCAAAGTAGTGGTTTTATTCTCCAAGACCCGTTTGATACGTTGGACCTAACGAAATATGATAAGGGTGCCCATGGTGGTGGCGAGGGAGACTCCTATGTTGAAGCGGGAGAACTCATTAACAAAATTAGGTACATAACGAGTTCTTACCGCAGATATATAGTTACGAAAGATTTGAAGCAACTGAACGGCATGGTAATTGAGGTTAAAATTATTTCTTCAGGGTTAAATCCAGCTACGTCAAACCGATTTATTCTTTCCACAACACACACGACAAACGGCGATCCAACAGCGACAGATCATGTTCAAGTGGCTAGTTATTTGGACTGGGCACAGACACAGAATAAATGGCTGGTTGAAGAAAGAGATTACCCAAACGATCCCGTAAGGCATTATGACGGGCCTCTCACCGCGGACAATACAAAAGCCGCAAAAATAATCATGACGGAAAACAACGTGAAAGTTTACCTCGACGACGAGCTTGTGTGCAACAAGGCCCGCATACTCAGCTTTACCGACGCTTACATTTACCTCTACGGAAGCACAAGCAATACATCATTCCAATATCCAAAGCAAGATAACCTAAAAATCTACAAAGACACGAAAATCTATGTGGAGGGGCTTTCGCCAAATTGGAAGGTAGAACTTTGGAGCGGCACCAACGCTTCACCCGGCTCGAAACAAGCAGAGGCAACTGTGCCCGCAGGTTCCACGGTTGCTGAACTTGATGTTTTAACCCTTGTTTTCCCGTTTACAGGATTTTTTAAGGTTTTCAAACCAGATAATATCCTTGATCACACGAGCCCAGATTACAGTGACATTTGGGGTGGAGACCGTTACCTCGCAAAGCAAACGTCCGCCGCGATGGAGCACAAAGTGATCTTTCCAAAGACGAAAGACTTGAAGATAAATGCGGTTGAGCTTAAGAAGCTAAAGTTCTGGTTTAAGCACAGCAGCGGAGACGTCGCGGAAACGGCGCGCTTGATTCTTGCAACCGATGATGACAACTATTATTATACCAATTTTAGTCCGGTGAATAAGTGGAAGGAGCTTTTCGAGTTTGATGTCGGCTGGATTCAAAACATTCTTTTCGAAAACGTGGGTACACCAAGCCTGAAAAACCTGAATTATATTGCTTTTCTTTACCCGGCAACGTCCGCTGTCGAATGGGTTATGATTGATGAATTTAGATTTGAGGGTGAAACGGAAGCTTGGGGCATCGCAAGAGATGAATCATGCATAAGCGATATAAGGTTACAGCCAGAGAAGATTTTCAGCAGTTACTATAAAACTCAGGAAGACGCTCAAGACGCAGCTGAATACTTCCTGTCGATTCTGAAGAATCCTCCGCTTGTGAAAGGTTCTTTAACTCACCCTTGGGGCTTACCTCAATTACGGGCGGGAGACACGATTATCGCGAACGTTCCAAATGAAAACATAAACAATGAAGAAATGATTGTGAAGGAAGTAATCCACGTTATTCCGCCAGCTTCCAGCAAACTCACTACGGAAATCAGCTTGGCGGGGGTTCCACACGCTTTAACAGATCCACAAAAGCGGTTGAAGGAACACATTGAACGCCTCACGAAAGCAGATGTTTACGCGGAAAACGTTGAGATTCTCGCTATGCCACTGAAAGAAAACTTGCAGATCACGGATGTTTTGAAGGCTGAATTAGAAACTATCTTAACGGACGACATGTCCATAACGGACATTATTGAGGCCCTTATCGAGGCTCTTTTGAGTGAAACCATGACTATAACTGATGATCTTAAGGCGGATATAGAGGTTCCAGTTTCCGATAACATGTCTATTTCCGATTATCATGAACTTCTTGAGCAAATTCTCGCAGCAGACAACCTGTCAATCTCAGATTACATGGAGGCTCTTATAGAAGCTCTTCTCTCCGACAACATGAACATAAGCGACTATCTTCAGGCAAGATGGATTTGGGAAGATTTTAATAACTTGACGAATTGGACTGCGGAAACTGGAACATGGAGTGCCGACGGCGTAGCACATCAAACTGACACTACTACAGGAGGAAAAAGACTTAAGTATACTGGCGGAAACGTTTTTCTCGCAAATTATTTTGTGGAGATACGTTTCAAACATCTCCTTAATGAACAATGCCAATGCAGTACTTTTCCAAGGTATGTAGATCGTAGTAATTCGTATCAAGTTATGTCGCAAGCTAACGTTGATAAAGTTTATCTTTACAGGGGAGTAGGCGGAAGCTGGACCCTTCTCGCTGAAGCTGCCAAAACAATAGGCTTGGACACTTGGTATAAAATGAAGGTTGACCAGAGAGATGAAGGTGCAAACTGGCGATGTAAAGTTTACTGGCAAGATGAAACAAGTCCGTGCATAAACTACCTTGAAAGCCCCCGCACCTATAATAATGCTGGGTCAGCGGTAATTGAGGGATACAACGCTGTTGCTGGCCCGAAACAAGACTTCGATTATTTTTATTTGTGGACGGAGTGAATGGAATGATCATCGAGAAAACGTATATTTGCACCATAATCGGAAGCGGAACATATGAGGACCCGCGTAGACCAGCCCTTGCAGATCAAGCAATCGGTGAGAAAAGCTGGTTTATGGTTGAATTAGGTAAGGTCAAGGGAAACGATTGGTGCTTAATCAGTATTGTGGCTGATGAGGCTGACCATGAAAAAATAGTTTTAGATAAAGATGAAATTCATTTCGCCACTAAAATGTCTTTACAAATAGATTCAGCTAAGTTAGATGAATTAAAAACTAAATTTTCTAAGTTGCTTGAGAAATGGGAAGTCGCTAAGAAGTCTTGGGTCACGTTAGGACAAAAAACTGGAAAGGAGGAATAAACATGAAGAAAGTTCGCGAAATGTTGAAAATAGAGGATGTCTGCTACGCGGTCGTGGAACACAAAGACGGTAGAATCGAAATCGTGCAAGCAGATCCTGACTTAGTCGTCAACGCCGGCCTCAACTTCTACCAACAACGCATGTACAGCGACACCGCGACGAAGATGACTCATGGAGCCGTTGGAACAGGCACAACCGCACCAGCAGCAGGAGACACTACCCTACAGACAGAGGTGCTTCGTAAAACCTTAACGGTGACAACGAACCCGAGCACAGGCAAAGCCCACTTGGAGTTTGTTGTTGACTACACGGAAGCCAACGGAAACACCCTCACAGAGGTAGGAATCTTCAACGCGGCATCAGGCGGAACAATGCTGATGAGGAAACTCTTTGCGAGCAGCATCCCAAAGACCAGAGACAAGAAAATCACGGTTGTGGTGGAAACAACGATAACAGCGGCGTAAAAAAATGGTAGAGCTTGTCAACGTCATTGCTGCTGCGGTTTGCGGCTTCGTCTTGGGAATGGCTGTGCATAGTGCTTGGCTGCACACGAAAGAGAAGAAGCGAAAGTGGGGGATAAGCCATGATTAAAAATGGAGAAGGGGTAAGAGCGTGGCTAAACGGCTTCGTCACCCTAATCCAGAGCACCACACCGGAGGAGTGATGCCCAACGAAAAGTAGCGATGAAGTTCTTAAAACGGTTTCGCATCTCCGCTTCGGCGACCTCATCGAGGTGGAGTGGTGGGACCATTCCAAACGAGAGATAAGGCTGAAGCCTAAGGGAAGAAAGCGTTACCTTATCTTTGATGTGCCCGTCAAATCCGTGGGCATATTCTTCGGTGTAGCTGGCGAGGAAGCCAAGCACATCGTCTTGGCAAGAGACGTCTTCATCTGGCCGAGCATGGGTGACTTCGACGTTGACGCTACAGCCATCCTCCTCGGGGTTACAAAGAGCATCAGGGTGATAGCTCATGGGTTGCTGGATCCCAAGCTTGCCACCCTGCTGAAGGGTGCTTGGGAGAGAGGGCAGGTCCGCATTGTTAAGAGGGGCAAACAGATGCGACTGAAAGTGGAGGAAGACGAATATGAGGAACGCGATTCGTAGAGCCTTAACAAAAACCGTGCGGATAAAAAAGCGACAAGCTGAGATGCCGCCCAATGAAAAGCTTGTCTACGGCATGTACTTTACCATAGCAGCCCTCATCGGCTTGATAATCCTCGAGGTGGCACACATGGCTTTTTTGGGATCATGGAACAGCGAGATCTTCGCGGCCATCACCGCCCTGATCGGCACCATCACAGGCATATTCATCTCGCAGAGGACGTGAAAACCTCAATGAACCTGAATGATGAAAAAAAATATTTTTTTAATACATACAGGGCCTTCCGCAGGATCGCTAAGGAAATTGAAAAGTTAGAAGGAAAAGACTTCATTAAGGCTGAGTCCTTTTCTGAACGTGACAGAATATCCCGCATTTTCGCTGCTGAGTGTTACGAGTTAGCGAAGAAGTTTGCGAAGGAACAGAAACATAAACTCAGCCTGCAGTACATGAAGCTTGCCTGTAAGCTTCTGAACATGTCTCTCAGACCCAAAAAACTGTCTGATTTAGAGGAAATCAGGAAGGTTTTGGCGCAGGTCAAAAAGGAGCAAGCTATCAAATGAGTATCGATTGGAGAAGCCAACCGACCAGTATTCCAGCCCTATGGCGTGAAATAGAAAAGCTACGGACTATACAACTGCGGGACTCGGAGCGTCGAGACGTATGGTTTGTGGCGAAGGCTTTAGCTGAGGTTAGCGGTCAACAAGCCAACGAAGTGTTCAAGCGTATTCTGCCAAGAGACGAAGAGCAGCTCGAGAACATTTTGAAGCTTTATGAAAAGATTAAGGGTCACACCCTAGCTGAAATGATTGAGGAACCATTCTTTTCAGAAGTCTTCCTCAATTTCCACCCGACACCTTACCAGCTAAAATTTCTGATAGACACAAGCAGGCAAATAGCAACCCGTTGGTCGAGGCAGAGCGGCAAAACCAAAAGCTTCGGCATCAAAGGCTTAAAATTCTGCGTATTGCATCCTATGAGCCAAGCCATCATCGTGGCACCTGGACTTCGTCAAAGCATGCTTGTCTGCGACCGCTTCGAGGAAACCTACTATCAAATGGCTGAGTCTGCCCGAAAGGCTTGGATATCCAAGCTGCAGAGAACTAAGGTAACCTTTCAAAATCGTTCCAGAATGAAGTTTCTGCCCTACAGCCTGCACAGGCTTAGAGGTGAAACCAGTGATCTAATTTTTGTGGATGAAGCTGCGTTCATTCGCGATGATGAGGTGCTCTTCGACAATGTTCTCAAGCCAATGATGGCCACTCGATGGGAGAAAGGCGCCCAGATAATCGCCAGCTCAACTCCCTGGGGGCGAAACAACATGTTCTATCGGTTCTGCAAAGACCCGAAGATAGCGCCGGAGTGGAGTCAACATCACGTAACATGGAAAGAAGCAGTGCAAGCTGGCTTGATCCCTCTGGAATTTATTGAAAAACAAAAACGTGAAATCTTGTTAGATAGATTTCTTCGTGAATACGAAGCCGAGTTCACAGAGGACATCGACCGCTGGCTACCCCAGGACCTCATCTCAAGGTGTGTAAGCAGTGACATAGAACCTTGGGAGTTTGAGGACTTCTTTACGGGTAAAGAAGTTTTTCTGGGCGTAGATTTGGGTAAAAAAGTAGATTACAGTGTGGTTGCTGCCATCGAGAAGATCGGAGACAGCATTGTGCTTCGCCATGTCAAGGTTTTCGATTTGGAAACTCCTTACGCCTCGGTCATAGGCTACGTTAAGGTTTTGTGTGAACGTTGGCGCTCCACCATCAGAGTGTTAGTGGACCAAACTGGTGTGGGCGAGTACATTGTTGAGGACATGAAGCGAGCTCTCATAAACGCTCAAATCGAAGGCGTATTATTGTCATTGCCGACTAAAGAAGAGATCTGCAGTTATCTCAAACAGAAGATGCAAAACAAGCAGTTCAGCCTCTATTACGACAACGACGTAATCACTAACCTCAACGTGGAAACCTTCGAGTTAACCAAAGACGGACGCATCCACTTTGCCCACCCAGAAGGCACACATGACGACATCTACTGGGCTATCGCCTTAGCATGCACAGCCAGCCGATCTGAACCTTCAGCGCGATTAATGAGGGCATATTAGCCATGAGACGCAGAGAGCTATTTGAAATTCAGAGGTACGCTCGCGTCTACGATAGAAGAGAAGGCAAGTTCATCATTAGCCTCTCCTATAAGACCGCAACGGACATAACACCTCGCACGATTCAGGTGGCTGAGGCCTTCGGGCTTGGCGTGGACCAGTATCAGAAGCAAGTGATTTATGATAACGTGGAGTTAAAGATCGGTCCGAAGGACATCGTGTATCTCACTGGGGATTCCGGGTCAGGGAAGTCCATTCTCTTAAAGGCTTTCAAGAAGGATCTGGGGCCGGAAGCTGTGGACATGGCGGATATCCGAGTGGACCCAGACAAGCCATTAATCGACACGGTGGGCAAAACCCTTGAAGAGGGCCTCGAGCTGCTCTCCCGAGTGGGCCTCAACGACGCCTTCCTCTTTGTACGCCGCTACGATCAGCTCTCAGACGGCCAGAAGTATCGATATCGGGTTGCTAAGCTAATTGAGAGCAGCGCCCAATTCTGGATTATGGACGAGTTCTGCAGCACCCTGGACAGAGACACAGCCAAGATCGTGGCGTTTAACGTGCAGAAGCTCGCTCGGAAAGAGGGAAAGGCCGTGATGGCTGCAACGACGCACACAGACCTCTTCGAGGACCTAAAGCCTTCAGTTCACATCCACAAAAGATTCGGAAAGGAGATCCAAGTTAACTATTATCCTAATGAAATCAACAAGACCTGCTCCTTGACTAAGGAGATGTACGTCGCAGAGGGGTCTATTGAGGATTATCATAAGCTCTCGGGCTTTCATTATCGAGACAACAGACGAGTAGCCGCAGTTTACAAGGTTTTCGTTTTGAAGCGGGGAGACGAGGTCTGCGGCGTCATTCTATACAAGTACCCGGGCTTAGCGTGTCAAGGGAGGAAGGAAGCCCTTGGCAAAGTATTGTCCATCCAAGAGCTGAATCGAGACTTAACCACCATCGCCCGCGTCGTGGTCCACCCAAAATACCGCACCATAGGCCTCGGCACCAAACTGGTCAAAGAAACTCTGACCTTGGTTGGCAAGCCTTATGTGGAAATGATCGCTGTCATGGCCAAGTACAACCCCTTCGCAGAGAAAGCAGGAATGCGAAAAATCCTGGAAAGCAAGCCCAACCCAGCGGTCCTCGAAGCCATAGAAAAACTGAGAAAGCTTGGCTTCAACCCGGTTTTCCTTTCCTCGGAGAAATACAACACGCGTCAGCTGCGGAATCTTCGAGCGGTTAGCCAAGTGAAAACAATCCTCAAAGACCTCTCTAAGTCTGTGGGAATCTACCGCAAGCGCTTATTATCGGGCCACAAAGCCTACTACACCCACAAAGAGTTTTGCAAACACGTGGAGGAAGCTGACGTTAAGAAATTGGGGAAAATGCTTCGCATACTCGGCTTCCTAACACAAACAAAAGTTTACCTATTTTGGAAAAATCGCGCGCGAGCCGACAAGGGCGTCCTGGAGCCCGTTCAATCCGGGTTCTCCATGATCACGGAGGTTAAACGAGATGAGCGATCTCGATGAGGATGCCAAGGAGTTTCTCGAGGCCTTAGATCCGTCGACCATGAGGGTTTACAGGGTGGGCCTAGGGTCCTTCCAGTCCTTCTACGGGGCCTTAAAGGATTTTCTGGACGCTGTGGAGGAGGACCTGCGCAAGCCTAGGCGCCAGAGTGCGAGGGTAGCTAGGAACGCCCTCAAGGGATTCGTGGAGTGGCTTCAGGAGAGGGACTGCGCGCCCAAGACCATAAGGACCTATGTTGCCGCCGTCCAATCTTATGGCAAATACTACGACCTCAGCATAAGCACCCGCTACGTGAACATGCCCGCCAGCCATCCGGTCAGCCAGAAGTTCCCCTGGACCCTCGAGGAGGTAGCGGAGTTCATCAGCCTGATCAGGAAGCCCGAGGTAAGATCCGTGGCCGTGACACTGTTTCAATCCGGACTCTCTGTCTCCGACGCCCTAGCCCTCACCTACGGAGACATCAAATACGAGTATGAACAGGGAATCGTTCCCTTGTGCCTCGACTTGGCCAGGATCAAAACCGACGTGCCGTTCATGACATTCGTTGGGGAATGGGGGGTGTCGCTGCTCAGGGAACACCTGAGAGGGAGAAGGCTGAGGCTTGGGAGCCGCCTGTACACCACATCCCACAGGGCCATCGACCACTGCTTTGAGAGGCTGGGCAAACGCTGGATGGGAAGCTATAGGGGTCAAAACCCGTGCAGGCCCCACAGCCTGCGAGCAGCCTTCCGTACCCTGCTAGGCGACGCCAAAATGGATCGAGACGTCGTCAAGTTCTTCATGGGCCAAAGGCTTCCGGAGCAGGACAGAGTGTACCACAGCAGGAGCCGAGGCGGTTGGAGAAAGATCTATGCTGAATACGAGTGGGCACTGGCGCCGAAGAACTGGAGGGAGATCCGATGAAGGCCCTCCCCATACAGGTCGACGGCAAGCTACCCAACTTAGCTCATGAAGGCCAGCGCTTGGCATAAAAGGCAAGGCGTTTTCTTTAGGCATGTTGTATAGAATCCTGACATAGTCTACGTAGCGTGCGTCTTCTCCTGGAACAGGCCTAAAGCTCTCGGATTAGCCAAGATGTTCAACTGCGAGGTTAAGATCGGCGGGATCGGCTTCAACACAAAGCTGCCAGACGAGATCGAGCACATCATGCCCGACTACGACCTCTATGGGATTGACTACTCGATGGGCTGGGAACGATTTGGGAACGGTCGACGTTAATATTTCCATTAACTGCGATTAATGGTTCTGCAAAATTCTTATAAAGCCTTCCCCTTGTTACCTTTCAGCAATTTTATTTGTGGGGAGCGGTGGCTTGGTTCGGAGCACGACGTCCATCACCATGGACGGGGTGGTGCTGAGGTGGATCCAGAGGAGGGTGGAGGAGGGGGTCTTCGCCAGCAGGAGCCACGCCATCGAGTACGCGGTCCGACAGCTCATGAGGCAGGAGGGGGCGACGGAGGGCTAACCCTGCGAGAAGGGAATGATTGGAGTCAACTCCAGTTTTGTGGTCGAAGCCGTGAAAACGTTGTATTACATCCTAATATAAGAGATTTATAGAATTACGTCCCTTCTATCCCAGGGATAAACATGCCGAAGTTGGTTAACCTCAAGCTAGACGAGATCACGGTGGGCGAGGGAGTCCGCAAAACCATAGACGAAGAGTCCATAGAGGAGCTCTCGGCGTCCTTCGAGAGGCACGGCGTCCTCCAGTCCGTCCTCGTCCAATCCCGGGAGGGACGATATGAGTTGCTGATCGGGGCTCGAAGGCTCCTAGTGGCTAGGCGAGCCGGCCTAGAAACCATACCCGCCCTCGTCCTAGACGAGGCCGAGGCCTACCTAGCGCTAAAGGAGATGGGCTACCCCCTCGCAGCCATAGGCAGGAGGCTGGGGAAGAGCCAACCCTACGTCTCCACCCGAGTGAGGCTGCTGAAGCTACATCCAGCCCTGAGGGAGGCCAGCTGCTACTCCGGATCCTTCAGCCTCATCAGGGCGTGCGCGTGGTCGGGGGTGATCGTTCGATGTCTCACGGCCCTAGCCCAAGAGGTCCAGGCGGAGGGGCTCAGCGTCCACGAGACCCGACAACGCGTACGAGAGAGGCTGGGCAAAGAACTGAAGTGGCGCTTGGTCCCGGTGCGCCTCAGCCTCGACATCTACGAGGTCCTCCAGAGAATAGCGCCGGAGGGAGACGTGAAGAGGCTCATCCAGGAGACCGTCGAGAAGCTCGTCCAAACCTAGCCATGCATGCATGCAACGCGGTGTTTTCCGCTCTTCACTTGCTGATTGCCAATCGCTTTAACCACCTACGAGGCTTTCTTCTATGGGCCTTAACGAACTCATAGACCTGGTTTCGTCTGGGTAGGGGCTCAACGGCCCCTTTGCCCAGGGTGGTTAGGGCGCCCACGGCGTTGGCGAACTCGGCGGCCTCCTCGGGCTCCCACCCCTCGAGAAGGCCCACCGTGAAGGCCTCGTCGAAGGCGTCTCCTGCGCCGGTGGTGTCTACGGGTGTCACCCTGAACCCCGGAACCCTAACCATTTTTTCGCTAGACCCGACTAAGCATCCTTCGGCACCACGATCCTAGGTCCTCTTTTCAGAATTTGGCGAGCGGCTGTCTCAGAGGAAATCGCCCCCGCGATTGTCCTCATGTCCTCCATGCTGGGCATCACCACATCGGCTAACTCTAAGGTGTGCATTACGATTGCTCTGGCGGTGTGGATGGGCCAGAGCTTCAGCCTCAGGTTTGGGTCGTAGGAAAACATAACTCCCGATCGCTTCGCGATCTCCACTGCCTTGAAAACGGTCTCCCTGCACGACTGGCTGATGGCCTGGGATATTCCGCTGGAGTGGAAAACCTTCGCGCCCTCGATATACGTGGGGTCTAGGTCGTCTGGGGAGAGATGGCTTGCGGGCGAGCTAGTTCGGTAGTAGGTAAAGTCGTGCTCACCCTCATCCCTAACGGATATGAAGTATATGCCCGTGAAACCGCCCTTCTCAACGATCACGTGAGAGGTGTCAACCCCCTCCCTTTTCCACAGGTCTAGAAAACACGTTCCAAACTCGTCGTCGCCCACCTGACACACGTAGCCCACGGTTCTACCCAAGCGGGCCACGGCCACGGCGAAGTTGGACGTGTCCCCGCCCCAGCCGACCCTTGGTGGCCGCGTTGAACTCGATCAATCGCGTACTTCTTAACGGTTTCAACTAACCCTCGTCCCTTCCTCAGCTCCTCCGCCTCCTTCCTCTCAACCTCGTCTATCTGTTTAGCCTTCTCAATGACTGCTTCAACCTTATCTCTAGGTATCACCACGACACCGTCGTCGTCACCCACTATGAAATCTCCCGGATGAACCAGGATTCCTCCACAGTTCACGGGTGTGTTAGTCGCTACCACCTTGGTGTAGCCTAGGGAGGTGGAGGGCGAAACGGACTTAGAGAATATCTGAAAACCCATTTCCTTGATCTCGACGGTGTCCCTCACACCGCCGTCCAGAACCGCCCCAGCAATACCCTTAATCTTTGCGGCCAAGGCCATGAGCCCACCCCACAGAGCGATGTCCCTAGCATCCATCCCCTCCACTGCTCTGACAAATACAGAACCGGGTTCGGCTTTATCTATAGCCTCCAGGGCCGAGGTTATGGGCACCCGCTCTGTTGTGGGCAAGTCCTTTATGGTCACCACTGGACCCGCCATCCTTATACCCGCGATTAAGGGTTTGAATTCGTGGGACATGCATCCCTTTATCCCGGTGCTGTTGAGGGCGTCGGACAGGGATGGGGTGGACAGGGCGAGAAGCTCGTCCACATGTTTTCTTGAACCCTGCTTAGCTTCCGGTTTCATATAATCACCTGCGATTAAGTCTTAACATATTGCGTTCAACTTAAAGATGCGTGGAAGATGTTTGCTCCTACACAAATCATCGCACATGGCTTGTCTGAGTCGTTAACGAAACCGTGACTGATGTCCGGCGGCAGGTAGATGGCGTCTCCTGAATTAACCCTTTGTTTCTCCTCTCCAACAGACACGATTCCGGTTCCCTCAATTATGAAATATATCTGTTCGTGATGCTTGTGTGCGTGAGGTTCTAACGTGACTCTCGGGGGAACAATCGTATGCCAAAACTTCCACATAGTTTTGAGACAAACACTCCGCTCATCTTTATTTGAACTTTCTTCCAAATTAGCGCAGAGTAAATCCCTATAAATCGCCTCTCCGTCTTTCTTCACGCCCTTAACTTTGTGGATGCTTTGGGTATGCATTTCATCACCATCTCAACAATTTGATAGGAGAATAGATTAGTTTTTCTATAAACAAGCGCATCATCACAGCGCCTAGGCATCTCTTAAATAACCACTCAATAGTGGCCCTTAACTAAGCAGCTTTTGCAAATTTCATCGCTTTAATCGATTAGCGCCCGCTCCTCAACGCCTCCTCTCTTAACTCTGCAATTAAGTACATCCACGAGTTCTGCTTGACTATGAGCGTTTCACAAGATCCTTTGTTTTAAGGAGATTTCCTAACGTGCGCTAGCGCCTTCTTGCAACCTTCACGATTGCTTCTCCGTCTATTACCACTCTTCCCTCTTGATTTTTGCACATCGTTTTTAGCCTTACATTGCTTTTCTCTTCAATTTTCTCAACAACTTCGATTTCCGCCGTTATTATATCCCCAATTTTAACTGGCGCTTTAAATTTCAGGGTTTGCGATAAATAGATGGATCCTGACTCTGGAAGTTTTGTCCCTATAGTAGCGGATATTAGTCCAGCCGTTAAGATTCCGTGTGCTATTCTTTCTTTAAAGATGGTCTTTTTTGCGTAGTTCTCATTTATATGTAATGGGTTAAAATCTCCAGTAATCCCTGCAAAGAGATACATATCCGTCTCTGAAATCGTTTTCGAAAATGACCTTTTTTCACCCAGCTGAATTTCATCAAAGGTTCTTTCCTCAATCATCAATTTCCCCTCTTAAAAGATTATTCACACGCGCTATGCGATTTAAAACCTTTACCTTAAGAAACCACAAATATTAACTTACTTTAAGATTTAAATAATGCGATAAAAAGGGTTTGGCTCAAAATCCATGAATTCCTCTGATTGTCCAGATGAAGTTGTAACAGGTGATTTTTGACCAGATCTCTACGCTTGTGGTTTGTTTTGTTCTGTTTCTGATGGTGTCTCCAACTGTGCTTTTTAGGGAGCGCCATCCGGCTTCAACTCGCTGACGCGTGGATGCTCCCTGAAGAGGGTTATCATCTGCTTTCATGGTCAGCAACCCTTAGCCTTCTCTAGGCTGTTCTTCTTCGGTTTGATGTATGGTATGCCTCCTTTCTCAGCGGTTAGCCTGCAGTTCTTCCTAGATAGGTAGCCGGCATCCGCCACCAAATACTAGATAGAGTCTAGGTTTGCGAGTGACCCCTCAAGATTTATTTTTTATTATGAAACGACGGGAAAAGTGTTTAATTGGCTTTACACGAGAATTCGCAAGATTGAGCGTGAGGAGGCTTTCCGCCTGTTAGGTGGGCTGTACACTCGCTTCCCCCGCCTTGGGATAGCTGTTGGAAGGGTATTGGACGTAAGCCTTACGACGCTAGGACCTTAACCGTGGTTACAATCTGGCAGGAGATCGAAGGAAAGCCTGAAAGAGCCTACACAACAGGCCTTGAAAGGGACAAGAAGCGTCTGCACATGCTTGGTTTGAAGCATGCTCCCCACAGGACAGCCCTCTACCAGACCAGGAAAAGGCTCTCCGGAGAGTACATAGGGCAGCTGAACCGAAACGCGGTAGTGGAGGAGATTAAGGCCTTAGGACGAAGGGCAATCATGGTTAAGGCTGACGTGGCTAATGAGGCTGAGGCCGAGAAACTGATTAAAACTGCTATAGATCACTTTGGGAAAGTTGATGTATTGGTTAATAACGCAGGCATCGGCATACATGTAATGTCCTATAAAATGACCCAAGAACAATGGGAAGCTGTTATTAACGTTAACCTCACGGGGGTCTTGAATTATTTTCGAGCATTGTCCAACATATGATGGAACGAAGATCGGGCAAGAAAATTAATATTTCCTCAGTTGCAGGTAGACGAATTCATAGGGAATATTAATTACGCTGCATCTAAAGGCGGACTTATCGCCTTTACCAGAACAGCGGCAGCGGAATTGGGACGGCACGGAATTGATGTTAACGCCGTCGCCCCAGGCATAATCGAAACGCGAATGACAGAGTGGGTGAAAATACCGAAATATAGAGATATGTACCTGTCTCGAAGAGAGGCAGGAGAAACGTGCGACTTTAAACGAATCTCGCGCGACTATGTTGGAAATAGAATTCCACCGTCAACACGGATGACTTGTCCAGTTATGTAATTGGCCTCTGAGGAAGCCAGAAATAGGATTACCGATGCTATATCCTCTGGTTTACCAGGTCTACCAAGCGGTCTTTTATCATGGATTATGGGTAACAACATAAAATTAATTTTGCTTTTTATCCACGGCACTGGAAGGGGTCATAAAGGTTGGGAATATCCGATATTTTTCAGTAGTTCCATTGCTATCGATCTTCTAGGTCAATCAATACGTTAATAGTCGTATTGCGATTTTAATGGCTATTTTCAAGGTTTCTGTAACGCACCTAAGGCAAGCATCACTTAATGCTAGTGCAATTCTGGTCATATGAAAGAATCTAGCGCTGTCCCTAGGATTGGTCTAAAGCTTTTATTAGGTTAACAGCTCTATGTTGTTCAGGTGGTGAAATTGAAAACTGGAAGCGAGTATGTGGATAGCGTACGAAAACTAGACAAAGAAGTTTACATGTTTGGGGAAAGAATCAGAAAGCCTGTTGATTTTCTCTTCCTTAAACCGACCCTGAACTCGATAGCATTGACTTACGAGCTTGCGCACGAATCAAAATACGCTGATTTAATGATAGCGACATCGCACTTAACAGGGGAAAAAATCAATCGCTTCACTCACATATCTCAAAACACGGATGATCTGGTTAAAAAAGTGAAGATGCTACGCCTCTTGGGGCAAAAGACTGGGTCATGCTTCCAACGCTGTGTTGGAATGGACGCTCTAATCACAATGTCAAGCGTAACATACGAGTTGGATCAAAAATATAAAAGTGATTATCATAAGCGGTTTACGGAATTCTTGGAACACGTTCAGAGAAATGATCTGATGTGTGCTGGATCGATGACGGATGTTAAGGGAGATAGAGGACTACGACCCTCTCAACAAGCAGACCCTGACCTCTACCTACATGTCGTTGAAAAGGGAAACGATGGAATAATCGTGAGGGGCGCGAAGGCTCACCAGTCTGGCTCCGTCTTCTCTCACGAGTTAATCGTCATGCCCACGGTCACGATGCGCGAAGACGACAAAGATTATGCGGTTTCATTCGCCATCCCCGGCGATACGAAGGGGATCATTTACATCGTGGGTAGGCAAACAAACGACACTAGGAAATTAGAGGGAGGCGAGATCGACGTAGGTAACGCCAAATACAGCGTTGCGGGCCATGAGGCCCTGGTTATCTTTGATGACGTCTTCGTGCCTTGGAATCGCGTTTTCATGTGTGGAGAGTGTGATTTCACGGCGATGCTCATTGAACGATTTGCATCCTATCACAGACAAAATTATGGAGGTTGCAAAACAGGCGTGGGTGACGTATTAATCGGGGCGACAGCAACAGTCGCTGAATACAACGGTGTGGAAGGAGCCTCACACATCCGGGATAAGATCACGGAAATGATCCATCTAAACGAAACCATGTATTCGTGTGGCCTTGCATGTTCTTATGAAGGCTATAAACTTCCATCCGGAACCTACTTCGTAAACCCGCTGCTAGCAAACATAGTCAAACATAACGTAACCAGATTTCCTTTCGAAATGGCTAGATTAGCCATGGACATAGCTGGAGGAATCGTGGGTACGATGCCATCTGAAAAAGACTTTAAGCACCCGAAACTAGGAAAATACATAGATAAGTACCTGAAGGGTAAGGCTGACGTTCCAACTGAGCACAGAATGCGTATTGTCAGACTTATCGAAAACATGGCTTTAGGAACAGGCTTACTTGAAGACCTCCACGGAGCAGGATCCCCTCAAACGCAGAGAATAATGATGTCACGACTGACAGATCTGGAAGCAAAGAAGAAACTTGCAAAAATTCTTGCAGGAATCGAGAAGCCTAGATAGGTATATGATTCCTTACCCTAAAGCCGAAACCGGTGAGAATATCGAGGAGGATGGTTAAAGGTTTTCGAGAAAACACCCTCTACACTTGGGCGCTAAGGGCACCTTGAGAAAAATAATGCAAAGGCTTCGTATCTTTAAGGTGGGAGTGTCAGGCTTTAAGCGTTTTTTCCATTTACTCTGTTAGTTGAGGCGGAGGGTGGGAAGATATATATCTATGGTTACGTCTCCCAGGATTACAAGTGTCGGTGAGGCGTGAATGAAAACAAAGGGATCTAAACTGATCGAGGTCAAATGGTTGGGGCGTGGAGGGCAAGGGGCGGTTACCGCAAGCAACATCTTAGCCACCGCCGCATACTTGGAAGGCTATGAAGGCGTTCAAGCCTTTCCCTTCTTCGGTGCTGAACGTAGAGGTGCTCCTGTTTCTGCGTTTACAAGGCTTAGCGATCGAGTGGTTCGCATTAGAAGTCTAATATACGAGCCTGATGTCGTAATCGTGTTGGATCCTTCGCTGCCTATGCAAATCAACGTAACCGCTGGAATTAAGAAAGATGGATACGTAGTGCTCAACACATCACAAAGACCAAGCGAGGTGAGCTTGAAGGGCGATTTCAAAATCGCTACCGTAAACGCGTCAAGCATAGCCGAAGAGCTTAACCTTAGGGTCGCTGGCACACCGATTTACAACACGCCGATGCTCGGGGCATTTTCAAAGGCTACCAACATGGTTAAGTTGGATTCGATCAAAGAGGCCATAATTAAGCATTTCGGCGTGAAACGGGCTGAATTAAACGCTAAAGCAACTGAAATAGCGCACGAACGAACAATAGTCGTGGACTTGCGTGCGAGTTCTCGTCTTGCAAATCCATCGAAGGAGGAAGGTGGAGGCCTAGAAATTAAAAGCCTTAAAGAACTTCCAACGTCGCCAGTGTCAAAACCGATGAAAGCATCGATGGGTGCTCCAACGGGAACATGGAGAGAGCACCGCCCGGTACTAAACGAGGAAAAATGTGAAAAATGCCTGCTTTGCTGGCTTTATTGCCCTGACGGGGTGATCACGATAAGCGAAGACAAATTCCCTCTATTTGACTACGAGTCCTGCAAAGGCTGCGGAATCTGCGCATATGAATGTCGTTTTGGAGCGATAGAACTCGTGAGAGAGGTGTAACGGTTGACTGAAGTTATCCTTACAACTGGGAACCAAGCGGCAGCGTACGCGGCTAAGGCTGCAAAAGTGCAAGTTATCGCAGCATACCCTATAACGCCTCAAAGTCCAACTGTAGAGGAGCTTTCCGAGCTCGTTGAAAGCGGCCAGTTAAAGGCACAGTTCATATGTGTTGAAAGCGAGCATACGGCGATGTCTGCGCTGATAGGGGCCTCCGCCACTGGAGTGAGGACCTTCACAGCTACATCCGCTCACGGACTAGCGTTAATGCATGAAATGCTACATTGGGCGTCTGGGTCGCGTCTTCCAGTCGTTATGTACATCGCCAACCGTGCATTAGCTCCGCCATGGAACATCTGGTGCGATCATCAAGACAGCATTTCTCAAAGAGACACGGGCTGGATACAGTTTTATGCTGAAGACAATCAAGAGGTTTTCGACACCATTCTTATGGCATATAAGATAGCTGAGGACAAGGAAGTACTTCTTCCTGCAATGATCTGCGCTGACGGCTTTACCTTGTCTCATATGACCCTACCGGTCGAAATGCCTGATCAAAAAGAGGTTGATGACTTTTTGCCTCCCTATGAGCCTCCGTTCAAACTTGATGATCCAGAAAATCCTGTCACCCACGGCGCTGTTGCCATGCCGAACGTCCCCTTCTCCGACTGGTACACAGAATATCGATTTTTGATGCAAGAGGCTATGATTAAAGCCAAGGAAAAAATTAAGGAAGTTGGCGAGGAGTTTAAGCGAAGATTTGGGAGATCTCATGGAAATCTAGTTGAGGGATATCGTTGCGATGACGCTGAGGTAGTATTAGTGAGTATGGGTTCCCTCGCTGCACAAGCAAAGGATGTTGTGGATGATATGCGTGACGAGGGCTACCCTTTAGGAGCGGTGAAATTGAGAGCGTTCCGTCCATTCCCAACAGAAGAAATAGGGGAACTCGCCAAGCATATTAAGGCATTCGCTGTTGTTGATCGAAGCATGTCTTTTGGGCATATGGGAGCCGCGCTCATGGAGGTTAAAGCAGCGTTGTACGATGTAAAAGAAAGGCCTATTGTTAAAGGATATGTAATGGGTTTAGGCGGCAGAGATGTTGGACTCAATGAGCAAAGGCTCGCTGTTGAAAAAACGTTCAAAGACCTCCAAAGAGGTTGGGCAGAGAAGAAGATCGAATGGATCGGGTTACGCGTCTAAGGAGGTGAGTAAAACGCCAATTTTAGGATTACCTGAGGAAGAGTACTTGTATCCAGGCTTCGCTAGCTGTGCCGGATGCGGTAGTTTCCTAGCCTTAAGACACAGCCTAAAAGCGTTAGGCAAAAAGGCGATACTGGTCATTCCGGCAGGGTGCACACCAAGCGTTGCAGGACTGTTTCCAAGGATATCATTCAGAGTTTCGGTTCTAAACATGGCTTTTGAGGCAGCGGCGGCAGGGGCGTCGGGTGTCGCGGCTGCGCTTAAAGCCAAGGGAGTTAACGATATAACCGTGGTTGCGTGGGCTGGAGATGGGGGAACCGCAGACATAGGCATTCAAGCTCTTTCCGGGGCCGCGGAAAGAGGAGATGATCTCCTTTACATCTGCCACGATAACGAGGCTTACATGAACACCGGGATACAGCGGTCAGGGGCGACTCCGTTTGGTGCCATCACGACCACAACGCCCATAATTGGAAAGCAACAGTATAAAAAGGACATGCCCTTAATTATGGCGGCACATAAAATCCCGTACATAGCCACATCTTGCTCATCTTATCCACAAGATATCTTTCGAAAAGTGAAAAAAGCCAGTGAAAAGAAAGGCGCTACAAGATACGTTCATATCCTGTGTCCCTGCGGCCCTGGCTGGCGGTTTGACGTAAATAGGACAGTTGAGGTTGGGAGGTTGGCTGTTAGAACCGGGATGTGGGCCCTCTACGAGATCGAAGATGGAAAGTTTAGCTTGAGTGGTCCAAGCCGCGGGCTGCTTGACCCCTCTAAGCGAGTGCCAATTAGGGAGTACCTTAGGCTTCAGGGGAGGTTTGCTCGCTTAACTGACGAGCAGATCGAGACTATCCAGGCATGGGTAAATGATCAGTGGGAAGACTACCGGAGAATGCTTGGTGAATAGCACTAACCAGCGGCAGTGCTGGTCAACCAGAACCCTATTTTTTCTTTCCATAGAGCCGCGCTATCCCGCTTGATATGACCATTCTTTGTATTTCGTTTGTTCCCTCATATATCTCTGTAATTCTGGAGTCGCGGTATAGTTTCTCGGGAGTCGGTAGCTCCCTGATTAGTACATAATCCGGGTCCATCATATACCCACGCCCCCCGAATATTTGCATAGCTTTGTGGGCGGCCCACGTTGCTGTTTCTGTGGAGTAGCATTTCGCCATCAGCTGGTATGGTGGTCGCTCTGCAGTCTATCTCACCTCTAATGGCTAAATCCCTTAGATAAGCCGCTCTATATGTTAGTAAACGAGCAGCGTCAAGTCTTATGGCCATATCTGCAAGTATCCATTGCACGGCTTCAAAATTTATGATTTCCTTGCCAAATTGCACCCGTTCGCTGGCGTATCTCGTCGCTTGTTCGATGACAGCTTGAATTATTCCTATAGCTTGGGCGGCTATCCCACATCTACCGTGATCCAACGCGTTTAGGGCTATGTAGATTCCTCTGTTTTCCTGCTCGAGTCCTCCTAATATGTTATCCACTGAAACTTTTACATTCTCGAATTTGATTTCGCTGACTGGTATAGCTCTTAGGCCGAGCGACGATGGCAGTATAAGGCTCTGTGAGGGTTAGGGCGACTTGACGCCTGAGTCTAGGAGATAAAGAGTAGGTGAACCTCGGCCTTCCAGGGCCTTTCTGAGGCTTCTTAGCCTTCAGGATGAAGCCTTGACGTTCTAACCTGGCTAGGTGCAGCCTCAAGGTGTTATGGGAAAATCCTACTTCCCATAGGAGCTGCTGGAAATCCCTAGGTTTTCCATCCTTTAACACGGCCAAGACGCGCCTATCAAACGAGTCCATAACAAGCATAAAAAGACAAAAGAAGAATAAAAACCGACAGAGGCTTCGCCATTAGAGGCGGCGTGTGAAGGTTTTTGTCCTCTTTCCTATCCTCCTTTGTGGTGGTGTTGGGTGGTTAACCGTTAATGGTTTGGGGTTTGACCTCGGCTAAAAACATGGTCTGAGCCTCCCATCCGTTTAGAAGAGTAGGCCTTGAGCCTGCATGGCAACGTGTCCATATGGATGACGTGGAGGCTTCTCTCCGACACCACCATGTGTAGGGAGGTGATATGGTATGCTTCGTGTTGCTTGCGGTGTTGATGTACATAGGGATGGCTTCGTGGCCACTATCCTGACCAGCAAGGGCTGTGAGACCAAGAAATTCGAGAAGGACCTTAAGGGCATAGAGGCCTTCAAGGCTTGGATGGGGAAGAATGGGTGCAGGGCTGTGGTGATGGAGTCCACGGGCATGTACTGGGTCCTCCTCTACGCTGACTTGGAGGGTGAGTTTGATGTAAAGCTCGCGAACGGCCAGAGGACCCGGAAGGTTCCAGGTCGTAAGACCGATCAATTCGACTCGGAATGGCTGGCATACCTGCTCCGAAGCGGGTTGATAGAGGCTTGCTACGTTCCTGAGCGGAAGGTCCGCGTTCTCAGGGAGCTGACCCGGCTCCGGGCTAAGATGGTTCAGAACCGCACCGACTATAAGAACCGCGTCCACAAGGTGCTTCAACGCTGCAACATTAGGCTGGGCTCCAAGCTTCACAGCGTCTTCGGGGGGGCTGGGATGGAGGTTCTTGAAGGGTTGATGGCTGGGAAGGGCCTAAAGGAAACCGTGAATCAGAGCAGGAGCAGGGTTTTGAGGGAGAGGAAGAGCGAGCTGGAGGAGGTTGTTAGGAACGGATTGGATGAGGAGGATATCTTCCTTCTGAAGCGTTGCCTGAGGATGATAGAGCGGTTGGACGAGGAGATAGGGGAGATGGATGTGAGGATTGCAATGCTTTTGGGCGGTTGGAGGGAGGATGCGAAGCGGATAGGCGGGGTTTCAGCATCCGCCATCCTAGCAGAGATAGGCGACCCTAAGCGGTTCGAGGATGGGAAGAACCCTCTCTTCTTGGGCTGGTTTGTGTCCATCAGTATACCAGACGGCTGATAAGAACTTGACGGGTCGGATTAAGCAAGGCTCGAAGCATCTCCGCAGGATGTGATCCATGTGGCTCATGCAGCTTTTCGCGCTAGGGATTCTAGGCTTAGGCGGTTCTACCTTAGGGTTGCTGCTAGGCGTGGGAAGAAGGCCATTGTTGCGTTGGCTAGGAAGATACTCTGCATAATTCATCATTTGCTAGTTAATGGGGAGGATTATGTGGAGGAGGGGTTTGTGAAGTTGCCCAGGTTGAGTTTCAAGGCTTTAGCTAGGGTTCCTTTGGAGGAGATGGCTGCGGTCTTGAGGGGTGCTGGTTACGTGGTTATGGCTCCGGGTTGAGGACAAAAACCTTCGCATGGCAACCATTTTACACCATTTTAGCAACGGCCTAGCGCGTTAAAAACTATAAGGTTTCAAACAATTTTTTCGTTGACTTGTTGCGGGAAGGGATGGGTTTGGTTAAGAGCGCCATGTGCATCACCATGGACAGGAAGGTTCTGGAGTGGATCCGGAGGAAGGTGGAGGAGAGGGTCTTCGCCAGCAGGGGCCACGCCATCGAATACGCCGTCCGACAGCTCATGAGGCAGGAGAGGACGAGGCGCCTCAACCCCCAAGAGGCTTCCAAAAAGCAGGCTGTCAAAAGATACTGTTTCCTCACATTATTCTTTATCTTAGGAACTGAAGTTTTGCGTTTTTTGGTTTTAAGGTTTTTTGGTGGCTGGTGCTACATTTATCTTAGGCTCACTGGAGGTTTTCCCAGATGCTTGTTCCGTCTGCTGTCGGCGTTATGGAGGAGCTTCTGGAGCGGTTCAGACCCTGCTTCTCCAAGCCCCAGTTCAGGAACTTCTCCACCTACATCCTAGGCCTCGTGGCCTGCGAGGGCAGGAAAAACATCGTGGCTATAAACAAACGCTTCGTGGAGGCTAGGGACCAGAGCGCCCTCAACCGCTTCCTCACCGCTTCACCCTGGTCCCTTCAAGGCCTCGAGGCCCGGAGGCTGGCCGCGGCGAGGGAGAACCTCCCCATCCCAGAGGGCTCCACAGGCTTCCTCATCATAGACGACACCCTCACAAAGAAGACAGGCCTCCACATGGAGGAGGCTGGATACCACTACGACAGCTCTGAGGGCCGGATCGTCTGGGGCCACAACCTGGTCACCACCCACTACGTCAATGGAGACGCCGAACACCCGGTGCGCCTAGCCCTCTACGTGAAGAGGGAGGCCTGCCTGAGGGAGGGCCGAACCTTCAAGACCAAGATCCAGCTGGCCTGCGAGCAGGTGGAGGCCTTCACGCCTCCAGCAACCACAAGGACCGTGGTGGTGTTCGACAGCTGGTACTTCTGCCACCGCCTCGTGGAGGCTGTGAGGGCTAGGGGCTGGGACTGGGCCACCCAAGCCGAGGCCAACCGCATAGTCTACCACAAGGGACAGAGGATGAACGTGACCCAGCTGGCTGAGGGCCTACCAGAAAGGGGCTTCAGGAAGGTGAGGGTTAGGGGTGAAGCCCTCACCCTCCACGGCCTTATGGTGTGGATGCCTAGGTTGGGGGCTGTGAGGCTGGTGGTTTCCAAGGAGAGGGACGGCTTCCATTTTTATGTGACCAACCGGCTGGACTGGTCGGATGGGCGGGTGCTCGAGGCCTACAAGGTGAGGCAGACCATAGACCTTTTCTACCGCGATGTGAAACAGAACCTGGGGTTAGGGGAGTATCAGGTGCGGAGGGGCCGAGGAGCCATTACACACTGGCACCTGGTCTTCACCGCCCACACCCTCCTAACCCTCCTACACCAATCCCTAAGGAGGTCCTCAAACCGCCTGGGAAGAAGCCTCACCACCCTGGGCGACATCTGCCGCTGGGTGAAGCGCCAATGCCTCAGGAGGCTGGTGGACTGGCTCTACCAGAAGTTTAGGCAACGGACAAAACCAGAAACCATCTACCGCAAGCTAAAAATATAAAACGCAAAACTTCAGTTAGGAACTCAACATGACCAAGCCGGTTAACCATCTTGCTTCATCTCTTTTTAACCTCCAGCGACTGGAGCTATAATCCAGACTTCATCGCTATCTCTGATCTTTGTATCAGACCCGCTAGTTTGCCCATTAATGAGAATTGCAATATGAGGCGCAATCTTTCCATTGGATCGGAAAATCTCTCTTCTTAATTTGTCGCCATATTCTTCTATCAACTTGTCAAGTAACTCTTTAACAGTGTTAATCCCCTCAGATTCTAACTCTACCTTTGACTTCTGCACGATTTCTCTGAACAATGGGGCCAGCTTTATAATGATAACCAACTTTGCCCCCGCTCCTTGAAGAATCTCGACAAGAATTTGCCGGGGTTTCTTCTATCTGGGAAGTTTTCCCATTTTTTCCATCTCGTCTGCAACATATTTTAGGTCTAGCTCCTCAAGTGTCTTTCTGGTGGGTATACCCGTTTTCTTATCCCATCCGACGAGTTCAAAGTATTCATCGAGTAAAATGTTCAAGTTGATTGTTTGGCCTTGAGATGAACCTTGCGCAGGCTCTTTTAGCAACCTTTCAGGCAGTTTGTCATCCTTCCTTGTAATGCCTTCTCGAACGTTGAAGGCTCTCTCTAAATTTGCAGTTCTCGCTGCGCATTTCCTCAAGGTTTGCACATCAAAATCTCTTCCTATGGCCAATGACGCGGCTCTTGCCATATGCTCCAGATCAAGGGATGTGAACACACACGCTCCAAGTGTATCGAAAACTTGCCTATAGTCCCTAACAGTAACTATGAATTGTGCTTTGCCTTTTTCACGGAATCTATCTAGGGGCCCCCAATCCTCCTTCCATCCACGGCCCAGTATTTCGCCGTAAGGGGTGTACCCTCCTGAGTGATGGCATCCACCTCTTGATGATACGGTGGCATAAACAGCTCCAATAGATTTTATCCCTCTAGGGTCATACCCGGCCAGTTCAAGTCCTTTAACCTGCATCGCGTACTTCTCCGAGCCTTTTCCTATTCTCTTGGCTGCTCGCATGGTGCCTTCTGCTAGAATGTCTCCGATCCCTTCTCGGAATGCAATTTTGTGTATCATTTTAATTATCGCATTACAGTTTCCCCATGTAAGCTCAAGTCCATCTGTGTCTTCTGTGGTTATGATGCCTCTTTGGTACAGCTCCATAGCAAAAGCGATAACACCGCCCGTAGAAATGGTGTCCATTCCATACTCATCGCAATACATGTTTCCCGCAACTATTGAATTCGGATCTGAATTTCCAACCATTGCACCCAGAGCCCAGACAGTTTCATATTCAGGTTCTGTTCCCGTATATGCTCCCAAGTATGGCCCTTCTCTAACAACCGCAACCTTTGCGCAGTGGACTGGACACAAATAACATCCCACATCCTTCGTCCAGACTCTCTTTCTGAAAGTTTCAGCGTTTATCTTGTCTGCGTCTTCAAACACCGTTGATTGGAAATTCCTTGTCGGAAAGGCACCGACGCCATTTATGGTGTCAACGAGAGAAGTGGTTCCATATGTTCGGTAAATCTTGGTACACATAGGATTTGCTACAATTGATCTACTTGCTTCCCGCACTGTTTTCAGGAACTCCTCAGGTTTGGCGAGATACTGTCCAATCTTTCCAGTTCCGTGAACCGCTATCGCTTTCATCTTCTTGTAACCCAGCACGGCCCCACAGCCACATCTTCCTGCAGCTCTATGACCACCAACGCCTCCTGCCTGCGCTACTATACAAGCAAACCTCACGAGGCGTTCGCCAGCTGGTCCGATAGCAAGCGTCTTTGCAAGGGGTTGGCCAACAGCATCTTTTACGAGGCTTTGCGTAGCAATAGTCGGCAATCCCCAAAGCCATTCGGCGTTTTGAAGAGAAACTTTATTGTCATTGACCCAAAGAAAACAGGGCTTCTCTGATCTTCCCTCGACTATTATTCCATCATAACCAGCCAGTTTAAGGGCCATAGACAGATCGGCGCCAACAAGAGAATCTCCAAAGATATTCGTCAGCGGTGACTTGAAGGTAATCACCAGCTTATTGGCAGTGGGCCATATGGAGCCTCCCAGAGGACCGGTCATAAAAATAACCTTATTCTCCGGGCTGAACGGCTCAATGGCAGGTTTCAATTCATCATAAAGATAAGCCCCGGCGAGACCGCGACCCCCAAGAAACTTCTCCACAAGATCCCAACGTAGTTCTTCTTTGTCGACTTTTCCATCAGACAAATTGACTCTGAGCACTTTTCCAGCATATCCAGCAAGTTTTCCCAATCGTCTTTATCCTCCGTTGGTGTCGTGCCTCTTGTTATTTAAGACCTTTAATATTATTAAAGCTTTAAATGCAAAAGGGTTGTCGGCATGAGGGAGGAGCTTTTGGGTTTGCAGACGGAATGATATGTTTTTTAGGTTTGATGACCGGCGTTGCCACTGCCCCATCGGTGGCTATAATTTGTCATTTGATTGGGAACTATCTGAAATATTTACTTCCCTATGTTTTGTAGTTGTAATCTTAGGAGCATGTCTATACGTTCGCCGCGCTCCGTGATGAACAAAATCTCCTCCTTTGGGGGAACGTTACCTCCGCGCTATATCGACTAAAACGTTTATAACATACAAAGATAGAATGTGAGGTTGAGATGAAGATGAAACCTACTGTGATCATTCTGCACCCTGTCGATGCACCGATACATGAGGTGGCTACTGAGATCTTGCGTGACGTTGCTAATGTTGAGGAAATTCAGACGGAAAGGCGAGACCTGGTTGACAAAAGACTGCTTAAGAAGATTCGAGGTGCGGATGCAATACTTGTACGATTTTGTATGGTTACAAAGGATCTTATAGAGATTGCTAAGAGGCTAAAAATAATTGCGGTGCATGGGGTGGGGGTAGATAACGTTGACATCGACGCAGCTACCAGGAGAGGGATAGTCGTGACAAGTGCCCCATTATCTAATTTGGTGTCAGTCGCCGAGTTTACTCTGGGTCTCATTATTTCATTAACTCGGAGAATACCAACGATTTCTGAGCTAACGAAGGACGGAGAGTGGGTACAAGCGAGATCGATTGAGCCGGGGGTAGAGCTCTCAGGAAAGATTCTGGGCATCATCGGTCTGGGTAATATAGGAATCAAGGTTGCAGAAAAAGCTAGAGCATTTGAGATGAGGATCCTCGCTTTTGATCCGTACATTTCCAAGGAAAGGGCTGAAGAATTTGGGGCAAAGTTGGTAGACATGGAAACGCTATTGAGAGAATCAGACGTCATCACCCTTCATGTGCCATTGACGCCGGAAACTCGACATATGATCAGTGAGAGAGAGTTCCGATTAATGAAGAAAACGGCAATACTAATTAATGCAAGTAGGGGTGGCGTAGTCGACGAAACCTCATTGTACCGTGCGTTAAAGGAGGGGTGGATTGCGGGAGCAGCCTTAGATGTTATGGAAAAGGAACCCCTAAGCCCTGATAATCCGTTGTTAACCCTGGACAATGTAATAATTACACCACATGTTGCGGGAAGCACCAAGGAATCGCTGGTCAGAATGGCTACCACGCCCGCGGAAGATATAGTCAGATTCTTACAGGGCAAAGCACCAAGGTTCCCTGTTAATGTAGAATTTCTCAGCGCACTTAAAGAAAAAAGGGTGATTAGTCGAGGAAGGGAGTCTTTCCTGACATGAAAAACGGATCAGCGGCGGACCAGATTGTGTTGTTAAACAGGAGTACTGTGGTTAAAACAATAGCGAATCCTATGAAAAACGCGATGAAGGCGTAGTCTAGTCTTTCTGTATGGAGTTTTGTCGTATCAGTTCTCTTCTTGTTTGGATCGAATGCTCGGCATTCAATGGCTAGAGAAAGGATGTTAGCTTTTCTCAGACTATTAATTATCATTGGTGTCAGAGCTATATGTGTAGCTCTTAGGAAGCCATCTGGTCTTTTAATTTTTATATCTAATCCTCTTGCCTTTTGTGCGTCCAGTATGGTTATCATTTCATCCAAAAACATTGGAATAAATCTAATAGCAACACTCATCATAAAGCAGATCTTATATGGAAGACGAATTTTTTCTAAACCCCTCAGGATCTTGTTTGCGGGGGTTGTAGTTATTAGTACAAATCCGGCAAGCAATGCGCCATTGAACTTTATTGCGCGTGTTATTCCATAAAACATTCCTTTGACAGAAAAAAATAATCCTCCCTCTAAAGGCCATGCACCTTGTGGTGGTATAAGAGCTATCAAGGGAAATTTGGGGTCTGGCCACGGCCAGAGACTCATGAATAGTCCATAAGCAATCATAAGAAAACATATTAACGATAGATGATCCTTTACGATCCTCCATGAAGGTTTTGAAAGGGCATATATCGCAAGCAATGTCCCAAAGTATGCTATCAAGCAGTAAAGACCTATAAAATTGTAGGTCTCAGTGATAATTCCTAAATATGAACATATAACTAGCCATATCAGTTTCACTCGAGGATCTAACCGATGAATGAGTGAGTTTCTCTCATTATACTGGAATACTTGACCGATAGGCAAAGCGAAGACCTCATAGCATGTTACACAATTCTTCCACGGTAAGCGCTATCGGAACCTTACCGCCAAACAAATTCTGAGATACGCGGACAATAGTAGGTGCAATTATACCCGCCTCAGATAAAAGTTTTGAATTCGCGAAAACTTTTCTCGTCGGGCCGTCAATAAGCACCTTCCCTCTATGCATCACTATAGTTCTTTCTGCATGTTCAGCGACTATCCCAATTTCATGAGTTATCATTATAATTGTTTTCCCTGTTTTATTCAATTTCTTTACAAGATCCATGAGTTTGCTTGTATGTCCATAATCTTGCCCTGTGGTCGGTTCATCGAGGAGTATTATCTTTGGTTTCATCGCTAATACAGTAGCGACGGCTAGACGACGGCGTTGACCTCGACTTATCGCGTGAGGGTGTTTCTCCTTGAGCGAAACGAGGCCCATTGTTTCCAAGGCTATTTGAGTTCTCTCCTCCAATTCCCTTTGTGGAAGAGAGAGGGCGTGCTTAAGACCAAACGCAACCTCATCCCAAATCCGATCAGTAAAGAGTTGATGATCCGGATTTTGGAAGACAAAACCAATCTTCTGAGCCATTTGCGGTATGCTCGCTTTACTCGTATTAATTCCGTCTACAATTACACGTCCACTCGTGGGTTTTAGTAGACCGACTAGATTATAGGCGAGCGTGGATTTCCCAGCACCGTTTTGCCCGATTATTGCAACGAACTCGCCAGCGCTAATGGAGATATCCAAGTCTCTAAGGGCCTCAGTTCCATCTTCATAGGAGTATTTAAGATTTTCAACGCTTATAATGGGTCGTTTCTTCTCTTTTCTTTCTTCTATCGGTCGATTTGTAAAACGGAGCTGACGGGCTTCCATACGAGTTCTTAAGCGTGAAATCAATTCGTTCTCTGATAGCGGAAGAAAATCCATGCCAAGATCATACGCGATTCTTGCCAATGGAGGATAATCAATGCCCAGGTTTTTGAAAAGTTGTGGATTCTTGAAGGCCCCATGTGGTTCGTTATCCATTATTATTCTTCCGTCTATATCTTGGAGAATCACCCGGTCTGCATATTTTAATGGTTCCTCCAGTCGGTGCTCAATAAGTATTATCGTTTTGTCGTACTCTTGCTTCAGTTTCATTATTTCTTGCATGACCTCCCTTCTCCCAACAGTATCTAAATCGGCGGTAGGTTCGTCGAAAACTATTATATTAGGCCGCATAGCTAGAATGTCAGCAATAGCGGTTCTCTGTTTTTGGCCCCCAGAGAGAGTATATATATTTCTTTTGCGGAGTTGCTTTATGCCAACAGCGTTTATTGCCTCGTCCACACGCTTATGGATTTCGGAGACTGATAAGCATAGGTTTTCTGGGCCAAAGGAAACTTCTTCCTCAACTGTCAGAGCAACAATTTGTTCATCAGGGTTCTGAAAAACCAATCCAACGTGTTCCGCGAGTTCTCCAACTGAATGCTCTTTGGTATTCAATCCATCTATAATTACTTCGCCTTGCATTTCGCTTCTAATCGAGTGCGGTATCAAGCCCATTAAACAATATGCTAAAGTACTTTTGCCCGACCCACTAGGTCCACTCATTAAGACGAATTCTCCGCGTGGTATGGACAGATTTGCATCATAAAGTACCCATCTCTCTTCTCTCGGATATCTAACAGACAGATTCTTGATCTCTATCGACAAATACGAATACCCTAAGACTTATATTAAGTGGTCTTATATATTCTTAGAGTATCACACAACAATTGCCTTGGAAACTCTATCACCGATGCTGTCTCCGAATGTAGCCCCTATGATGCCACCAACGGTTCCAGCCGTAAATAGCACCATCCACATCTCCATAGGTAACATTATGTGGTAAAACCACACCCACATATACCACCAAGTAAGGGAATTTACAAAGCCGCCGATGGCGCCGTTTATCAGATTGAAATATAGCTTTCCAGATCCTTCTCTAGCGAATTGACCGGTGCCATAATATACGAAATCTATAGCAGTACCTGCGAGAAAACCTAAAGTGGTTATGAGGGGCTTCCCAACTACAAGGCATCTGACAAGCTGACCGATAAATACAACAGCCGTGGCTGAGAACATTTTCTTAGTGATGGATAACACTATTAGACTTATAGCTACGACCATAACAGCCCAGGTTCCGAAATCAGCTGCGGGTACCCACTCGACCATGGCCGACATAAAAGCCGTTACAAAGTATATTGCAATGAACATTGCGACAATGATCATATCTCTTGTAGTCCATTCAAAAGGGCTTACTTTTTTGGCCATTGTTTATCACCATCAATTTTAGATAAGCAAAAGTATATTAAGCGTAAGTATATAAAACTTTTCCAAGTCAATACAATATTCTCGCGCTCGTGATATACAAATGGAGACGGGTAATATATGAAAAGTTGGATATATTATAAGAAACATAAAATAGATTTTCAACTTCCCGAAAAATGGCGAATCCTTGCTACATTAGTTCCTAAGAATGTTTCAGGCGTAGATGACATCTCACAGGAAGTAATACGAAGTATAAGCAATCCCATAGCCAGCAAGAGAATTCAAGAACTTGCCAACGGCGCAAAAAAGGTTACCCTTATAATAGACGATACGACCCGCGCAACGCCAACCTCTGAGATCCTTCCACCTCTGCTAGAGATCCTAAACGACTCGGGAGTCTCTGATGAGAGGATTACCATTGTTATGGCCCTAGGAAGTCACAACCTACCCTCAAAAGATGAACTCACAGAGAAAATCGGTCTTGACACTTTGAGAAGAGTCAACATTGAACTTCATGACCCTAATAGAAACTTAAAATTTGTTGGAATATCTACTAGAGGGACCCATATATATATAAACCGGACAGTCATGGATTCAGATCTAAAAATAGGAATAGGGTATATTAAGGCGCATGAATTCGCTGGTTACAGCGGTGGACCAAAGATAATAGTGCCCGGGGTATCGGGCTTGGAAACTATTATTAAGAACCATAAGATGATTCTGGAACCCGCTTCGGTTATCGGCAAAAGGAGTGGGAACCCTGTCTGGGAAGATGCCTTAGAAATAGCGAGGCGCATTGGACTAGATTTCAAGATCGACTGTGTGTTAAACATGAGGAAGGAAGTGGTGAGGATCTTCGCTGGTGACGTGGAAAAGGCTCAGATAGAAGCTATAAAGGTTTACGACGATATTTATAGAACAAAAATTTCCAAACCAGCAGACGTCACGATTGTAGCGGGATATCCACTTGACGCAACCCTCATTCAAACAATGGTAGGAGTTATAGCAGCAAACATTGCAACTAAGGATGGGGGGACGATAATCACAATGTCAGCCTGCTACAACGGTGTTGGCTGGGGTGGAATTGATGTGCTTTTAGAAAGACGATTAGAGCCTGAAGAGATTATTTCTATGGTGGAGAGAAAGGAGCAGTTACCGACTGGCGGACCTATGGTCTGTAGGATAAGAAGTATTCTTAAAACTAAGAAGATCGTCGTGGTTACCGACGGCATAGCCAAAGAAAAAATAAATGCAATGAACCTCGATTATGTTGAATCCCTCGAGAAAGCTATCGAGGAGGTCAACGAGAGGTATCCACAGGCTGACGTTATTGTGATGCCTGTGGCTGTTGGTATCCCACAACTATGCTGATAACAAAGGAATATGTCGAGCGCGTATATTGTTATATGCTTGCGGGTGTAGTGGCGTGTTAACTTGAACCCTTCGGTTTCCCTGTACGTTTTCCATAGGAGTGCATATAATCGGTCATCAATTTAGACTTGAACAGATTTTCTATTTTGTTTATCTCTTTGTGTATGTGAGGTGACTTCTACGAGGGCATTCTCTTGATCTAGGCTGAAATCCTCGAAAAACATCCAAAACGAATGAAGTCCATTTTTGTCCGAATTTTGAACACTTATGCGCGCGCTAACCAATTGATAGCAAGATTTATAAACAATTAGTGAGCTACAAGACAACGATGTGATATGAGAACATTTAAAATAGAGGGTGTCGCTTGTTCTATGATAACTCCCTTTAAAGCAGATAACGAACTTGATGAGAAAGGACTACGGAGATATATCGACTTTCTAGTTAAAAACGGCGTTACCATGCTAATTCCAGCCCCCTTGGTTCCTGGAGAAATGCTATCTCTCTCCGACGAGGAATGGGCATCCGTAATTAGAATTACTGTGGAGCAAGCCAAGGGAGAAGCTTCCGTTATTGCTTGGACCGGTCACACAACTGTTCCGGAAACTATTAGAAGAACAAAAATGGCAGAAGTTCTTGGAGCAGACGCGGCGATGGTAATGTCGCCTTTCTTGGGTAACGCTTTCGCGATTAGTGATGAAGAATTATATGAGTATTACAAGGCCGTGGCTCAAGCGACCGGGATGCGATTAATACCCTACAGCGGACTCAGAATAGGGGGTGTGATGCTAAAAACAGATATCTTATATAAACTAGCATCTGAGTTTGACAACATTATATGTTATAAAACTGAGAATCCCTTCGAGATTCCTTTAATAAAAGAGAAATTAGGAGACAGGTTACAGATCCTAGTCACGCCCGGACCCCACCTTCCTGCGGCCTTTGATTGGGGGGTAAGGGGTTTTATGTATTCTGGGGTGAATCTTATACCAGCCAGATGTGCTGAGCTCTATTCAGCTCTTATCAAAAATGATCCTAAGAAAAGCAGGTTGCTTGGAGATATCCTATTGTTTTGGAACAAACTCTCTCAACTGACGCCGAGTCCAGCAATGACTGCGGTTTTAAAAGAAGCTATGAATATGATTGGACTGCCAGCTGGGAAGCCAAGATCCCCATTCCTTGCCCTAAGTAAAAAAGAAAGAGAGAAACTTAGAGCGATTCTAAAGGGCTTCGGCCTCCTAACAACTTAGAGTCATATGGTTCCCTTAAACCTAAGACCAACAGGGGCGCGTGACTATTTATAATGAATGACGCGCGCTAAAGTGAAGTTGAGGTGCTTGTAAGTATTAGAATGTTGCTGGTTGACGCGCTCGAGCCTTGTGAAACATCGATTCTAGACCTGTCACAAGCACTATGCTCTGTTGAAGGCGTGGAAGTTGATGAAGTCGGCGTAGCGAGAACCGCATTGCCGCCTATGGTATAAGTATTAAGTAATTAGAGTAATAATAACTTCTGGGAAAAGAATTGGAATGATGGATGAACGGAAATTCGAGGAACATGGTTATGCGATGGAGGGCTTTGCCTTCGGGTTAAGTGACGGGATAATTTGTTTTCTGGGCTTAATCATCGGCGTTGCTAGGGCTACTTCTGATCCGACCTTAGTTATAATCGCGGGCTTTATTGGCGGAGTCGCTGACGCATTTGGAAACTCCATAGGTTTCTACGTTTCACAAGCAACTGAAAGAGGTGTGCAGATCCACGAAACTAAAGAGCATGGAAGGAAAACTCGAATCCATTCAAAGAGGGAAGTCTTGATGAGCGGGGTATTCACATTTCTGGCTACCGTCGTCGTGTTAATCCTATTGCTTTCTCCCTTCATATTTCTTGGCATAGCATTTGCCACGATTCTAGCGGTCTTATCTGGAACCATTTTGTCGTTTGTTTTAGGCAGTTACGTGGGTAAATTAGGAGGAGAAAGCCCCTACAAATCTGGGTACAAATATGTTTGTGTAACCCTCGCAGGAGCGTTGATTTCCTATACAATTGGAGAATTACTGAGTATTTACCTTCGATATGGGGTTTAGAAGATGTTCGATCCCTCTTATTTAGGGATCATGGTGCTAGGGCTTTTACATGGATTGGAGCCAGGGCATGGTTGGCCTATTGCTTTTCTTTACTCTACGAAGAAAAGTAGACCTTTGTTTTATGCTTTTATCAGCTCCAGTATTATCTCATTCTTACATTTTGTATCTTCTATAGCGGTTGTTGTTGCATACGTCGTGTTCGGTTCCTTTGTTACTCTTTCCCCTCTTTTGATGAAATATGTTGCGGCGGTTGTGCTGGTGATACTTGCCTATAGATTCTTTACGGAAGATGTTAAAGATGAATATAAGAGCCAGCATGGGCATCTTCACGAGAGTCTGCAGGAGGTTCGACATGAACATGAACATGATCACCCTGGTCAGGGTCGGCATACTCACTGGCACAAACATGCCAAGAGGATTGCATTGAGTTTATGGAGTATAGCTACATTCGCCTTTGTTCTTGGCTTCGCCCACGAAGAAGAGTTTGCACTCTTGGCCTTAGCTGTTGGAGGAATCGATCCACTGATGTTAATGACATCCTACGCTGCATCAGTTACAGTAGGGCTGATGGCAATCACGCTTGTGAGCGTAAAAGCCTATGAGAACATCGAGCTCAAAATAAAGAATTATGAAAAGTATATTCCAAAGATAAGTGCCATTACTCTTTTAATTATGGCCGTAGCTTTTATTCTCGGTTTAGCTTAAGAAATTAGGTATGTTGGAAATATGTATAAACGTTTGAAGGTCTTCATCAACAAAATTTTGTTGGTCTTCAAGATTCTTTTTGGAAAGTTCAGAAACTACATAAAGCTAGTTAAGGCAGATGAGATCGCCCGTCGGTACTTCGTTATGAATGCCTTCGATGGGGCTTTAACGATTTTAGGAGTGATTGTCGGCGCTATTGTGGCTGGAGAGGTGAACCTAAGGGTCATCATTAGCGCTGGGGCTGGCGCTAGCTTAGCCATGGGAGTCTCTGGTGCATGGGGAGCCTACGTTGCTGAAAGGGCTGAAAGACGTCGGTTTCTTAAAGAGCTGGAAAGACACATGTTCAGAAGCCTTCAAGGATCCATACTGGATAAGGCGTTTCTTGCAACCGCCTTCTGGGTCGCATTTGTAGACGGCGTATCTCCCGCCTTAGCTGCAGCCATCCCTCTAATACCCTTTGTTATGGTCCTCATGAATATCATTCCAGTTGAGATCGGTCTGATAGCTTCCATTACTCTGAATCTATTCACTCTTTTCATCTTGGGAGTTTTCATTGGGAGGTTGTCGCACGAGAACGTTTGGATTCATGGCGCGTTGATGGTGAGTGCTGGCGTCGTAACGGCTTTGATTCTGCTAATGTTTCCAGGGCTTTAACTGCTTGAAAAGGAACTTGAAACATAAGGTTACAAGTTCCTATAAGGAACAATCCGTGGAAAAGGTTCAAGATGAAGGCATGCATTTTTATGAGGTGAAGTTGAATGTCTGCAAACATTAGAAGACTGTTGGTTCAGGCGTTTAAGCCTAGTGAAACATTAATTCTAGAGCCTCAACCCAAGTTAGATCTTGAAGCAATATGTACATATCACATCTCTGATGCTTTGAATGCCTTAGCTATTTTAGCTTTGTGTAACTCTGTGGGAAGTCGCGAGGAACAATCACGCGAACTTATCTGATGTCTCTCACCTCTTCCAGTGGATCCCCCTCCATGATTACACCATGGACAGCTACCGTTGTGTACGATGGTCTCCCCGCTAGGCGCGCCCTCCAGTTTTTTGTAGATCCACCAATCGCTCGTGACAAGGTCTGCGTCACCGTGATCAGCCGCAAACCCACCGAGCCCTACCACCTAACACGTCGATCTTCTAGGGTTTGCGTTTGTCTTGTTGATGGGGGGAAGGCTTTCTAGGATCCACCAGCGTGGCGTTTGTTGCATGGTGTGCAACTTTACGTTTCTCAACGCTGGGCGGCTTCGTCTTGTCTTCTATAGCTCTTTCTTTGTCCTTCCTTCCAGTTTCTTCAGTGTGAGGAGTAGTGCGTTGCTGATGAGGATGTCCGGCGTGGTTCCTAGCTTCTCCGCTGTCTTCTCCAGACGCGTGTAGACGGACCCTTCCAGCAAGACGTTGACGAAGGAGGTATTCGCATACTTCTGGATGGTCGATATCTTTTCCTTCGGGGGCTCCGTCAGCTCATCTTTTTCTGCTATACGCCGTGTAGCACGAGCACTCTCCAACTTTACGCTGTCCTTGAACCCGTCCGGCAAATACTTCATCACCCAGTGATGGTCCAACAGGATCGGGTAAAGCTACCCCATCCTCTCCGAGGATGACCTAACTCGGTAATCATTCTTTTACCCATAAATCTTCCTTCAGAATCTTAATGTACTTGCATGCGTGCGATTAAACTAGATTAACAGCATGCATGCTGCATTGAAAATGCTCTGTAGTGCTCGGTTTCCCTCTCTCGCATACGCCTCTCCAGCATTGTTCTAAGCTCCGCCATCCTCTTTATCTCCCCTTCCCTAACCATCCTTCCTCCCCCTTAGATACTTGACTAAGCATCTCTTCGATGGATGAAGTCTTCCATACATTTTAGGCTGCAAAACATGTGTTGCTCAGAATCTGGCTCCGGCTAGGTAGGTCTTTCCTAAGCCTGTGGGAAGCCCAAGGATCAGCGTGTCCCCGCCAATCTTGTCTAAGATCTTCTGCTGGAAGGGCCACAGCGTGTAGTTCAGCGCCTCAACCCTATCCGCTTGAGGTGTGGATATGAGCTGTTCTGGCGCTAGGCTGGAGGTGAGGAGCCGCATGGAGTAGGGGTTCTCGTCAAGGAAGGCCAGGTAGTCTTTCCAGCCCAACCAACCATCCTCAGCAAATCATAAGGGGCGTCTTCGCTGATAATTTTTGCTTCCGGCACCCTATTCGATTCGTTGTTGGCGCCAGAGGTTGTAGGGGCACTGCCTCCAGCAGTAGGCGCTACCCTTCAGGGAGCAGACCCTGCACTCCGCGCTTTCAAAGGGCCGGCGCCTCCTCCTCACCCTCCTAGCCCCCTCGGCCATTTCGCATCGCCAAGACACGCCGCCTAAATAGTTTCAGTCATCTCCCTCTATAGGTTTTCGCATCACCATTACGAATACTTTCACTCACCTCTCCCCCCGCCGTGAGCTGTCGTTGCGTCGATGATTTTAAAAGCGTACGGATGAGACCGCTTAAGCGGTGTGCACACCTTGTCTAAAAAGAATGGAACGCACCTTAACTCGGCTAGGGCTATGGTCGGCAGGCACGTGAACCTCCACCTAAGAGACGGCTCGGTCATCATCAACGTTCGGGTTGTGGAGGCTCTTCATGGGAGCCCCAGCGTCCTTTGCTACAAAACCTTGACCGAAGGTAGGAGGCATCGGGTTTCGTTGAGGGATATAGCCTGGATGGAGCCCCTCAACCCCTACCTGTTCACGCTTGCTTAAGGAGGGTGTCTCCATGGGTAGATCCGTTGGGAAGCGGGCTTCGTCCGTGAGGGTGGAGCACTGCCGAAACCCCTGGAACGGTCAATGCCGAAGCACGGACATCGAGCTCTACATCATGTATAGGGGCAAGCGGCTCCCGATTTGTAGGCGTTGCTGGAGCATGCTGGGGGAAAAACCAGTGGAGTGGGGCGAGTCATTGCTGGCTAAGACTTTACAGCGCTAAGGAGGGTTCATGTTGGAGCTAGAGAAGATTGAGGGTGTGGGTAAGGCTACGGCTGACCGGCTTGGGAAAGCCGGCTTTCCAAACGTGGAAACCTTGGCGGTTACCCCCGCCAAAGAGTTGAAGGAGAAGGCTGGCTACGACAAGCTGGAGAGCGCTCAGAGGATCGTGGAGGCTGCCCGGCAGGCTTTAGGCACCAAATTCATCACAGCTTGGGAGCATTGGCAGATGACCAAAAACCGCGTACGATGCAAGACCGGAAGCAAAGCCTTAGACGCACTGCTTGGTGGAGGAATAGAGACCCAAGCCATCACCGAGCTGGCAGGCGAGTACGGGGCGGGCAAGACTCAGTTATGCTTCAGCTTGTGCGTGAGGGCCCAGCTGAAGCCCGAGGAGGGCGGCCTAGGAGGAAACGCCTTATTCTTCGACTCAGAGGGAACCTTCAGCTCTGAGCGCGTGTACCAGATTGCCAGCCACAACGGCTTCAACGCTGACGAGTTGCTGCATAACATAATCCTGTCCAGAGCTTACACGTCGGACCATCAGATGTTTCTGCTGGATCATGCGTTCAAGCTTTGCGCTGAACAAAACGTTAAGCTGGTCGTGGTGGACTCCGCCATATCCCATTTTAGAGGAGAATATGTGGGAAGGGAGTCGTTGTCGGAGAGGCAGCAGAAACTAAACTCCTACATGCACAAGCTTCTACGCCTAGCAGAGATCTACAACCTGGCGGTGGTGATCACCAACCAGGCTCAAGCTGAACCCGTGGTGTCCTATGCTCCAAAGCCGATACTGGGACGACCCACCGGAGGCAACATCATGGGCCACGCGTCCAACACGCGGGTTTGGTTGAAGCGAGCCAAAGAGTCTATACGAGTAGCCAGGGTCTTCGATTCGCCTTGCCTGCCGGAGGTTGAATGCATCTTCCGCATAACTGATAAGGGCATAGAGGACGTGGAAGAGGCAGAAGCCGTAAAGATCAAGCAGAAGCTGAAAGAGAAACAGCAAGAGGAAGAGGAGGAGCCGATAACCCACTAGACCAACAATGCAACAATCCGGTTGACTCATGTAGAAACGTTAGGAATATCCTTATGGCTAAGCCGTGGAGGATAATGCGGAACTTGGCTTAGGCGAATCCGGGAAGAAGGCTTATGGCTAGGGGCGACCGAACCATCAAGATTTATCGTAGGCTGGGGAAGAAACGCTACCTCCAAGGAAAATACCTCTACGCGCATGAACGCATCTACGTGCCCGTACCCAGCAGATTCCACAACATGGTTAAGCCCCTTCTTAACCAGCGCCTAAAAATAGACATCACTAACAAAAATGATGGTCTCGTGATCGCTTTGCACCCGGCAAGCACCCCACGAAAACGTTTCTGCATGCCGAACAGTCCCCGGCGAAAATAGCCTCCAAAACACAGCCCAAAACCGCATCTTGACATAAAAATGTCGTTTCGCCTTAAATATGGGCACGCCGAAACGTTTTCCCTACAGGCGTTTCGGCACGCAGAAAAGTTTTCGCCCATGTTTCACCATACAAAAAGGTGTTGGTAAACGTGATTAGACCTTTCAGCCCCATTTTTCTTTCAGCGGTTTCCGGTGAGTATGGTGGATGGCGGGGAGCAAGGGCGAAAGCGGAAGGGTCTCGGTCTTCAAAGGACATGAGGCCAAGCTTAACAAGGCCATTTTCCGCATCCTTGCCCTCAAAGGCCCGCTAATAATCTATGACATTCATAAAGAAGTAATAGCCCAAAGAGGGCTCAGACATACTCGCTACGCGAGCGTGAATAAGCGGGTAAGGTTTCTAGAAGAATCGGGCTACATCAAGAAAATAGGTATTAAAAAGACGAAGGCGGGCTTTAAAGCCGCCATATACGAGTTAACTGTTAGAGCCTACTTAGCCATAATCCTCAACATCATCAATTTGGACGACTTACTCATGCGAGTAGACGAGCCTACGGCACAAACAATCCTAGCAACCATCCTACAAGCCACATAACCTCTTTGCAGCAGATATGTCCGTTTTCGGATACTGTTCCTTCGAGGGCTCACGAGGGAATACTATTCCTACGAAGCCTCGTTGCGGAATAGTGTTCCTACGAGACGCCAGAAAGTCCTTAAACTTTTGAAGCAACACAGTAGAAGGTGAAACCAGTTTGGTCAACCTGGTTCAAGATTGGGAAGTTCTAGAAGAATACGCTGAAAGTCACAAACGAGGCTTCTATCAAGTCTTAGGCGATGCCAAAAACGTGGAAATCCGCATAGCCATAGGTGGACTAGGCTTCAAAAAAGAATTCGACAACTCTGAGGATCCACTGCTTAACCGCATTCTAGCCTTCTGCAAATCTCAGAAATACATCAAAGTCAGCGAGAACATCAGAGATGAATACTTCTTCAAATAAGCCGGCGGATGCGAGTCATGAACAGTAGCATACGGTGAAATGTAAATGAGCCAAGCCATCCCAAAGGGTTCAGTAGTCTATATCCGGTACAAGGACCACGTTCTCTTCCGGAACACGCCTCAGCCCATTGAAGACGCTGCTGAACGTGAAACCGTGGGATGGCTAACTCAAGAAAACAACGAACTCCTATGCATCCAACACGACAGAACCG
>Ga0315314_1000403_pt1 | contig 50146 bp, 60 predicted proteins | sample TDP9_MG_FD_203631 | JGI IMG/M metagenome (GOLD analysis project Ga0315314, IMG submission 203631) | Freshwater sediment microbial communities from Lake Towuti, South Sulawesi, Indonesia - TDP9 | ecosystem: Environmental > Aquatic > Freshwater > Lake > Sediment | place: Indonesia: South Sulawesi... | reverse complement strand
CAAAGCGTATATGACCGTTGAAACAAACATTTTGCCTTCCATACGCTCTTTCAAGGCTTCTGTTTCAGGAATGATGAGAGGTAGGAAAACTACGCCCTCGGCCCAATGTAACGGAACCACCTCTCCTGTTGCCCTGACCATGTTGAACCTCTTCTTAAATTCATCCAAAGGATACTCAATACAATTGAAAACCACAATCTCTTCTGGAGGCTTGTAAGATATTTTTACCAATTAAACCACTTTACTCTATTGATCACAACTTTTCTTTAGTATTTAACAATATTGCGCGTGCAAAAAGTGTTTGGTGCGGCCGCCGGGATTTGGACCCGGGTTAAAGGCTTGGAAGGCCTTTGTCCTAGACCAGTCTAGACCACGACCGCTATTCGTGAGATATTCTTGATGGGCATCCCAAATATCTCTTTTCCTACAAAAAGATTAACAGCTAAAGGAACTCCTTTAAGCCCCCTTGAATGGCCTTCCAATCCGTTTCCCAGGCAGGCCTATCGCTCTCTCAAACGCGTAGACCAATCTTGAGGCAACGACCGACGCCTCAAGGACATCAGGATCTATAGAGACAAGCTCATTAGCAGCCCTTGATATTCTTTCTGTAAAGTGACCATGCGGGAAGCCTCCAACAACCACAGCCGGACGCTCTTCATGGGACAGCTCCTCAGCAACCTCTTTCAGCGTCTTAGGCTCCCCGACCCTCGTCAAAGCGATGACCCGTGTTGGATTAAGCTCCTCTATGAGACTTGGAAAGTCTTTCTTCTCCAACTCGATCAGCGCCCGCCCACTGCTCGGAACTCTCCCCGTCTCATAGAGTTGCTCCATCAAGCCAACGAACCTGTTGTAGTTCTTCGGCAGCCGAGTTTCCGGGTCAAGAATCACCACGTGGTCGTCTATCGTATGAACATAAACTTTTAGCAGACCCTCCCTGTTCAACGGAGTTCCAAGGGATTCAAGCAGACCGAAATGTATTATGTCTGGTCTACCCCTCTTCTCGGCGTTCTCTAGTTTGACCATCGCAGCGTGATGATAGGACCTGTCCAATAATATCTGACCAGGCCTCTTCCCAACTCTACGAGCACTCTTTACAACAGACGGGTGGCTCCACAGGACCTCCGGCACCCTCTCCATAGCGGACTCCGCGAAGACTATGGTCAGCATACTGCAGATACACCCAACGAAGAGTGTAAAGGAAATCAAGTATAAATTGTCATCTAATCCATTTATCGATGATGGCTCGATGGCTCTATCAAAGCGGAGAGTTCGGAGGATTGCGTCAGAAAGGGTCAAGCTGCTGTTTAAGATGGCCGAGGAAACCATAAGCGTAGATCCGAGGTTGGCCCAACGCTACGCAAGCATCGCAAGGGGACTGGAGACGCACTGCAAGGTCAAGAGGCCAGCCGAATACAGACACACAATCTGTAAGCATTGTAAGAAGCTCATAATCCCAGGAGCAAACTGCAGAGTGAGACTTCAGCGCCGTAGAGAACCACATGTGGTGATCACATGCGAAAACTGCGGCGGACACATGCGGATACCAATCAGAAGACTGAGATGTTAATGTGAAAAACTGCATCGCGTGCTGCCGGAGAAGATTCAAAGTCTTTATATTTGGCTTCCCAAATTAGTAAAGAGACAAACGTCCAAGGGAAGTATTTATTGTGCCCACGGTTTTCGATGCTCCACCCGACATCTTGATCGCAAGGGTTGCCGAGTACATAAAGAAGAACACACCAGAGGTCACGCCGCCGGCGTGGGCGAAGTTCGCGAAAACAGGAGCACATGCAGAGAGACCGCCCCAGAACCCTGACTGGTGGTTTACCAGAGCCGCCTCTGTTCTGCGGAAGATCTACATCATGGGACCCATAGGCGTCTCCAGACTTAGGAAGGAGTATGGCGGAAGCAGGAAAAGCGGTCTGCGTCCAAGGCACTTCGTCAAGGGAGGAGGAGCAATCCTCAGGAAGGTGTTACAACAGCTCGAGGCAGCCAAGCTTGTGAAGACCTTAGAAAAGAAAGGGCGGGTTGTAACCGATGAGGGAAGAGGTCTGATGGACGCCTTGGCAGGTGAAGTTATACAAAAGACTGAGAAAAAAGCTCCCAGAAAAAAAGTAGATAGGAAGGTGAGGCCTAACGAGTTCAAACGAGGAGCTCGAGGATCTCCGCAGAAGAAGACTGATGGCGTTACGTAGGCAATTGGCTGAAGAGCAGCAAAGGGCCATTGCCCAGCAACAGTTCGAGATGCAGAAAGAGAGTGCGCTCCGCACGATATTGACCCCTGAGGCCAGGCAGAGGCTCAATAGGATAAAGATGGTTAAGAGGCAGTTCGCGGAGGAGCTTGAACTCGTGCTGATACAAAGCGCACAGACCGGAAAAATAACGATACCTTTGGATGATGAGCAGTTGAAGACAATCCTGTCCCAACTCCAGTCCTCGAGACGCGAAACAAAGATCAAGAGGTTGTGAAATAATGGCAAGAAACAAGCCAGCAGCAAAGAAAAGAAGGTTGGCCAAATCCTTGAGACAGAATCAACCGCCTCCAGGTTGGGTGATGGTTAAGACCGTAGGGAAGGTTCGAACTAACCCAAAGAGGAGAAACTGGAGAATAAGGAAGATTAAGCCTTGAGGTGATCCCTGATGTCTGAAGAAGAGGAGAAGCCCAAAGAAGCCGAGGAGAAAAAGGAGGAAGCCGTCGAAGAGAGAATATATACCATCCCGCTTCGTCGTGCTTGGACATCACCCATAAAGAGGAGGGGACCGCGCGCCATAAGGTTGATAAGGGACTTTGTGACGAGGCATATGAAACCTGAAAGGGTCATCATCGGCAACGATGTCAACGAAGAAGTCTGGAGCAAGGGGATAGAGAAGCCTCCCCGAAGAATTAGGGTCAAAGCCTCCAAGGACAAAGAGGAAGTCGTGACTGTTTCCCTGGCCAAAGGGGAATAGAGTTTGGCGATCTCCTTACTTGACATTAGAGGAAGCCCAAACATAGGCGTCTATACACTGACCACGGACCTTTACACCGTGCTTCCAATCGAAGTTTCAGAAGCTAAAAAAGAAAAGATAAAGAAGTTCCTGAACGCCGAGATAATACACACATCGATAGGCGACTCTACGCTTCTGGGGGTCTTGTCGAGAGCAAATTCTAACAGCATTCTGGTGCCCTACTACACTCATGATGAGGAGATAGAGCAGATAAAGAAAGCCGTCGATGTCAATGTCGTCAAGATTGACTGCAATAAGACGGCGCTGGGCAATCTAGTTCTCGCCAATGATCGAGGCGTAGTGGTCGATCCGGAGCTGACTGAAGAAAAAGGAGTCGTGAAGCAGATAGAAGATGCCCTCGGTGTCGAAGTCGTCCAAGGGACAATTGCGGGTCTCCCTTACGTCGGCTCCTTGGCCGTAGCAACAAATAAGGGGGTATTGACACACCCCATGTTGAGGGAGGATGAAAGAAAGTTGTTGGAAGACGTTCTAAAGGTACCTGTTGAAGTGGGAACCGTCAATCGTGGTGTCCCATTCGTGGCGTCCGGCCTCATGGCTAACAGCTTTGGAGTACTGGCGGGCTTCATCACCACAGGACCAGAAATAGTCATGTTGAGCCAGTCGCTCGATAGATGATCGATCATAGGGAAACAGCTCCCTAGGGATTTTTAAGGGATCAAAACATCGATTAATAAGGTTCAGCTCTTAAAATCAACTACCAACGGTGAGAAGGCATGAGTGAGGTAAAGACCTTCAGAATCACAGGCGAGATCAGTAAGCCAGGCTGGCGGGCTTCGTTTAGAAAGGAAGTGAGGGCGACAAAATCGGAGGATGCGTTAGAGAAGGTCTTCAAGGAGCTTGGAAGCAAGCAGAAGGCAAAGAGATTTCAAATAAAGATCTCTTCGATAGAGGAGATAAGGCCTGAGGAGGCTGAAGACCCAATCATAAGGAAGCTGAGCGAAGGAGAGACCTAAAGAGGGGCGCAAGATGTCGACTGAAGAGACCGAGAAGGTTTTGGGAAGACTATTGGTCGAGCTTCAGGCACTCAGAGGAACTGCTAACACGCTTCAGTCAAGAATCAACCTGATTGATGCTGCCCTGAGCGAGCTAGAGTTGGCTAATGCAAGCCTTGGAGGACTGAAGAACAGCAAAAAAGGTGCTTCCCTTCTCTTTCCCATAGGCGGAGGATCGTACATAAAGGCCAGACTCGAAGACACCGAGAAGGTCATCGTAGGAATAGGTGCCGGGGTGGCTTCTGAAAAGACCTACGACAAGGCGCAGGAGAGCATAGGCACTCGGGTGGCTGAAATTCAGAGAAGCAGGGTGGCACTCCAGCAGAGGCTGAGTCAAGTTGTTGAGCAGATCAACGAAACTGAGGACAGAGTAAACGAGATAGTCAAGTCAAGGGAAGCCAAAGACGTTGTTCGAAAGACTTAAGAATAGCCTTCTGAGTGTTGTTGAAAAAACATCTAAAACTGAGCTCAAGGGAAAAAAACTAGAAAAAATTCTGTCCGATTTCAAGTTTTCTTTGCTTGAGAACGACGTAGCCTTGTCCGTGGCGGAAAGCATCTGCGAAGAACTGGAGAACATGCTTAGAGGAGTTAAGGTAACTAGGTTTGGGAATCAAGAAGCGGCTGTAAAGAACATACTGAGGGAAGCATTGATCAAGACTCTGCAGACTGGAAAGAAGATCAGCGTCTTAAAAATTGCGGCCGAGAAGAGGAAAGCGAGAGAACCCTTCGCCATAATCTTCCTTGGGATAAATGGGTCTGGCAAAACCACGACTATAGCGAAGATTGCGAGGTTAATGCTCAATGAGGGTTACTCTGTAGTCTTAGCGTGCAGCGACACCCATCGTGCGGGTTCGATTGAGCAGTTAGAGGAACATGCTAAGAGACTGGGGGTGCGTATGATCAAGCATTCCTACGGGTCTGATCCAGCCGCCGTCGCCTACGACGCTGTCAGCCACGCCAGGGCTCGAGGGATCGATGTGGTTCTCATCGACACTGCTGGGAGGATGGAGATGAATAAGAATCTGATGATGGAGCTCGCAAAGATCAGAAGGGTAATAAAGCCAGACCTATCGGTTCTGGTGGTCGATGCCTTAACCGGCAACGACGCTGTCTTGCAAGCTGAAGAGTTTGACAAAGCCGTGGGGATCGATGCCACCATCCTGACTAAGGTTGACGCGGACGCAAAGGGAGGATCTTGCTTTAGTGTGACTTCGGTCACGGGGAAGCCGATAATCTATTTGGGGAACGGACAAAGATACGGGGACATCATTGAATTTGAGCCGGAGAGAATCGTTGAAAGAATGGTGCCGTGATGAAAAGGAGAGGGGAAGATGGCCGTTCTAGTCATCGCTTCGACCAGAGACCGCGCTGGGATAAACATCGCGGAAAAACTCATCAAAAACTATGATTTCAAGGAGACCGAAAGGAAGTTTGAACAGACGAGCATCTATCGAAGCCAGGACGTTTTTCTAGCTTACACAAGTATAGACTCAATATATGCCAGCCACCTAGAGGAAAGCTTCTCTGTCGAAGCAATAATTTTCGCTTCGAGACACAAGAGTGAGAGTAAAGAGCCGACTCTGACTGTTCACGTTCCAGGTAACCTGACTGATCAGGCGTCTTATGGAGGTCTACCCGGGACACTTGCACTAGCCTCACCTGAGAGAATGAAGGCTGCGCTGACCTCTCTGCATGCTTCTGCTGAAAAGCTTGGTCAAAGCTACTCGGTTTCGCTGGAAGCAACTCATCACGGTCCGACAGAGATCAACGTTCCAGTGACTTTCGTGGAGATAGGTAGTTCAATAGATCAGTGGATTGATGATGAAGCCGGAGAAGTTGTTGCAAAGGCTATCTGGGAAGCTTCGAAGAACCCAGTGGAGAGTGTTTCAGCGGTGGGTTTTGGCGGCGGTCACTACGCACCAAAGATCACCAAATTCGTCTTGGGAAGCGATGTAGCGGTTGGTCACTTGATGCCAAAATACGCCATGCCAAGCCTCGACACCAGTATCGTGGAGATGATGTTTGACAGAACTTATGGAAAATGTGATTTGGCTGTCATAGAACACAAGGGCATGAGGGGAGACGACCGTAGGAAACTTTTTAAAATCTTGGACGCCTTAGATGTAAAAATTGAACAGATCTAGGGTCCCAGATCTATACGTTAATAAGGGCGATTTCTGCCTATAGTTTGAGGTGCGTGTTTGACTTGGGTCTAAGATCATTCATCTCGGAGTGTAAAAACATCCTGAGACTTTCTAGAAAGCCTACGCGCCGCGATATCTGGCTCTCTATAAGAATTATCCTGATAGGTTTAGCGATCATCGGAATCGTCGGCTTCATCATCAGGCTCATCTCAACGATGTTCACGGGATTTGTCTCAAGTGCATAGCCATACGTGGGTAAATCATGACAGAAGAAGAGAGAAAGGGAACAGTCACAATATTCACTGTAAGAACAACCGCTGGTCAGGAAAGAAATGTGGCTGAGGCCATCGAAGCAAGAGTCAAGGCGAAAGATCTGCCGATCTACAGTATTTTTGCGCCGGAGACACTCCGCGGCTACGTTTTCATAGAAGCCCTAGGTTCCCACACTGTTGACGAGGCCATAGCGGGAATAAAACACGCCAAATCCCATGTGCCTGGAGTAGTTGACTTTTCAGATGTGGAGAAGTTCTTAATAACAAAACCGGTTATTGAGGAGTTGAGCGTTGGAGACACTGTCGAGATCACAGGCGGTCCATTCAAGGACATGAAGGCGAAAATAGTGAGGGTTGATAAGGCAAAGGAGGAAGTAACGATAGAATTGCTGGAGGCAGCATTTACCCTGCCAATTACAGTCCACGCAGACTACGTAAAACTATTAGAGAAATCCGAAAGAGAAGAGGAGAGAGTCTAGCATGGGGGAGAAAAAGACAGTCCAAGCGTTGGTTAGTGGTGGAGCAGCCACCGCGGGTCCACCATTGGGGCCAGCACTCGGACCGTTAGGTCTGAACGTGTTGGCTGTGATAACAAAGATCAACGAGCTGACGAAGGACTATTCGGGTATGAAGGTTCCAGTCGAGGTCATTGTCGACTTAGAAGACAAGACTTTCGAGGTCGTAGTTGGAACGCCTACAACTGCTGCGCTGATCATTAAGGAGATCGGGGCCGAGAAAGGATCCGGGAACCCCAAAACAGAGAAGATCGGAGATCTGAATATAGATCAGACAATAAAGATCGCAAAAATGAAGCGTGAAGAATTGCTGTCCAACACGCTGAAGGCATCCTTGAAAGAGGTACTCGGATGCTGTGTCAGCATGGGGGTTACTGTTGATGGTAAGGATCCAAAGGATGTTCAAAAAGAAGTGGATCAAGGGATTTATGATGAAAAATTGAAGTAGGAGTCCATGCTAGATTGAAACTTTGATACAGGAAGTTGAAGGAGAAAAAGGATGTCGGTTAGCAAAGAGGTCATAACGGAAGCCGTGGAGAAAGCAAAAGGGACTTCAAAAAAGAGGATGTTCAAGCAATCAGTGGACTTAGTTTTATCCTTACATGATGTAGATTTGAAGAAACCAGAAAACAGAATAAATGAGCTTGTGGAAATTCCAAACGCCTTTCGCAAGAAGAAAGTCTGCGTAGTAGCAACAGGCGAGCTGGCTCTGAAGGCCGAAAAGGCTGGGGCAGATAGAGTCTTAGGAAAAGAGGGTCTGGAAGCCTTTTTAAATGACAAGAAATCAGCCAAAAAGTTGGTCGAAGAGTTTGACTTCTTCTTAGCAGAGGCTCCACTGATGCCTCTGATAGGAAAAACTCTAGGGGCAGTCTTAGGACCAGCGGGAAAAATGCCAACGCCCATTCCTCCTAGGGCACCAGTCAAGGAACTTATAGAAAAATATGGGAAGATGGTTCAAATAAGGGTGTGGAACCAGCCAAACTTTCAGACCAGCATCGGAACAGAAGACATGTCAAGTGAAAAGATTGCAGAAAACATAATTTCAGTCATGGCAAAATTGGAGGAAAAACTCAAGAAAGGTACTAGGAACATACGTTCGGCTAAGATAAAAGTCACGATGGGCAAACCAGTTGAGATAAAGCTCTAGACATTCGGCAAATTTTAGATCGATCATTTATATTCATCAAGGAGATTGTAAATACTGAACTAGGACCAAACAGCGTTCGGTCAGATACTTATGAGCTATTATTTGGAGTGATGGGGATGGCTTCGAAACAGGTGGCTGAATGGAAGACGGCGGAGGTTGACAGCTTGGCTCAGCTATTGGACAAATACAGCGTGATTGCTGTTGCCGAACTCCACAAGGTTAGAGCTTTACAGCTTCAAAAGTTGAGGAAGACGCTTAAGTCTGACGTTTACATAAAAGTGGCAAAAAACACAATGGTGAAGCGTGCGATAGAGAAGTGCGGGAAGCCAAAAATCGCAGAACTTCCAAGTCTTTTGACAGGCCCTATTGCTCTACTATTTACGGACATAAACCCATTTAAGCTATCGATCCTTCTGGGAAAAAACAAGGTCAAGATCGGAGCTAAAGCCGGGGATGTAGTCACAAGTGACGTACTTGTTCATGCAGGAAACACCGGGTTGCCTCCAGGTCCTGCAATAACTGAACTACGTGAAGTCGGCATACCAACAAGTATCGAGGCGGGCAGCGTCTTCATAACCAGGGACACCGTTGTGGCCAAGACAGGTGAGGCCGTGTCACCTAAACTGGCGAGCGTATTGTCAAAGCTGAATATTAAACCTTTGGAAGCAGGTTTGAGCCTGACAGTTGCCTATGACGACGGAACAATTATTGGAAGAGATGAGTTGAACATAGACTTTGAAGTGGTGAAAAAACAAATAGAGGAAGCGCGGAACGGAGCCTTCAACTTGGCTTTCAGTGTCAATTACATAACACGCGATACCATATTGCCTTTTCTGCAAAAGGCGAGTTGGGAGGCCAGGGGATTAGCTGTCGAAGCGGCTTTTGTATCTCCAGAAACAGCGCCCGAAATACTGAGAAGAGCTCACACTCAAATGTCGAATTTGATGCAGAGGCTTGAGCAAGTAAATGAAAAAGCCATTCCGCCAAAACTGAGGAAAACGCCGTCACCTGAAAAGAAAAGTTAAAAATATTAAGGAGCGAAAAACAATATTAGAGTCTTACCATAAAGTTGGAGGTTGAAGCTAAATGGAATACATCTATGCCGCCCTTCTGTTGCATGCTACGGGAAAGAAAATTGATGAGAAGTCCATTAGTGGTATTCTTCAGGCAGCTGGAGTGAAGGTTGACGTAGCCAGAGTGAAAGCCTTAGTCGCAAGTCTATCTGAAGTGAACATCGACGAAGCGATAAAGTTGGCTCCTACCTTGGCTGTAGCTCAAGCCCCAGAGACATCCCCCACACCTAAGGAGAAGAAAGAGGAGAAGAAGGAAGAGAAGAAGGAGGAAGAGGCTATCCAGGGTCTTGGGGCACTCTTCAAATAATCTCCCTCCTCAATGCGACCTTATCTGTTTTCTAACTGCAAATTCTTTTGGCGCCCTCTCAAAACCCAGTACTTGTTTTAAGCAACATTCATGAACATTTATTTACCATCTCCAGAGATTCTATTTGGAAGAGGACTTACCTGTCGAAGTTGCTGCTCTATTGGTTTTCGAGGTAAGGATAATTGAAGGCTGACGAGAGTGAGTTCAGACTCCCATTCTTCTCGGAGGAAGGGTTTGTTAGAAAGAAGTGCGTCTCATGTGGGGAATTCTTCTGGACCCAAGATCCAGGTAGAGAAAATTGCGGGGATGCTCCATGCCAAGAGTACACGTTTATTGGAAAGCCTCCGACTCGGAGACGGTACACGTTAAGTGAGATGAGGGAGTCTTTTCTCTCCTTCTTCGAAAAGAATGGACATTTGAGGATAAGGCCCTACCCAGTTATAGCGCGATGGAGAGATGACCTATATGTCACGATAGCCAGCATAGCGGATTTCCAGCCCTTTGTCACAGACGGGGTCATCCCTCCTCCAGCAAATCCACTGGTCATAAGCCAACCGTGTTTGAGGTTTACAGACATAGACAAGGTTGGGCCAACCGCAGGCCGACATCTAACAATATTTGAGATGGGTGGACACCACTCCTTCAACTATCCAGAAAAACAAGTTTACTGGAAGGATGAGACCGTTAGGTTTCATCACAACTTTATGACTGATGAGTTGGGTGTAAAATCCGACTCGATAGTATACAAGGAGGGAATGTGGTCTGGAGGCGGGAACGCTGGACCAGACCTTGAGGGAAGCATAGACGGGCTGGAAGTAAGCACACTGGTTTTCATGCAGTACAAGGTCCTTGATGGAAAGCTTGTCGACATGCCGCTCAAGGTCGTTGATACAGGCTACGGTATGGAAAGATACACATGGCTCTCTCAAGGAGCCTTAAGCGGCTTTCACGCCGTGTATGGAAACGTTCTAGAAGAGATAATGCGCATGGCTGGTTTGACCAAGATAGAAGAGGAGATCTTGGCCGAAAACGCAAAACTTTCGGGTGTCATAAAGGTTGAAGAGGAAGCCTACAGGAAGGCGTTGAGAAAGACCGTCGCCGAAAGGTTGAGCATTGATCCAACGAAACTGGATCGGATGATGACGCCAATGGAGAACGTATACACGATAGCAGATCACACCAGGGCGTTAACTTTCATGTTGGCGGAAGGAGTGGTTCCATCTAACGTCAAAGTGGGCTACTTGGCAAGGCTTCTGATTCGAAGGGCCTTCCGTTTATTGAGAAGCCTAGCGATAGAAGACGAGTTTCCTGATGTTGTGGAGACACAAATACGCTACTGGTCATCGGACTATCCTCATCTGATGGAGATGAGGAAGGAGATACTTGAGGCCTTATCTGTTGAGGAGGAGAAGTACAGAAAAACGATAGAGAAGGGAATTCGTTTCTCTGAGCGACTGATGGCTGATATCAAGAGTAAGGGCTTGTCGACTGTTCCTGAAGAGACACTCATCGAACTCTACGACTCGCGTGGCATTCCGCCGGAGATGCTTAGGGACGAGGTCAAGCCCTCCGGTGTAAGCGTCTCCATCCCTCCAAACTTTTATACCATGGTAGCTGAACGCCATGTTTCGGCCCCCCCGAAGGAAGAATCAACTCTTGTGAAGAAATTGAAGGATGACGTTTCTGACCTCCCGGAAACCGTGCTCCTATACTACGAGGATCCATATGTGAAGAAGTTTGAGGCAAGGGTTCTGAAGGTCATCGAAGAGAAGTATGTTGTCTTGGATAGAACATCTTTCTATCCTGAGGGCGGGGGTCAGCCAGCTGACAACGGAGTCCTAAAATCGGTGAATGGTGAGGCTGAGGTCGTAGACGTTCAGATGGTCGGAAACGTCGTGGTGCATGTTGTGAAGGGTAAACCTCCAAGCCCAGGTGAGACTGTGTCTGGAAGAATAGACTGGGGTCGACGTATGAGCCTTATGCGCCATCATGTTGCAACACACATGATAACTGGTGCTGCCAGAAGGGTTCTTGGCAAGCATGCTTGGCAGGCGGGAGCTCAGAAAGGCGTAGATAGAAGCAGGCTGGACATTTCACACTGGGCAAGGCTTACACCAGAGCAGGTAGATAGGATCGAGGAGCTAGCCAACAATGTCGTGATGGAAAACGTTCCCATCAAAGCTGTCTGGGTGCCGAGGGAAGAAGCTGAAAAAAGATACGGATACTTACTGTACCAGGGCGGTGTTGTCCCTGGACGAAAGATACGTGTAGTATCTGTCGGTGATTGGGATGTTGAAGCGTGCGGAGGACTCTACCCGAAATCTACTGGTGAGGTTGGTGTCATAAAAATAGTTTCTACAGAAAGGGTTCAAGATGGTGTCGAAAGGATTGTCTTCTCTGCTGGGGTGCCTGCCTTAAGGTTCATTCAAGATGAGACCGCAAAGGTTAGGGAAATCGCTCAAGCACTCAACATTCCAGTGGAGAGAGTTGCGGAAGAAACAAAGGTAATGTTCGATGAGTTCAGAGAAGGAAGGCGTGAAATCGACAGACTAAGTAAGACGATCGCAGAGCATGAAGTAGAAAAATTGTTGGAAAGGTCGCGTATGATCCGTGGCGTGAGATTGATAACCCATGTCGCTAAAGATGTTGACGCTGAATTTTTGATAATGGTCGGAAACAAATTAATCGACAGGAAACCAGAAGCGATAGCGGTGTTATGTGGAGTAAATAAAACGGTCAGAGTTGTTGCAATGGCGGGCAAAGAAGCCATAAGAAAAGGTGTCGATGCTGGCGAAATCGCGGCTGAAGTGGCTGGAACGCTGGGAGGCGGCGGAGGCGGTGACGCCTCTTTTGGGCAAGGCGGAGGAGTAGACGTTGAAAAAACGGAAGATGCACTGAAAAAAGTTCATGAGGCCTTGAAGAGAAGGCTTGAGGGTTGAAGTCTCTGGGAAGATTTGACTGGCAGGCCGTTGAAGAGCGGTGGCAGAAAGCCTGGGCCGAGGCTAGGCTGTTCGAGGCTGATCCAGATCCTGAAAGAGAGAAGCTCTTCGTAACGTTTCCCTTTCCATACATGAATGGTCCATTGCATGTCGGCCACGCGTTCACCGCCGCGAGAGTAGATGTCTATGCGCGATTCAAACGGATGAAGGGGTTCAATGTGCTCTTCCCCTGGGCCTGGCACTGGACTGGTGAAACTATAGCGGGTGCCTCTGAGAGACTTAGGCTGAATGATCAAGAGTTAATTCACGCTTTAAAGGAGATTGACAATGTTCAGGAAGAAGAGATTAGAAAGTTTGTTGACCCCGTTTACATGGCGCGTTATTACACGAGAGAAAGCAGGGATGCTGTAAAGAGGATCGGTTTTTCGGTTGACTGGCGTAGAGAGTTTCACACGACATCTCATGACCAGGCTTTCAGCAGCTTCATCAGATGGCAGTACGAAAAACTGAGGAAGAAGGGCTACGTAACAAAAGGGACACATCCTGTTGTGTGGTGTCCAAAATGCGAAAGCCCTACTGGTGAAGCAGACCGCTTGGTTGGAGAGGATGTCGCTCCAGAGGAGTATGTTCTAATCAAATTTAGACTTGGGAACTTGTTTTTTCCAGGAGCCACATTTAGGCCCGAAACGGTTTATGGCGTCACAAATCTGTGGTTGAACCCGGAGTCAACATATGTCGAAGCCAACGTAGATGGGGAAAAATGGATAGTTAGTGAAGATTCTACAAAAAAGCTTCGGGAACAGCTGAGAAGGGTGAAGATTGTTAGAAGATTTGAGGGTCGAGAGGTTGTTGGTAAGTTCTGTGAGGACCCAGTCAGCGGTAGAGACATACCAATCTTGCCAGGATGGTTTGTCAAGCCAGAAAGCGCTACTGGTGTTGTGTATAGCGTTCCTGCCCATGCTCCTTATGACTGGCTTGCCCTCAGGGACTTGAAATCAAAGCCTGAAGAGCTGAGGAAGTTTGGAATAGACCCGGCGATCATCGAAGAAATTGAACCGATCTCCATGATTCGGTTGGATGGTTTTGGGGAGTTCCCAGCCCTAGAGGTCGTTGATGCGATGAAGATCGTGGATCAAAACGATCCGAAGGCTGAGGAGGCCACAGAAGTCATATACAAAAAGGAGTTTCATACAGGAGTGCTAAAGGAGATATGTGGAAAATACGCTGGAAAAGGGGTTTCAGAAGTCAAGGAACAGCTGATTCAAGACTTTAAGAAGACAGGCATAGCAGACGTCATGTACGACTTGCCAGAACCAGTAGTGTGTAGGTGTACCACCTCCTGCATCGTCAAAGTTTTAGCCGATCAATGGTTCCTGAGGTACTCGGATGAGAAGTGGAAGGAGAAAGCGCGTGATTGCCTTTCTAGAATGAAACTCTATCCGGAGAACGTGCGCAAGTGGTTTGAAGATATAATTAGTTGGCTGAGGGAGAAGGCTTGTGCGAGGAGAACTGGATTAGGAACACCCATGCCATGGACTTCAGGATGGATGGTTGAGACGCTGAGCGATTCAACGATTTACATGGCATACTACGCTGTCAGCAGGTACATCAATGAGTTCAAGATAGAACCGGAGAAGCTTACGGAGAATGTCTTCGATTACATCTATTATGGTGAAGGGGATCCCGAGAAGACTGGAATCGACTTAGAAGTTCTGATGGCTATGCGTCGGGAATTCTTGTATTGGTATCCTGTGGACTTGAGGATTTCTGCCAAGGAGTTGGTGCCAAATCATTTAACATTCTTCGTATTCCATCACGTGGCGCTTTTCCCACAGCAGCACTGGCCAAAGGCTATTGGAGCCAATGGCGTGCTGACGATCGAAGGAGAGAAGATGTCGAAATCGAAAGGGAACTTTGTCACATTGAAAAACGCCGTTAAAAGTTATGGAGCTGATCCAACAAGGTGCGCCCTAATCCTGTCTGCTGAGGAGATGGAAGACCCAGACTGGAGGTCAGAAAACATCAGAGACATCAACGCCAAGCTTGCGTCATTTTATGACTTCTCCAAAAGAATCTATGGGGCGAAAGGAAAGGAAGCTGGAAGTCTAGAAAGCTGGCTCCTCAGCGTGTTGCAGAGAAGAATAAAAGCTGTCTCAGAAGGCCTTGAGAATTTGAGAACTAGAACCGCACTTGAAAACGCCTTGTTTGAGACATGGAACGACTTCAAGTGGTATATGCGAAGGACACGTGAGCCAAACGCTGAGGTGTTAAGGGAGGCTCTGAGAATTTGGGTGAGGCTGATGGGTCCCTTTGCTCCGCATGTCTGTGAGCAGATCTGGAGTGAGATTGGTGAAAAAGAGTTCGTTTCAAACGCTGTGTGGCCATCCTACGATGAGGATAGAATCGATGTGAAGTCCGAGGAAGCGGAAAGTCTTGTAAAGAGCGTCCTAGAGGACACCATCAACATTCTCAAAGCGACTGGCATAAAACCTAGCAAGGTTGTCTGCTACACCGCCTCCAGATGGAAGTGGAAGGTCTACCAGAAGGCGTTAGAACTTTGTAAGGATGGAAAGATTGAGGTCGGTAAACTAATGAAGACGCTTATGGCTGATAGGGAACTGAAGATCGATGCTGAGAGGCTATCCAGCTACAGTCAGAAATTGGTCAAACAAATCACCTACTTACACAAGGAAGTTCTTGAAAGACAGCTGGCAGTAGGCATAATCGACGAATACGAAGTCATGCGCGGCGCCATCGGCTTTTATGAACGTGAGTTTAAGGCTGATGTTGAAGTATATGAGGAGGAAGATCCGAAGCGCTACGATCCTAAAGACCGCGCGAGGCTGGCTGAGCCCCATAGACCAGCGATATATGTTGAGTAACCGTCAAAGAGGAAATGAACATGTTGAGGAATGAGCTTAAGGACGCAGTAACAGACTTGAGGTTTCTCCTTGGCCGCGGATACAATAGAGAGGGGTGCATGGTGTTTGTAGGAGACAAATACCAGCTTGACAAGGAAGAGAGGCTCATCTTGTATAGAGCTGTTTACGATTCGAAAACCGCGAATGAGCACGCTAGGAAAAAGATGGCTGCTAAGGCTATTTCGGGTAAGAAAGTGGCCATTGACGGATACAATGTCGTCCTAACTATTGAGGCTATGCTGAAAAGCGAGAAGCTGATTCAATGCGACGATGAATTCTTTAGGGACATCACTGGTGTTCACGGAAAACACAAGCCCACAGAGACCACAGAGAAAGCCTTAGGAATACTCGTTGACTTCCTGAAGGGATTTAATCCTCAGGAAGTGGTTTTCTTCTATGACGCACAGGTCAGTCTGAGCGGGGAGATGGCTTCACTGACGAGAAGGATGTTGAAGGAAAGCAGGTTAAATGGAGACGCAAGAGCTGTTAGGCAAGCAGACAAGGAGGCTTTGAACTACGGAGAAATCGTTTCAAGCAGCGATGCAGTGCTTATAGAGAAGAGTGAAAAACTCATCGACTCAGCGGGCGAACTAATAAATAAGCTTTTTCCAGAAAAGATCATTAAGCTACCTAAGAGGTTAGTGATGTTATAGTTCTCTAACGACATACTCAAAGGGCCCGTGGCCTAGCACGGATAGGGCATCGGCCTTCTAAGCCGGGGGTCCGGGGTTCGAATCCCCGCGGGCCCGCCACTTCAATTGAATTAATTCTACATCTCACCACCGATTCGTTCGAACATTTCTTCCATACCTTCTTCAAGTCTCGCGCTTCTGTGCCACCACTCTTTCCATTCCTCCTTGCTCTCTGACTCTTGCTTCTTCCCTTTCTCTTCCTCGAAGATTATAGCGGACGAATATGGCTTGACAATGCTCATTCCAAGTCTTTTCAACGTTTTTTCAATTCCTTTCCCTGCACTTCCCGCCCACCAAGACTTTAACTTGGTGTCGAAGGCAAAGGCTCTCTTGCCTTTAATGTCCACGCTTCTCAGTTTTTCAAGAAAGGCTTTCATCGGTTTAGATACGCCAAACGCATGCGTGGGTCCGCCAATTGCCAGAAGATCATATTTAACCAGCTTATCGACATCGACTTCATCAGCTTTGACACAGTCAACCTTAACCCCTTGTTTTTCTATACCACGTGCCAATGCTCTGGCTATCTTTTCGGTGTTGCCAAATTTTGTGTCATAGACAACTATCGCCCGTTTCATTTCTCCATCACCGCATTATCTTTGTAAGCTGTGCTGTTATCTAGGTTTATGTATACCCAAGAAATCAGCAATCGCTCAGAACACTTTCCTTTCAAAGAAACAGGAGTTCAAATGATATAAAGAAGCCATAGCTAAGGTAAAGAAGTTAACTGCCATTAGAAGAGGAATCTAGTGCGATGAATGTCAGAGTAGTTGAGAAGGCGGTTAGCTTCGTAAAGCGGCAGAGGAAACCATTCATAGTGAACATGTTTAGAGTGTCCTTTGGGAATTTCTTTGTCTCTTTAACACGGCAGTATCAGCCCATATACATTGTTGGTTTGGGAGCTGATCCCCTACAACTGGGTCTTGTGAATAGCATAGGTGGGATTGCCAGTACAGCCATTTCTATGCCCACCGGCTGGCTCGCTGATAAATATGGAATAAGAAGTTTGTTCTTGTTGGGGACACCCTTAGTAGCCTTTGGGTGCTTAATCTTCGCTCTATCCTCTGATTGGCTGATGACTATTCCCGCTCTTTTCGTAACCCTTTTATCCCTACAGATTCTGACCACGGTGTGTCCTATGGTCTGCGGTAACTATCTTGAGATGAAAGAGAGAGCTACAGGGATGCAGCTGTGTGATACCATCTCAGCTATTCCAGGGGTCGTATCTCCTATGATATCTGCCGTTATTATTACAGAGTTTGGAGGGCTGACGCCTAGGGGAATAAGGCCCCTTTATTGGATCCAGACCATAGGTTTCCTCCTTCTATTCCTCCTAATCTTGAGGCATTATAGGGACACCATTGAAAGGAAGGCAAGATTCAAGGATGAGAAAAAGTTTGTAGGAGATATAAGACAGATTCTTGTAAAAGGAAAAAATGTGAAGAGGTGGATTCTATATAGAGCTTTATCATATACTTCATGGTTTGTGAGTTTGACTTATCTACCGCTCTTTTTAGCAGATGTGAAAGGTGCAGATCAATTTGTCCTAGGGGAAATGGCTGCCGTCTCTATGATAGTACCTCTCATCCTAGGTATTCCTGTGGGTATATTGGCAGACGCTATTGGGAGAAAGAAGGCGATTTATATGGCAACGTCCTTCTATCTCATGTCCATCCTCCTGCTTATCTACGCCCCAAATTTCACAATACTTCTGATTTCAGGTTTTCTCCAAGGTTTCTTAATGCTAGGGTTAGTGACTCAAGAAACAATTAGCCAAGAATTAGTTCCAACCTCGCTTCTAGGAACTTGGTGGGGCATCCTGAGTCTACTCTCAGGAGTTATGAGCGTTTTGGGCCCAATTCTCGGTGGTTTTATATGGAGCTTCCTTGGACCTGTTTACGTATTCCTCTTTATACTCTTAATCGAGATCTCAAAGGTTAATCTTTTGTGGCTGTCTATGCCTGAGACCCTAAAGATGAAAGTGAAATAAAATTTGCGCGCTCTCGATTTTTCAAGCCTATCTCTTGAAGTGCTCCCACCCACGGAACGGTATACTCTTTTCCTTTTCTCCCCTCATTTTTAGAATAACTTTCCTCTCCTTTGTCACTGTTCCTATCTTTGTTAGGGTGCCACCCGCCATCTCTGTGACCCTATGAGCTTTCTCCCATAAACCAGTCTTAATGGCCACGACAAGTTCATACTCTTCTCCCCCATAGAGCGCAAGGTCTCTTGGATCCAGTCCATGAATATCTGCAAATCTTTCAACTTCCGAGGGAATAGGAAGATCTGTTACGATAAAGCCTACATCACTCATTGAGCCGAGCTGGTGAAGACTTATGGCTAGTCCATCGCTCGAGTCGATTGAGGCTGTGGCTGCCCCAGATCTTGCCAACGCTAACCCTTCCTTCAGCCTGGCTTTCGGCAGGTAAACATGCTCCAAAAGCTTTTCCTTGATCTCTGTCGGCGCGCTCAGTTTTTCTAGCAGAATCTTTAGGCCGGAGGATGTTTGCCCAAATGTGCCTGTCACCGCCAGCACGTCTCCTGGACTGGCGCCAGAACGAGTGACCAAAGATTTTTCTGACCCAAAGCCGATGGCTGCACAGCTGATTATGAGATCGGACGACTCACCTGTGTCTCCGCCGACCACGTAGGCGCCGTATTCCCTCGCACCAGCGTTTAACCCTCTGCCAACATCTGCAACGTCTGATTCTAGGAAAGTTCTCGGAAATCCAACTGAAGCTAAGAAAGCGGTGGGCTTTACCCCCTTAGCTGCGAAATCGCTAACATTCATGACCACGGCTTTTCTGGCTGCTTGCCAGAGACTCATACCTGGAGGAACATCCGTCTTGCCCACAAGCATATCTGTCTTGAAGACAGCCAGCCGACCACGACCAATTCTAATCGCTGAAACATCATCTCCAAAGGGAACAGGGATATCAGGCATCTCATCAAGAAGACTGATGATTCTCTTGACTATCTCGTACTCGCCCAACTCGTGTAATGTGCCCACGATGAGTAGCCTCCAAAACGAGAAAAGAGATATAACACCGAGTTTCTTAAAAGTATGGGACAAACACCCCTTTCGGAGAAGGCCCCGGTGGCTCAGTGGCTAGAGCGACAGTCAGAAACGGTCGATCCTCGTAAGGAAACCAGGTGAGCTGTTGGTCGCGGGTTCAAGTCCCGCCCGGGGCTCCAGATTTCAATTTCTACTTAGGAACCTTGCGCGCGACTTGAGCAAGGATCAAAGGAACAAAGAAATCTGAGGGTGTTATTGTTTGGAGTATGGTAGAGGGTTTTTCGTAGTTCTGATATACATATTTTTAGGCGCCATTTACCTTTTTCATTGGTTAACCGGTTATCCGATTTCTTGGTTGGAGGCCGCCTTCGTTCTTGCCATCATTGTTGCTATGATTCTTCTCTATGCCTTTCTCTCTTCTAAAAGAATGAAAACGTAAACATGATTGCGTGGTAACCGGAGTTATTTACTTCTGCGTGGAAGAAGGGTGGCTGTCCGGGGCCATGCTACTCCGGGGTTTGCTTGTGCGAACATCTTCCCGTACTCTGGGTTTTTGAAAATCAACGTGACAGACGAAAACATTACTTCCATTTCTACACCCAAGGTCGCCTCCTGCTCGCAGAATTTGCAGTATGGAACCCCATCGACACGGACTACCCTGTACTTGCCTTTGCCGGCAGTCACATAATCCGTGTATGAAGTAGCTTTCCTTACCTCAACTGGACCCAGACACAGGCAGCAGCAATTGGGCCAGCGGACCGGAATTCCTGAAACGTCCAAGATGTTCAAGCGGAAGCTCTCAACGGACTTCAGGGCTTCAAAGATATCGAGTTTGCGGTACTCCTCGCTTCTGTCCTTTCTTGCTTCTTCTAGGGCAGTTGATATGTCCGCCTTGATCGACGGGTCTGTGGCCGTCTCCCTTATTGTCTCTAATGCTTTTGCTGCCTCACGGTGCATTTTCCATTCTTTGTTTTTAAGCGCGCTCTTCAGTGCCCTAACAGAATCCGGCCCTCCTATGGCGCCCAGCGCCCTTGCGGCCCCCGGCGTCGTTTCAAGCACCAAAGACAATGGTTGGATAGCTCTTGGATCCTTTGTTTGCTCGAGAACCGCCGCAAGATTAGACCGCTTGCCTCGACCTGAACTGGGGTCTTGGAGAACTCTTAAGAGTGATGTTACAGAATCAGAATCCTTGAACATTGTCAAAGCTTTTATGGCATTCCTGCAAACGCCCCAATATTTATCTTCAAGGGCTCCTATGAGGGCTGGCACAGCCCTTTGATCTCCGAGTTCTCCCAAGGCTTCAGCTGCCTCGGAGCGTACAGTCCATTCTTTATGAGAGAGGGCTTTTACAAGCCCCTCTATGTTTCTCCTCTCTCTGAGTCTCTTCACGTCGGGCTTGCCACGGAGCATATCGAGAAAGCCCATAACCCACCACTTCTAAGAAATTTGACTCATAGCTTAAATTGTTTTGGGATCACAGACGAAACCTGTTTTGAGGCTCCCTGCCGTTGTTCATCATGCAACCATTGAAACGCCATTAAATTCGAGTTAATCGCTCGAACCGCGCGTGATCGAGCATCCCGTCTTGAAGACCTTATAATTTCTCATTGCTCCAAGCGTATTTTTCTGAGGCTTCCCATAGCGGATCTAAGATATTTTGTTGCGCGCATCAAGAGTGATGTATGGAGCTCAGATGGATTTTGAGCGAAAATGGGGGCGAGAGAAAAACAGTGTTTCATATTGGTTCACATGCTATAAATATCGGCACTTAAGGGGAGAGCGAAAAAATTTAATGTCAAAAAATAATATGGGTTGTATCAAGAAAACATTTGGCGAGGAAGATGAAAGAGGCACATGATAAGGGGCAACTGTTCAATTTCCTCCTCAACAGAGTAAGAGAGATCATTAAGGAGCCAACCGAAACGGATGGAAAACTCTTGGCCATCTGCAAGCTGCTCGTAGCCAACGTTCCTCACTATGATTGGGTCGGGTTCTACCTTGTAAATCAGTCAGGAAAGAGAGATCTTGTCCTAGGACCCTTTGTCGGAGAGCCAACCGAACACATTAGAATACCCTTCGGGAAGGGTATATGTGGTCAGGCGGCAGAGAGAAAGGCAACTTTCATCGTCCAAGACGTCTCAAAGGAGACGAACTATCTCTCGTGTAGCCCAAAGGTGCGATCTGAGATGGTGGTTCCAATTTTCAAAAATGAAGAGATTGTAGGGGAACTCGACATAGACTCCCATACACTTTCACCATTCACAGAAGAAGACAGAAGATTCCTTGAGAATGTATGTGAATTTGCGTCCAAGCTATTTTAGATACCGCGTGCGATCGATCGCATGTTAGGGGTAGAGGAAGCATAGAGATGCACGTATCACAATTCGCAAACAAACTTCGCTGCCAATACTGTGGCAAAGTTCACAGCACTAAGGAGTGGCCCATAAATGGAGATGCTACTCCCTTCTACTTCCAGGACGAGCCTGGGCGTTACACCTTGAAAGTCACGTGTCCCCACTGCGGAAAAGACTGGTATGTGGTTTGGGATGACGATCCTGGGCCGATAGGAACGATCGACCTTTATTTATAATAGAAGCGCGCGCAAATGGATAGACATACAATAGATCGGCAGGAGATTTTGCCATGCTTAAAGCTGGTGTAGCGGAAGTCAATATTACTCCGCCCGTCGGCGTCCCTATGTCCGGATATGCCGCTAGAAAAGAGCCCTCCCAAGGAATACACGACGAACTCTACGCAAAGGTGCTGGTTCTAGATGATGGCGAGCAAAGAATAGCTTTGGTAGTCTCTGATCTGCTATACCTAGATGAAGATTTCACGGAATCCATTAGAAGACTGACCGAGGAGTCAACTGGCATCAGTGGCCAGAATGTGATGGTCGCGGTTACACACACCCACGCTGGGCCGGTAGGTAGTTGTTTGAATCTCATGTATAGATTAGAGGACGAAGGTGTGGTAAACAGGATAAAGGGGATGAGGAGTCTTGTCGAAGACCTACGTAGCGTATTGGAGAGAAAGATAGCAGGCGCCGTTTACGTCGCGACTCAGAACATGGTGGACGCGAGAATAGGAGTAGGCAAAGGCTTGGTACACGCTGTTGGCACTAACAGACGCGACCCAAGAGATCCTATGGACCCAGAAGTGGGCGTTATACGCATTGAAGACTTGGAAAGCAACGTGAAGGCAGTCCTATACAATTTCACCTGCCACCCAACCGTTTTGGGCGCAGAGAATCTGCTGTTCACCGCCGACTATCCTGGATACGCCTCGACGGTCATAGAGGAGACTAAGAAAGGCGCTGTAGCCTTGTTCACAAACGGCGCCTTCGGCGACATAAGCACCCGCTTCACAAGGCGAGAACAGACATTTAGAGAGGCTGAAAGACTAGGAACAATACTTGCCGCAGAGGTCTTGAAGACCCTCGAGCAGACCGAGACGACCGATCTAGTAAAGGTCAATGCAATTTCTAAGAAAGTCAATCTACCTTTCAAAAAGCTGCCGAGCCCAGAAGAGGCAGAGAGGATGGTGAAGGAAGCTCAGCAAAAATTGGAAAGTTTAAAGAAGCAGGGTGCTCCACACGGAGAACTCAGAGTTGCAATGACAACGCTGGAAGGCGCCGAGATGACCCTGCACTTCGTAAAGGAAGGGTTGCTAAAGGGCAAAGAAGTCGTCTCAGAGGTACAAGTCTTAGCGGCAAACGACACGGTTCTTATAGGAGTTCCTGGAGAACTATTCGTTGAGGTTGGTTTAGAAATCAAAAGGAAATCTGGTCTCGAACAAGCCTATATTGTAGGATGCGCCAACGACAGCGTTGGATACATCTTGAGCCCAAAAGCCTACGAGGAAGCGTTGTATGAAACCGGTGCGACGCCGTTTTCCCAAGCCGCAGGAGAAAGAATCTTTGACATCGCATTAGAATTGATCGGAAAAGTCACCACAAAAAAGTAAAAGTGGGATGTCTACACTTGAGGGCAGGCTCGATTCCCACTCAGCCCGCCATGGACGGACCTATGTCGCAAAAATGTGGCTAAACTTCATCTTCTGCTCTTTCCTTCCCCAACTTTCTCAAAACATAGTCGTGCATCTCGAACCAGACAGTATGATAAGAATCCACATCGGCGCCCGTAAAGAACCTATTATCAGAACCATCCAGCTTCTCTTTAGCTCTCTCTAACCTATCAAAAAATCCTTCACACTCTGGAAGAATGGAGACTAGTTCATCCTTCATCGCTTTCACCCGCTCATGAAGCCCGTCGAGCCTATCCAAGACAGAGAAATCGTATTCCAAATCTCGATGATCGTTGATCTCAAGCCGTTCTCCAATCCTTCTCATCTGCCAGTCGGTCGCGATCTGCTTGAACTCTCTGTTAAGTGATCTGAACTTCTCCTCATAAAGCGATTCAAGCCTTTCTCGAACACTCAAGCTTTAGACGCACCCGTTAAATCCTAACCACACGCGCGCTCTGTTATTTTCTATCACTCCAAGTGACGATAGAACTCCGCCGGACTGAGCTCTTTGAACTCATCTGTCTGTCGAGCTATATGTCTTCTCACATCGACGCAAAGATGACACTTGGAAACGTAACCCTCGCCAAGTTCCCTGTAGCCAAACCCCTTGCCAAACCTGTAGAGCTTTTCAATGTTGGTCACCAAAGCATCGAGAATTGGCCGCTCGTCAAGATTTATTTCGCGGATGGACTCAATATTTCTGGCATCCCCCAGTGAGATGCCTCCACAGTAGCCGGTCATGTAGTTTCCATAGTTGTCCACGTGAGCGTGCCAGCTTCGCGTCAGCTCCCTCCCACAAGATTCGCTGAAGAATCGTTCTGCAGGATACTTCTTGTAGAGGTGCCCCAATTTGTAAGGCGCTCTGCCCATAGGAAGTAACTCTATGTAGGATAAGCTATCAGGGCCTGTTTTTCTCAAGTACTCTTCGAAGGGCAAAGTATCCTCTATTTTCAGCTTCTTAAACTGGTAGTAAAAGAATTCCTGATAGACCATCACGTTTTCGCCGAAGACCTCCTTGCTCATCCTGATTGCTCTCTCCGTTCTTTCGAAAGGCACGCTCTCAAGTATGAATGGGTTCACGCTGATCAGTATGCCATGCAATCCAGCATCCTTCAACCGCTCAAGCCTCTCCCTTGTAGACCCATCGTCCCTGCACCAGAAGCAATTGGTCTCGACAAATGTTGATGGTATTCTGTACCTGTGCGCTATCTCGGTGACTCTAAGCAGGAGCTTAAAATTCAAAAAAGGCTCTCCGCCAGTGATATGAAGCCCATAATTTATGCCGATCCTATCTTCACCAGAGGGACTTCCCTGAATGCTGCCAGCCAGTTGAGACAGAATCTTTTCCGCATCATTCTCGGAGATCCAGTCCGCTTTCCAAAGAGGGGAACACGCATACATGCAATGTCTGCATTCCATGTTGCATTTGTAAGAAAGAAGTAGGCCTCCAGAAACCGGTTCTGGAATATACAACTTATTCACGCCTGAGCCTCCATCATCAAGGAATAGCAATTGCTTGTGCCAGAGCATACTTGATTTTGCGTTCTTTATTATATAGCGCACGTGAACAAGATTAGAACATTGCTCGGTGAGAATGGAATGAAGGTTGTAGTTGCTTTAGGAGGAAATGCAATCAAACAAGCAGATGAGAGAGGAACAGCAGAGGAGCAGTTTCGAAACATAAGGGTGACATGCAAGCGCATACTGGAAATGGTCAAGAGGGGCTACAGTGTAGTCATAACGCATGGAAATGGACCGCAAGCCGGAAATCTACTTATTCAGCAGGAAGAGGGAAGGGACCTCGTGCCTTCTCAACCTTTGGATGTAGTTGGAGCCATGACGCAGGGGCAGATAGGTTACATGCTGCAACAAACTTTGATAAACTATCTGAAAGATGCTGGGCTGGATGTGTCAGTCGTCACCATGGTAACGCAAGTATTAGTGGACAGAAAAGACCCTGACTTTGAAGACCCGTCAAAGCCTGTAGGCCCCTTTTACTCTGAGGAAGAGGCTGAAAGACTCGGGAAAGAGAAGGGCTACATCATTAAGAAGGTTAAACCCACTGATGAGAAAGCTTATCGAAGAGTTGTCCCATCTCCTGACCCGATAGCCATAATCGAAAAAGAAGCAATCAGATCATTGGTCGATGCCGGAGTCGTGGTCATCACATCTGGGGGCGGCGGCATCCCAGTGATATCAAAGGAGAATGGAACTTTAGAGGGAATAGAGGCGGTGATAGACAAGGACTTGGCAGGAGAAAGACTAGCCAAAGTCGTAGACGCAGATGTATTCCTAATTTTGACAGACGTTGAGAAAGTGAAGCTAAACTACGGGAAACCGAACGAGAGGAACCTAGACAAAATGACTGTTGCTGAGGCAGAGAAATACTACCAAGAAGGCCACTTCTTACCTGGAAGCATGGGGCCAAAAATCGTAGCATGTATAAGATTCCTGAAGTCTGGCGGAAAGAAAGCCATAATCACCTCACTGGATAGGGCAATAGAAGGCCTTGAAGGCAAATCCGGAACAGTAATCTATCGCAGCTCTAATTGACCAGAACCAAGGACATTTAGTCCTCTCGACGGTAGGTGAAACAATTCAGACGGCTATAACCTTATTCAACTTTGGTGTACGTTAAAGCAATAGATATAGAATGTATTATGACGATTGCGCACTAATGCTGTGGTTGGTCCCACCAGTTTCCTAAGATTTCGCGCGTTCAACTATGAACTGTACACCGCACTTGGGACAAAACTTAGGTTCTATTTTTTCTTCATCCACCCATCTGTAATGACACTTCAAACATTCCCACTCGGGCAAGCCCATCACCCTTACCGTAGGTATTTTACAATTGAGCCGGAAAATATAAAAGATTTTCCATTAACTTCAAATCGCGCGTGCCAAGAGAACGAGCTTTCGACGCGGCAACCGTTCTGCCTAAAAACCGTCTTAAGCCAGACTCATCAGGAAGCAAGCTCGTGAGATTCAAAGAACAGTGCAATCTCTGTCTCGGCACTTTCAGCGCTATCAGCCGCGTGGATAGCATTCCTCGTAATTGAAACCCCAAAGTCACCTCGAATCGTCCCAGCACCAGCCTTGGAGGGGTCGGTCAGCCCACATATCCTCCTCACCACGTTAACTGCATCAGCCCCTTCAAAAACGGCAGCAACAACAGGCCCGGAAGCAACATAATCAACGAGATCCGTAAAGAAAGGCTTGCCCCTGTGTACGTCATAAAGCCTCTCAGCCTCTTCACGTCCGAGCTTAACAACCTTCAAAGCAACGATGCTGAGCCCCTTATCCTCGATCCTCTCCAGAATCCTGCCTACAAGCCTCCTCTCAACAACACCAGGCTTCAGCACGACGAGAGTCCTCTGGATCAAGTCCTCCCCTACCTAGCTGATCTGGCGTAACGCTCAGTCCACTTCAACTTCCTAGCGTCCCTACCCAGCTCGAGCATACTTACACGACACTTTCTTGAGCAAAACCAGTATATAGTCCCGTCATTCTTCACATACATCATCCCAGTGCCGTGCGGAAACTTACGACGGCAGAAAGAGCAACTGTGCATTCTCGGCAAGACAAAAACCTCAAAGAGCGCTACATGATCTTCTTGGCTTCCCTCTCCGTCTCCCTCAACATAAGCACATCACCAAGCCTCACAGGCCCCTTGACGTTCCTCGATATTATTCTTCCCTTATCTTTTCCCTCCAAGATACGGACTCGCACTTGAATGATCTCTCCAGTAGTACTTGCCCTTCCCATTACTTGAATCACTTCAGCAGGTGTGATGACCTCCGCTTCCCTTGAACTCACGTTGAGGAGCCTCCGCTTACTTCACTTTGAGCTTCTGAACCTTTGAAACGATCTCCTCCACCAAGTCGGAGGCGTCACCAGCTTCAACAATACAAGCAGAGGCTGCTCCGACATCGATCCCAACCGAGGAGCCCAGCTTACCCTTCTCTGGAACAAAAATGTAGGCGACGTTTCTTTCCCTGCATAGCAATGGGAGATGCGCAACGACCTCGGGCGGTTCAACATCCTCAGCGATACAAACGAGCTTAGCGATCCCTCTCTCAATGGCTTTCGTAGTCTCATTGGTCCCCTTTCTAACCTTACCTGTTTCATGAGCGGCTTTTAGGGCTTCATAGGCCGCTTCTGAGAGTTCCTTCGTAACCTCGAAATCAACAAAAAATGGTTTAGACAATTTGGCCTCATCCCTTTTTCTGTTTAGCCAATTAGTTCTTAAACCAACTTAATAAGGCTTTACCAAAAAATTTGGTTACCTGTGGGCGTAGTATATTGAGATGTCGCCATTCGCCTTCGAATCGATCCTGCCGAAGCCAAATCGCTCCATCTGTATGATGCTGCCAACGTCCTCATTCATCAGATCCTTCTCCGCAAAACCTTCTACAACTTCAGCAGTCGGCATCACAACTCTCGCTTTAAGGTTTCCGCTCTCCGGCAACCAGTGAAGCAGCGGCATATCTAGCTCCTTTGCTATACTGTAAGGTTCACTATGAAACTCAGCCAGAATACCCTTTTGTCCAATCTCACTTATCGATATGTTGAAAAGATCCATCAGTCTGACCGACTTTCTTGACTTCAATGTTTCGAGGTCGCTCCTCGACAACAGAATCTCAGCGAGACCCTTCTCTGGCTTCACCTTAAGGATTCTACGTCCCCTTTCAGGGTATTCCGGATGTAGCGCCGGTTCAGAAACAAATGGCTTCTTCACCCCGCTAACAGTAAGAGCGATTGGGTCCACGATGACAAAATAGCGATTGGCTATCGGGTCCAGATTTTTTCTACTGTACGAGCAAATGTTCTCCCAGCTCAGCGTTATGTCAACGGGCTTAGGCCCGACATCAAGAATTATGTCCCGAATAGTCTTAGGAATGAAACCCCTTCTCCTCAGCGCCATTATTGTACCAAGCCTCGGGTCATCCCATCCAGAGAAAAGCCCGACCTTAATTCCTTCCCTGATCTTGGATTTACTCAGCACAGAACCAGTCAATTTTAGGCGCCCGTAGTGAATGAAATCTGGGTACCTCCAACCGAAGTACTTGTAAAGGTACAGCTGCCTAGCCATGCTGGTCAAGTGCTCCTTCCCCCTTATTACATGGGAGATTTTCAATTCATAATCATCGATCCCGCAACAAAATGCAAAGAGGGGCCAAACCCTGTATCTATCTCCGGTCCTCGGATGTAGGTATCTTCTGGTGTCTACGATCCTCAAGGCAGGCCAATCCCTAACAGCAGGGTTTGGGTGCGCCAAATCAGTTTTTATCCTGACAACGGCTTCCCCTTCTTCAAACGAACCATCCAGCATGCGCTTCCACCTTTCCAAGTTCTCCTCAGGGGATAAGCCTCGGCAAGGACAGCTCTTCTTAGCGTTTACCTTTACCCTAAAATCTTCAGGCTTGCACATGCAAACGTACGCTAGACCCATCTTTAGGAGGTCTTCAGCGTAACCATAGTATACTTCCATCCTGTCCGACTGATACACTTCGTCGTCCCACTTCACGTTCAACCATTTCAAGTCCGCCTTGATCCAATCGTACGCCTCGGGAATTGGGGACTTCACGCGCGGGTCGCTATCATCAAACCTTAGCGTCAATCGACCATTGTACATTCTTGTGTACTCATCGCACAAGATCGCCGCTCTGACCGAGCCGAGATGCAAAGCACCGTCAGGGTTTGGGCAAAAACGGGTATGCACATACTCGTACTTCTCGACATTTGGCAAAGGCGGAAAAAACTTCTCTTCAATCTTGCTCTTGACGACAAGCGATTCTGGCCAAATCTTTTCTAGAGCTTCCCTCTGTCTTGACTCAGGCATCCGATTGACCTCATTGACGACCGTCTTCACAAGCTCTCGGATCTCCTTTATCCTCTCCTTAAGGTCCGGGTACTCATGGAAGATCTTGCCAAAGACGGCCTCGACCCGCGCTTTGCCTCCATACTTGACCGCGTTCTGAAGGGCATATTTCCTAATTGTCTGGTCGATGTCTTCCCGAACCAACGCTTTCCCTCCTAAAAAACAGAAAACTCAGTATCCACGCGAAACTGCGGAGAAAGTAATAGTTTCTTCCCTCTTTTTTTTCTTTATCATCACTGTTAAGCCACTTTTGCATTTAACTGTGATGTAAATAGGCGATGAACAGTCAAATCCTACGTTCTAAAATAGCACGCATGTTTCCTATTCCAAAATCCAGGGAAATCTTTTTTCCAACAAACATTTTTGAAATGATCATGGAAGGATTTGTGTTTGGATTCAAACTGCTTTATCACAATAATCAATATGATCACCATAATATTATGTGATTACCATAATTTTTCCGCGCGCGTCACGAAAGGAACACAGAAGATAATTTAACCAATTACTTTTTTGGTCAATGCTTTCTTCAAACAATTTACAGGCTTAGATAAACTGTCTTTCTTGTATGGCGTGGGGGGGAATTATAAATATCTAGAAGGCAGAGATCTATTTAGGAGTAATAACGAAAATGAAACGGCTTGTTCCTACAGTTTTTACGGCTATTCTGCTTTCATCATTCATTCTATCGCAAGTGTCGGTGAGTGCAAGCCCTAACATCATCTACGTTCCCACCAACTATGCTACGATACAAGGGGCTGTCGACGCAGCCAATCCTGGAGACACAGTCTTCGTCTACTCGGGAACCTATCACGAGAGCATCACTATTGCCAAACCAATATCACTGATCGGCGAGAGCAAAGAGAGCACGACTATAATAGGACCAGGGACTGGAGATGTCGTTCGTATATCTTCAGACGGAGTGAACATAAGCGATTTTACAGTAAAAGGTTCTGGTACTAATTACATTAGCCCGTTCGAGGGAGGCGATGCAGGAGTCAAACTGAGCCTGTGCAAAAATTGCACCATTTCAAATTGTATTTCCAGTGAGAATTGTCTTGGCATCTTCCTAGATTCGTCTGAAAACAACGAGATCAAAAACAACGAGTGCTATTCGAACAGCAAAGAGGGCATATACCTGCGTTTATCCAATAACAACACGATCAAGAACAACATCTGCAACTCAAATGGAGGACACGGAGGCATCTATCTAAATCCGTCCAATAGCTACAACCTGATAGAGGACAACGTTTGTAACTTAAACCTAGATCATGGAATTAAGCTGCAAAAATCGAGTAACAACAATATCGTCAAAAACAACACGTGCCTAAACAATGGAGATGGCATTTTCTTATTGGATGTTTATTTCAACACAGTCATTCAAAACAATTGTAGCTCGAACGTAAGACCTGGCATCTTCCTTCGGTTGTCAGAAAATAACGTGGTAGCTAACAATACATGCAGATTCAACAATGAGGCTGGGATTTCGCTGGATTTTTGCAACTACAACAACACGATCGAAAATAATGTGTGCTCCAACAACAAAGAATCTGGCATTAGATTGCGTCTATCAAGTAGCCAAAACAATGTCATTAATAACACGTGTACTTCAAACGAACGACAAGGTATTAAAATCGAGTATTCCGATTATAACGAGATATCCAATAACACTCTCTCGAAGAACCGTGGTGGTGGAATTCAGGTTGAACCAAGGTACGAAAGTCAATGGAACGAATTTATGGAGACATACAAGGAGGAGGTAGAAGCTAAAGTAGCTAAAGGGATAAAAGTCGAAGGTGAAAACTCTGCTGGAAACAAGATAAACTGGAATGATATAGAAGGGAACAATGGGGTTGGATGCGATGTTGGAGTTCCGACCCAGGTCAATGCCACGTATAACTGGTGGGGCGACGCAAGCGGGCCGTATCATCCGACATTAAACCCGCAAGGTAAAGGTGACAGGGTAAGCGATAACGTTCTTTTTGAACCTTGGTTAGATGCTCAAGTACACGCAGTAACAGAAAAGCCTCCAGCCCAACCAGCCATTCCTGGATTTCCAATAGAGGCGATAGTTACTGGAATACTTTTGAGCGCAGGTGCTCTGATTATTCTTGGGAAAAAAAGAGGCGTCCCGAAATATTCGGAGAGCACGATGAAGTAAAACCCCAGTTTCCTTTTTTTTATAGTCATCAATGCTTTGCAAATAGATCGATCGCACCCGCAACTCCTTCTTTTGAAAAATCTTGTATTCAAGACGTAATATGGTATACCTGTTGTTCGATCCCGGAAGCCAAGTGGAGAGAACGTATTTCCGATTTAGTTAACCGTTCACTTGAACATAGTGAGATTCCTTTAACTATACCACGGCTGGCCTTAGACTGGTAAAGTTATAACGACGAGCAAACACGTGCCCGTGGAGAGTTATCAATCAAGGGCCGAGCAAACATGAGGGGTGCGTCTGCAAATTTGGCCAATCGCAGGTCGGACGCAGGGCGAAAAAAAGAAACTATTACAATTTCCTTAATACCTGCGCGAAACTAGAAAATTGCTGAGTTCCAAGAGTGCGTTCTTCGCCGGTGAAGCGGGAAAAGGAGACAGCTGTGCCTTGGCTTTATCGATAAAGTCTTTTGCCTTTGACATCGCGTAATCTATAGATTCCAACGACTTGACCGTCTGGATCACCTCTTCTATTCGGCTCGGCGGAGACTCGATCTTTCCGAGAGCCGAAAGAATCAGCTGTCGCTGTTCCCTATTTGCCTTGTTCAAGGCGTGCACTATAATGATGGTTTTCTTTCCATCTCTGATGTCGCTTCCAACAGGTTTTCCAATGACTTCCTCATCAGCCGTCAATCCGAGGACGTCATCAACGATCTGAAAGGCCAGGCCGCAATAATTGCCGAATTCTCCGATCAACTTGACTTGAGAAGCCGTTCCGCCACCGAAGATGGCCCCAGATTGAGCCGAAGCCTTGAGAAGAGACGCGGTTTTTCCGCTGATCATTCTAAAATACTGTTCCTCTGAAATCTCCTCCATACTCGCAAAGAGCATGTCTAGCGTCTGACCCCTGCATATGGACACCGCTGCTTCTGTGATGACACTCAGTGCCTTCAGTACTCTTCCGTAAGCAATATGCTTTGGACCTGCGCAGCGTATGACCGAATCATAGACTTTTGCGAAGAGTAAGTCTCCAGCCGTTATGGCCATAGGCTTCCCCCACAAAGCATGGACCGATGGTACGCCCCGTCTTTTCTCATCCTCATCCATTATGTCGTCGTGAATGAGGGAGAATGTGTGCAGAAGTTCAATGGCGGCAGCCAGCTGTATAGCGTCATCTTCTTTTCCACCAACTATTTCACAGGACTTCAAGACCAAGAACGGACGAAGCCTTTTGCCACCGGCATCGATCAAGTGCTTGGAGGCTTCATACAGAACTTTGATTTCTTTCTCTTCCTCAACCAGACTTTTTATGACAGGATCTACTTTCCTGGCAACAGCAGCCAATTGTCTCTGTAGATACGGATTCATATCTTCCTCCTCGAATAGGATTCTACATCGAAGCCTCTGACACGAAGCCATTCGGCTGTTTTTCCAATAATTACGACGGAGGAGGATTTTAGATCCTCGATAGACTTCGAACCGGTTAGAAACATTGCAACCTTAAGCTCTTCGATCAACGTTTGTAAGGTTTCAACTACTTTCTCTGTGCCCTCTAACGCTGGTTTCAGGAGCGGTAAAGCTAATCCCGCGATGTCGGAGCCAAGCGCAATTGCTTTGGCGACATCGACACCTGTTCTCACGCCGCCTGATGCGATAACCTTCAGCTTTGTCGATAGATGAGCCTCAACGACTCCCACGGCCGTCGGAATGCCCCAGTCCCAAAAACTTTCACCAAGCTTCTCATGTAATCGATCCTTCAGCTTCTTAGCTCTATAACATTCGACAGCCGCCCAACTTGTCCCTCCGACGCCACTAACATCTATTCCTTTAGCACCTACATCCTCAATCATTTTCGCTTCTTCAGCGGCTATCCCCGCTCCGGTCTCCTTGATGATAACTGGGACAGACAAAGCCTCTGTGATTTCCTTTACCCTAGGCAACGTCTTGCTGTATTCTCTTTCACCTTCGGGTTGAACAGCTTCTTGCAGTGGGTTCAAGTGGAGAGCCAAGGCGTCGGCTTCTATCATATCGACAGCTCTCTGGGCCTCGGCTACGCCATACCCGCTTGTTAACTGAGCCACTCCTAAATTTGCAATTAAGAATATGTTGGGCGCCCTTTCTCTAGCTACTTTATAGGTGTAGGCAAGGCTTGGATCTTCGATAGCTGCCCTTTGGCTTCCGATCCCTAAAGGAACACCTACTGTTTCAGCTGCCTCAGCCAATGCAGCGTTTATTTTAGCGGCCTTCCTCACCCCACCCGTCATAGGTTCTATCAAAATTGGCGCGGAGACTTCATGACCAAAGAATTCCGTGCAAGTGTCTACTTCTCTAATATTGATCTCCGGCAAAGCCCTGTGAACGAAGAAGACGTCTTCGAACCCTGTGCTCCCGTTTCGAGCCTGAACGTTCTCCTCCAGGCAAAATTTGATGTGGCTTAACTTTCTTCCTTCAATCAACTTGATCACTACAGTTCGAGCTTTGTTCCCAAAACATCCATATTATTCAAAGCCTTATACACGCGACCGGGGTTCTTTGCATTTACAATGTCAACCTTGATCCCTTTCTCTATCGCCGGGATCATCTCAACCATCTTCCCGAGCATACCTCCGGTCACGTCAGTGGTTATAGCTCCACCGATTTTTGCAAGCATTCTTCTCAATTCTCGCAAAGAAATCTTTCTAATGAGCTTCGCTTCATGGTCCAGTTTGGGGTCCGAGGTGTACAAACCATCTACATCCACGCCTAATATGATTCTTTCCAAGTTCAGAGCAATGGCCAAATTCGAGGCTATTTGGTCTCCTGATAGAATAGTGAAACCCAACTTAGCGTCTAGTACAGCATCTCCATACAAAACTGGAACAAGCTTCAGTTCAAGAAAACCAGTGATCGTTTTGAGCGAGACATAGGATACTCTGCCCTCTTCTGTCAAGAAACAGGCGGACGGCTGGACCGAAGCTGCAGGTACTTTGTTCATGATAAGCGCATCTACGATCAGTTTATTTAAGGCAACCATATTCTGCCTAGTCTTAGAGAAACCAAGTAGCTGTTCTGGACTCTTGTATCCCTCCTTTATCTTGTATTTGCTTGCCAAGAAATGTCCGAATGATCCTCCCCCATGCACTATTATCATCGACTTGCGGTGGGCTCTGGCAATCTCTCTGGAGAGCCTATGAATGGCTTGGGTGTCGGGTGTAGATGCCTTCTCCTTTACTGTTATTACGCTGCCGCCGAGCTTTAGAATAGTCTGGGCTACTCGTTCACCCAAACCTGCACACCCGCGTTGGTTTTCTTAGCTATTATCGTCGCCCCCCCGGCCTCCCGAATCGCATCAGCTATCTTTTCACGATCTTCCAGAGTAGATAGTGCTATCATGCATCCTCCACCACCGGCTCCGGTAAGCTTCGCGCCTAATGCCCCAGCTTTTCTTGCTGCGTAAACCAGTCTATCCAAAGGTTCGTTGGATACCCCAATGGCGGAAAGAAGGCCGTGGTTAATAGACATCAGTTCTCCAAGCCTTTTTAGGTTTCCATCAAGCAGAGCTTTGACGGCCCATGTGGAGAGACCCCCCGCTGCATGGACTATCGGTTCTAAAACGTCTGGAAAATCATTCAGTCTTTTCTTGACCGCGTTCACCAAATCGCCAGTTTTTCTAGGAATCCCAGTGTTTCCAATCACAATCGGAATTTCAGACTTGACTTCTATTGGATTGGGACTTTTGCCCTTCCGATAGACCATAACGCCTCCGTTCGAAGAAATTGTTTGGTCAATTCCAGATGGCTCAAAATGAACGAATTTTTCAGAATCGAAGGAAAGTTTGATGAGTTCATCTCTACTGAAATCCGTGCCAAGGAGTTTGCCAACAGCAGCAACGGTCGCGACCGCCAACGCCCCTGAGGATCCCAAACCAGCAGCAACAGGAATTTGAGAATCAACCTTGATCTCTAAACCAGTCTTCTTCTCCAGCAGATCCAGCACAGTTTTGGCAGCAATATCTACCGGCCTCATGACGCTTTCTGCTTGAGGCCCCCCCTTCTCAGGATTGTATTCGTTTCCTGAATAGAAACCTGATAAACCTAAATCTGAAACGATGTGTACAGCTCTGTCCAGTCTCTCTGAAACTGTCACATGCACATAACAGTCTATCGCCATTACTACCGCAGGCTCACCATAGACGACAAAATGCTCGCCTGTCAGGATGACTTTGGCTGGAGCTGACGCAGTAACATTCATGCTCCCACATCTTTCTGTGAGAAACGACTGGTTAATACACTATATTGTTTTTACCTGATGGAATATTGCTATTCCTTTGCTATGGCTATGGCTGCGTATCCTACTACAGAAGAGAAGTCACCTGTTATGTCGCCACTGGTCTTATATGATAAGAGACTGGTCTTTTCTGCCCCCAGCTTTTTTGCAACGTAAATAGCTACAGAGGTTGGTCCATAACCACACATCGTGATGTTGCTGGATTCAACAACCGATTGCAGTTTTTCGTCGTCCAGTTCAAGAACCGTGTTTATAGCCATACGATCCTTAGAATTGGCTACTTTCTCCGACTCATAGTGGGTCAGGTCGGTTGAGGCTATTGTGATCACATTTCTACCTGAAATACTCTCCACGATCGCTTCTCCGACATCTCGAGAAGATTCTAGATCCTGCATCATCATACATATTGGAACAAACCTGAAGCTCTTTCCATAGATATACTGAAGGAATGGGAGCTGTACCTCAATTGAATGTTCATGTGAGTGCGCCGTATCGTCTACATCGATGTACCTAGATGCGCTCTGTATCCTTTTTGCCAGCTCAAAATCTATCTCCACATCATTGAATGGTGTTCGCCAGACGCCTTCGTTCATTATTGAGATCCCGCTGCCGATGCCGGTGTGGTTTGGACCGAGGATGACCGCAGAGTCGATCTTACCATCCTTCGCCATTTGAAAGTACGCATTTGCGGCGACCGGTCCTGAATAAGCATATCCAGCGTGTGGACATATCAGAGAAACTATCTTCCTCGGACCATCTTCGTCTACGGTTGAAATCTCTTTAGGTCCAAATCTGTGAAGAAAGCAGCCTTCAACTTGTTTTTTAAGTGCTTCCCTTGACCCTGCGTAGAAAACACCTGCCTGAGACGGAAACCTAACCTTCATTTGTTACATCACTTTCTTCGGTTTCCCCTAGATCTTCCGACACCTCTGGTTTCACTTCAAAATCGTCTATCAAAGCTGTTATATCTCCATCCGCTGGGAGCGCCCCTCTTTCTCTCAAAACCTGCCTAGCCAACAGCCAGTAGACCGTTGCTAAAGCCCTTCTCCCTTTATTGTTTGTGGGTATCACAAAATCAATGTCTGAGAAACTGTTATCTGTATCACATAATGCGAGGACGGGAATTCCTATCGAGGAAGCCTCTTCTACAGCCTGCTTATCAGCCATGGGATCCGTCACGATCAGTAGCTGCGGCTCCAGATAGCCCTTGTGGCTTGGATTTGTCAACATACCTGGAGGAAATCTCCCAGTGACAGGTATGGCGCCAGCTATTTCGCAGAATTTTTTTACAGGAACCCTGCCGTAAAGCCTAGCAGAAACAACAACCACTTTCAAGGGGTCAAACCGGACAATAAACTTTGAGGCTTTTCTCATTCTCTCGTCTGTCTTTTTTACATCTAGTACAAATAAGCCGTCTGGCCTGACTCTGAAGACGAACTCTTTCATGTCCTTTGTCTTGATTCTTGTTCCTATATGAATGCCCGCGGATAGAAGTGACTCTATCGGAAGCAGCAACTCTGCTTCTTTTTCCAACTCCTCTTTACTTACATCTTCGTCTAAAGGTTCTACAGCAGGAGTATTTTTAACCTCGCCCATACTTCTTCATTCACCTGCACTCTCTTTTCTGCTTGAGTATTTAAGGACCTCGTCAATAATTTCGACGTTTGAAAGTAGCATGCGACGACAACAGTATCGAGTCACCCCGAGATCGTCCAAAACATCTTTGGGTTTTTCCCCATTCTTAACTCGACGTGTAAAATCTTCCCATTTATCGCCGATGACTTTTCCACATGTAAAGCATCTAATCGGAATCATCATACACAGGAACCTTCTTATCTGTATGATTTCTGCTTTCTCCTTCTTGCTCCCGGCCCACCAAATTTCTTGGGCTCCTTCCTACGGGGATCACCCGACAGCATCGCACGATCATGTTTTCTATACACTTCTTCAATTTCTGAGCTCTTCAGCAACTTAACGATCGCGCGCGCTATAGACATTCTAGCCGCTTCAGCTTGTGCCATAAAACCTCCTCCTCTAACATCAACCTCTATGTCTGACTTCTTCCAAGAATCTCCAGCCAACAAAAGCGGTTCCATAATCTTTTTGCGGGCCATCTCTGGCAAATATGCTTCAATCGGGATTTTATTAATTTCAACCCTCCCCTCTCCGGGTTTAACTGTGGCCCTGGCTATCGAAGTCTTTCTCTTGCCACTCGTGAGAAGCACCCGCTTTCTATCGATAGACACTGTTTACCCCTTCTTTCTAATCAATGCGTTTAAGCGTTCTAATAAATAATAGGGGCGCATATATTTTTCTCTCCACGGGCAAATTATGTCTATCGCGTACCAATGATAGGCAGTGGTCGGTCGTGCAGTGCAAGTATTTAGTAATTTCCTGGTTTGCACGAATGCCGTCTCAAGACATTTATTCAAGTCTTCGTGAGCAAGTTGCAGGATATGCCTTTTAGACATTTGTGCGGGTTTGAAACGGCTCTTGTCGGCAGAACGGGCTCTCTGACATTTTCGACTAAACGATTATCTTCAGGTTTGACCCCTTAGGGTTTTTGCTGACAAACTCGGGGATTGAAAAACATTTTCCTCCAGCATCGACTATCTTCTTTGCGGCCTTGCCTGAAAAGCTGAAGGCGGCAACGTATACTGGGTGATCCATTTTCCCTGAACCAAGAACCTTTCCCGGAACTATAATCTTCTCTCTAGTCTTGCTATTCCTGTTAATTCGACTGATGTTTACAGCATAGCGCCTGTGCTTCGGCTTCATTAATCTATCAGCCAAATCTCTCCAAACGGCGGAGCCTGTTTCACTCGACTTCTTTTTAAGAAAACTAATGGTCTTTAGTAGTTCCAGATTTGTGGTTTTGATATCCATCTCTCATCTTCTCCCTTTTTCATTCACGAAAGAGGCCATAAGTTCGTCGGTCTTATTTCTCAAAATCTTAATTGCGTCGCCAACAATACGCTCAGGTTTTAGTGCTCCTGCGGATTCAACAAAAAACTCAACAGCGTCTTTGGTCCAACCTACTTTGATTGCTGAAGGATGCTGGGGGCATACTTTTTCGCAGTCCTTGCATAGAGAGCACCTTTCAAGATCAACGATCATTAGTTTACCTTCATCCAATTTGAGAACATCCTTGGGACAGACATCAACACATTTTTTACAAGCATCACATTTTTTGTAATCTATGCTAACAACTGGAAGGTATTTGTATGTACAGGCTGAAGTCGGTTGCCACTTTGCATGAGTCTCTCCACGACCAAGTCTCGCGTACGCTTCTAGTTGAAGTCGTTGCCCTGGTGCCAGCTTCACAAGAGGAATTTTATCACTCACTGGAATGACTTCGGGAACACTAGACTTTAGCTCCCCTGAGTATACTGTTCGAACAGAATCCGAAGCCTCAACATCTAGTGTTAGCAGGACGCTACATTTGGCGCAGCCCAACTCGCTTTGACAGCCGCATTCCTCTGGAAGAACGTACGCATCCGGATCTGCCTTCAATGGGATGAGCCCCAATCTATGAGCTAGCACTTCATCATCCATGGAGGAAGAGTTCTCAATCATGAAAACGTCTTCTATGGCCATCGTAGGAACTTGCGCAATCATTATCCTGCGCAGAGCGTTAGCGATAGGAATAGGCATCCCTCTGAGGATGAACCGAATGCTTAGATCATTTATCTCCAAGATTTTAACTTCCATGAGGGAACCGCCCAACTGCCAGTATTCCGCCCTTTCGCACCAAAGGCTTTTCAAATTAGGGGTGTTACCCCTATATAGCTTTCTTTTCGACCAGCTATCCATCAGGTCGAAGTCTAGCCAAGTCTAACAAACATGATGTGACAGACAGTAAATCTAATACATTAAACCCTCCTGCCCCTACGACCACCAGGACGTCTGGTTCCGTCGTGAGGAATTGGTGTTCGATCTTCTATTCTTCCGATTCTTAATCCTGATCTCGCCAGAGCCCGTATCGCGGGTTGGGCCCCTGGCCCAGGGCTTTTCGGCCCATGACCGCCAGGTGCACGTACTTGAATGTGTATAGCGCTAATCCCCTTGTCCTTCGCCTGTTTTGCCGCGGAATAGGCAGCTTGCATTGCTGCGTATGGACTGGACTCATATCTGTCTTGTTTTACAAACATACCCCCAGAACATCTGGCAATCGTCTCTGCTCCTGTCAAGTCAGTTATGTGAATCACCGTATTATTGTATGAAGAATAGATTCTTGCTATCCCCCATCTTTCCCTTTTTTGACTCAAGTGATCTCTCCCCTCTACGAAACTGAACTTTGACAGGCATCGCCTATTTTGAATGGTCCGGCGCCAGCGTACCTACCTTCGTCATTCAATTCTTCTTCTATTCTCAATAGCTGATTATATTTACAGTTTCTCTCGCTCCTGGAAGGCCCGCCAAACTTACACTGCCCTGTATCCAACCCAACAGCAAGATCAGCTATAAATGTGTCCTCGCTTTCACCACTTCTGTGACTTACTATGACTTTCCATCCGCTTTTGAAGCTAAGGTTTGCGGCCTCGATAGCCTCCGTGACGGTGCCTATTTGATTCAGCTTTAACAGCAATGTATCACAGCATTTTTCAGCTACCGCTCGTTGAATGTACTCAACATTTGTGACCAGTAGGTCGTCCCCAACAACATTTATCTTGTTACCAAGTTTACTCATCAGCTCAGTCCAACCATGCCAATCATTCTCGGCCATGCCGTCCTCTAAAGATACTATTTCATACTTTGAGACTAGGCCTGCATAGAATTCTACAAGCTCTCCCGAGTCATACTCATTACCATACAGATGATATTTTCCTTCACGGTGAAACTCAGAACTTGCGGCGTCCAGACCCAAGAAGAGCCTACCAGAATATCCCATCTCTTCTATGGCCTGTGTCATATATTCGAGCCGCCCCTCAACGCCTTTAACTTTCGGAACGAAACCTCCCTCGTCTCCAACCAAGATTCCGAAAGCTCCAAACCTCTTCTTCAGAATTCCCTTCAAAGCAAGATAGGTTTCTACGCTCATCCTCAGAGCTTCAGAATAATTCTCTGCTCTGACGGGAAGGATCATCTGTTCTTGGATGTCATCCTCCAGACCAGCGTGTTTCCCCCCATTCATTACGTTAAGCTGCATGACCGGTAACGTCACTCCTTTTCTGCCTGACAGCTGGGCCAGATATTTATACAACGGAATGCCTTCAACGGCTGCTCCTGCCCTGCAGACCGCCATCGAAACCGAGAGAATAGCGTTTGCCCCTAGAGCAGACTTTGTTTTTGTGCCGTCCAAGTCGATCATTACCTGGTCTATCTCTTTCTGCTTGGTTGCATCCATTCCGCAGATTTCTGGGGCGATCACTTCTCTAACATTTTTTATCGCCTCATTGACGGATTTTCCATGGTACCCTTCTCCCCCGTCTCTGATTTCGATGGCTTCTCTTTCACCTGTGGAGGTCCCGCTCGGCACAATGGCTAAAAAACGCCCCCTACTGGTGGTGACCTCTGCTTCAACCGTAGGGTTTCCTCTGGAGTCCAAGACTTGTCTTGCAAAGACTTTTAAAATCTTGGTCATCTAAGCTCGCCCTTCTCCTGCGCGCGATCACGCCGTCTCATCAAGGGCTGCTGTAGCAGACACTTCTTTTCTGAACGAATGATCCTCTCTTGAAAAGGGACTTGAAAAACAGTATGCAATGACAGGCTCTTCCTCTCTTGAAACGAGGTAGCTTGGAACCCTCACGCGCCTCTCACCTATCGAAATATGTCCGTGAACAATGAGTTGACGCGCCTGTTGAGGGGACTTGGCTAGACCCTTCTTGACCGTGACAGTTTGAAGCCTTCTTTCCAGTATATCTTTTATAGAAAGATCGAGAACATCGTCGAGGTCAGCATTCTCTGGTATGACCCCGATAGAAGAGAGTTTGGCTAGGATTTGTCCCTCAATTTCAGCACGTTCTTTCTGTGTCTTAACCAGCAGTTTCCTGGCAATCGTCCTGTACTTCGAGAGCTGTGTATAGTGGCGCCAGAGTTCACGCTTATTTCTTAGTCCGTACTCTCCAACTAGCTCTAGTTCAGCACGCAATGTTTCACTGATAAACCGATCCTTTGGAGTTTTGAACTTCTTCCTCTTTCTCCTTGGGTCCCCCATGAAGTCTCCTACCTCTCCTCTTCCGCTCTTGCAGCCTCTAGAAGTATAGCTTTCTTTGCTACTCCAACAACTCTTCCTTTTCGAGCAGTGGTCTTGGTTCTTTGACCTCGAACTTTGAGTCCAAGCGAATGTCTCACTCCCTTCCAGGTTTTAAGTTTCTTCATGAAATCGATATCGGATTTGACGCGAAACATCAAGTCAGATCCGATGAGATGGAGACTATTCCCCGTCTGGGATTCTTTTCGATAGTTTAACAACCAAGGAGGTATACCATGCTTTGAAGGATCCCTTAAAACTTCCTCTATCCTAGTCAACTCTTTCTCATTTAAGTTTCCAACCCTCATACTTGGATCTAGCTCTGCAACTTTGATTACAGCCTCAGCCAAGTTGATGCTTACTCCTTTGATTTTTGCCAGTCCGTACCCTAACTTATCTGAACCCTCTAGGTTTGTACCCGCCATCCTCACAATGTGTTTAAACTCTTCTGGCAACTTTCACCGACGCTCAATATCAAGACTTAAAGAAGATATTTAAGCACTCCCATTTAAAGCCTGAGGAGTTGAAGGTTCTTCACATGACATTCGATGTTGTTTTAGAGACATTGGCTACAATCGTTGGATTGGGGGGTTCTTTTGCAATGATCCCTCAAGTATATAGAATATTTAAAAGAAAAAGTGCCAAGGACATATCTATCTGGACTTATTCATATATGCTCGTAGCAGGTGTAATCTGGGTGCTGTACGGTCTCAACATACAGAGTTTTCCCATTATGATTACCAATCTGGTAGGTAGTCTGACCATGATAGGCGTTATTATTGGTTGGATCCTGTATGGTAGGTAGCCAATGAGTGTTCTGCTAGAGAAAGGGTCATGTATCTTTTCAAGTTCGAATTTCTCGATCGTAGCTTCAACTGGCTTATGGCCCTCGTGCAATTGTCACGATTTTATCCAGTGATTAATCTTTGACCTCAACTCTCTTGATTAGGACGGGCGGTGTGAAAGTTAGGTGAAGTCTTTGCAGGTTCTCCTCGATTAACATGGGTCTCTTAAGCAGGTCTCTTATACCTTCAACATGGGCTGCTCCAACGAACGTCAAGATCTTCTCTTTCTCACCTTTTGCGAGATTTCTTGATGCTATCCACGCGAGCCTTGCGGCCATCAGAGTGTTACGCTCGTCGATTAGAACCCTCCAAACGGATGGATGGAGCCTTCGGAGGGCTTCCATCTGCCTCTTCGAGTTCTCGATGACTCTATCCTTTAGGCCTGTCTCCCACAGCCAAACAGGGTTCTCATTGAAGCCGAATATCACGGGATGTCTTGGACGGACCAGTTCCCCAAACGTCATATTGCTTCTTATCCTCTCCCTCATCTCTCTTTCCGACATATCCATGAGCCATATGTTGGCGTCTACATTCCCCAAGGCCTCGGTAGCTCCGATAAACTCGCATTTTCCTCGGCAAAGTCCGCGTTTGGGACATGTCGCACAGGCGATGTTCAGCAGTCTGAAGCGCGTCCAATCTAGTTCGATGGCCACATCCTTGGGTTTCGCCAGTCTTACCGAATGATAAGCATCGTTAAGGCTACGTTGTGTAAAGTGGGCTGTGCCGACGATCTCGACGTATTCACTATAGTCGATGTTTTGGATCAGAGGAGTCTGTTCACTCATCTTTTTCATCACTCATCCGTTACTGGCCTTCTTGGTCACTCGCTGGTCCTTTCTGTCTTCGGAATGGTGATTTCGAGGACGCCGTTCTTGTATTTCGTAGATGTCTTATCGACGACAATGTTCCTTGTAGGCAAATCCATCTCTTTATAGAACTTCTTAGACTTGACCTCGACCTTCCCGCCCGCGACGTTTAGCTGTATGTCCTCTTTCTCTTCGCCTGGAAGCTCTAGGTAAAGCTTTATTGCCTTTTCTTCCTCGAATATGTCTGTTAATGGCTCACGAATCTCTTCTGAACCTTCGCTGGGAATTTTGAAAGATCTCCCTGGCGTCGGATCTCTTCTGGATGGTCTAAGAGGGTCAAACGGTTCTAAAGGCTCGAAAGGTTCAAGCGGATGGTCGGCGGAAAATTGTCCGTAGACGATATAGCCTTTGACGCCGGGTTCACTTATCTTTTTGAAATCCCATTTCCCCTTGAGTTTTCCGCTTCTTATCGCTTTTTCGATATTCTCCATCTCAACATCCATGTCCTTTGTGAATTTGTTGCTGAAAGTCTCCATTTCCCTCAACATCTGTTCTATATCGAAGTTGAAAAATGATGTCATCTCACTACTCACCTCCTTATGATTTTTCCATCTCTTCGAATTCCTTCATTAAGCGTCTCAAGGCGAGGCTCATCATTAACTCCATTCTGCCAAAATCTGAACAGCGGTACTTCCCCTTCTCAACCTTCTCTAGGAGCCCTCCCTCGCGAAGTTTCCTTGTGTTCTCCCAGACGAGTTTAGGATTTAGATCTAGTTCCCGCATGAAGTCACCAAAGTTCATTGTTAGGTCCCTTTCCCCCATCAATTGTCTTAGCATTCTTAAGCGGGTCTCATGGGATAGTGCGGTGAAGATCTTTGCGAGCCTGTCGAAGCCGGTTTCTAGGGCGTCCAGTTCGCGTTCTAGCTGATCCCTCGACCAGTCCTCTGGGTAAAGGGGTATCTCATAGATTACTTTACCGTCCTTCACTAATTGCAATTTCAAAGCCGTTTGCCTCGCTTATTACCAAATGGTAATTCACTATTACCAAGAGGTAATATATAAACATTACTCCAATCTGAACAAAATTTGAAGAGAAAAAGTTCTTTAGAAAAAAACAGAGACCACTTATTTGTTAGTTCAGTGGCGCCGGGGAGGGGATTTGAACCCCTGCGATCCCGAAGGATCACAGGCTGACCAGCTTGAAGAAGACTCCAGGCATACGCACAAAGGACTGCGCCCTACCAGATTACCCTATATCACAGACTTCGTCGATGATATCTAGGCCACCCCGGCAACTTACTTTTAACAAAAACGGCATATTAACCTTTTATTTCTGTTCCCTGCATATGGGAAGAACCGCTTCCACGACGCCACATGGGAGGGTAAGTTCCACACGGCATAATTACTCTGCTAATTTCAACAGCCAACCCGCGGTCCAAACTAACTATCTTCCTCCAAGACATTTTTGCCTTACCAATGGCTACGATCTCACCCTTTTCCGAAAAGATGCCAACCAGGTCCCTGGGCCCAATCCCTGACTCGAACCTCAGAACGCCAGGCAAAGCAAGATCGGCCCCGTGGCAAATGGCGTCAACGGCAGAATCGCGAACATGAATCTTTGGAATATATGAAAGAGCGTTCTCCATGGGCTGAACAACTTCCCTCAAACGAGACTCGTCGCCATCCTCTCTCCAACTCAAATAGGCGTCATTCAGATCGTAAAGTGTAACAAGGCGGTTGTCTTCGGTGAATGGGCCGGCTCTAGTCCTTCGCAGTTCAGCCATGTGGGCGCCGCAACCCAGAGCTTCTCCCACATCAAAACAGAGTTTCCTAATGTAGGTGCCAGACTGGCATCCCACTCTAAACAAGATGTGCTCATTTTGGAATTCGATATTGTTTATGTAGTAGATTGTCCTCTTTCGCAGCGTTCTTCTGACAGATGAGACCAAGGGTGGTCGCTGATAAATTTCACCAGTAAACTCGACCATTATCTTTCTGACTTTCTCTTCCGAAGCCTTGGAATGGATGCGCATTACACAGACGTATTCTTTCCCAGCTAAGAGGAGCGCCTGTGCGATTTTTGTAGCGTCTTCCAAGGCCACAGGCAGAACGCCAGTCACACCAGGATTTCCTCGGCCCGAGCCACTAAGGTCCCGCTGTGACCAGCATGCTCTACGTTCAGAATTCGCTTAACCCAAGCCACAACCTCATGGCTTGAAGGACCCTGAGGCTTGTCCAAATTTATGATGCCGTTCGCCAAGTAATCTTGTATCGGTCTCTTTTCTGGCATACATCCATAGTCCGGGTTTGTAATATCCTCTGCCTTCACGATGACCTTACGTCTCACTTTCCAAGGTGGTTCAATTTCCATCTGATCAAACCCTCAAATTGAAACACAGATCTTTGAATGGAGTGAATACAAAAAATCTATTGCGTTTTTGCAGTCATCTCGTCAACTTTACCCGCCTTTTTAATAACATCAACAATCTCCTTGTCCTTGACCCCTTTCTTGATGTCGATTTTCCAGTCTAGTGGTCTGATGTGATTGATATTTACTCTTCTTCGCTTTACTCCGGTTAGTTCCCTTGGACCTGTAATTAAAATGAATGATTTATCGATGATGTCTACAACTACACACTTCTTGCCGGACTCTCTTCCCCTAGTCTTAACACACACTCTTCCAACCTTCGTAGCCGACATTTCACTTCTTACCTCCTTGACTTGAAATGTACCCTTGAACGAACTTCCTCATCACTTCTATGTTCGACTTAATAGACATTAAGCCTGTGTTGATTATCAAATCATATGTCGACAGATCATCCATCTCGATGTTGTAAAGCCTCTTAAATCTTTTCTTCTCAGCATCTTCTCTAAAAGTCGTCGTTTTCCAGGCTTTTTCGCAAGTTATTCCATCACGTTCAGCTATCCTGCGCAACCTAACATCATCTGGACACTTCAAGTAAATCTTTAGGTCGGCGTAATCGCTCGCCATCCACCCAACTAAAAGACCGTCTAAAATCACATTTCCTTTGCTCGCTTCCGCTTTCGTTTTCTCATCGATAAGGTGATCTATGTCTTTGTTTCGCTCCGCTATACGACTGAGTTCTTCTACAGACACCCCGCGTTCTGAAGCCATCTGTCGAAACAACTCTCCTGCGGACATGTGGCGCAGATTGAACTCTTCAGAAATGGCCTTCGCGTAGGTTGACTTTCCCGTTCCGTGCAATCCACTTATTGTTATCACTGGGCCCACATGGATGACCTCCGGCGTGCTTAGAATCTACGATAAGATTCAGATTAGCTCTTTATATCATCCTACATTTTAGACTTTTCTCGGGCCATAAGATAAAAATGAATTAGACAGACATCTACTTTGTACTACGCGCCCACTTGTTATTCTGACTCATAGGTCAACCCAAAAAGGCGAGAGAGTATGGTGTACAATGTGAAGTGGCATATAATATACCACCACGCGAATGACAATTCGATAGGTCCGACGAACGGAAGCACAAAAGGTAGCTTAGCAATATTGGAACCTAAAAATACCGCATTTAAAATTAGATAAACTATCATGAAAGGAACCATGAAGAGGAGACTAACTTTAGATCTCTGTTTAGCGTTCAAAGTCTGTAACTGGTTTATCCTAAATTCCATCCTTCTCAATTTTTTGAGGGAGCGCCTGTCACCTCTCTTCTCTGCTTCGTTCCGTTCCTTCATGTAGCCTTTTATCTTCATGTCATTTTCTCTGAGTTGATCAACATCAACCATGAGTCGATTTGCAACCACCATGGTCAAATTGAGTGTGAATGAGACAGAAAATATGAAGATCGTTGAGTTTGGCACCTGCAAGAACATAGAAAGCAGACTCTTCACCCACTCAATGAGTTCCTCGAACATCCTTACGCCCCTCTCAGTTTCTGTATGGTAGACAACAACTGGTTAGCAACCTCAACCTGCTTCCCAGCAGGATTCTTCAATATTTTGACTGGCGCCCCAGTCAAAGTTGCACATGATGCTGCCACAAATCTTGAAAAACCCATCTCCTCCTTCACCTCTTCTATCAAGACTTCATCTCTTTTCCTTTTTTTATCCTTGAGTCGCCTATCAACGATCTCACTGAGTTCTGCTTCAATAAGAACAAAAAGGCTCGGACGAAGTTTTCTTAGCACTTTCAAAGGAAGCCCGGTCCAGTATCCTTGGTTTGTTCTGATGATCATGTGTGTATCTACAATTGTTTCAGGAGACTCTGCAATCATCTTCTCTATTCTTTCCGCCGCCTCCATTTGTAGAGCCCGTTGCAAATCAATTGGCATGCACCTCAGATCGTCTCTCCCAACACCTTTCACTTTTTCCTTCGCCATTTCAAGCATAATCGATGCGTAGTTTACTACGTTTAATCTTGCTCCCTTTTTCCCAGCTTCTTTCAATAGCTCTCTCAAGACTGTTGTCTTTCCAACACCCGGAATTCCTGTAACAATTATTACCCTAGCTTCCAAGTTAACCCCCTTATCCTATGATTCGACTTAGCATAGGATAGGTCTCCATTATCTGTTCCTGAGCTATCTGCTGGTATAGTTGGTAAAGTATCCCAACGGCGAGCAGGGCACCCATTCCTGACCCGAACACGTTTAGAAGATCTGCAAAAGCGGCTATCACTCCGACTATCAATCCGCCCAATACCGTGAGTGTTGGAACATACCTGTCCAGAAGCCTCTCAACTGGTTTAACGGACCTTCTAAAACCTGGGATCTGCATTCCGGAATCAATAAGCTGTTTCGCCGCAGTCGCCGACCCTAAACCGCCAACTTCAATCCACACTTTGGCAAAGAAGATACACATCGTAACCATGAGGACCACGTAAACAATCGCCCTCACCAGTCCCCCTGTGCTGGCCATAATGGTGTCTATGCTCCTCGGTGCAGTAACATAGAAGACAAGTCCTCCTGTTGGGTCTTGACTAGTTGCAGTTGCATTATACGTGCCTAATAGACTGAGCCAAAAGTTTCCATTGTTCCGGTTAAAGTTAGACCACAAGATTTGGGAGAACAGGTATATATTCGCAAAGAGAGCTGAAGAGAGTATAACCGGAATATTGGAAACATATAACAGTTTTACCGGATAACGTGTCCTAAATCCCCTAAAACGAGCATACGATATTGGAAGCTCAATCCTGATGTCCTCAAAGTATATTACAATTAAGAAGACAAGAACCGTTGAGACAAAGCCTATCATGTCAGGCAAATTTCCTTGCCTATGCAGAGACGCCAACAGGCCTCCTCCACTTAGTAAGGATTGAACAAAGGCCAATATTGCACCCAAAAACTTACCGTCGCTTTGCGGGATAGGCGAAAAACAATCCCAGAAGATCATTTTAGCTACCCCGGCAACAATGAATAGGCTTATCCCACTCCCTATTCCCCAGCCCTTCTGCACGAGTTCATCAAGAAGCATGAGAATCAATCCTGCAGAAATAAGTTGCAAAAACAGAGGAATCGATGTCCCTAGGCCGATTTGACCGTATGCTCCGCCCAAAATGTATACCGAGGCCATGAATATCGTCATAATGATGGAAAAAACCTTGTTAGCACTGGTGAACAGGGCTCTATCATCGGGATCAGTAAAGTCAACGGTTATTATCTCTGAGCCCGCCAAGAGTTGGAGGATCAGTCCAGCTGTGACTATTGGCCCTATTCCCAGCTCCATCAACGTACCGCGTGTAGAGGCGAAGATAACTCTCATGTAGTAATAAAAATCTTGACCGCGTGCAACTCCGTAGAGAGGAACCTCACTCATTATCAAGTATATTACTACAGCCAACCCGGTCCAGAGGAGTTTTTCACCGAAGCCGACCCTTCTATCTGGGGAGCTGGCCTCAGGTATAAATTTGACTATCGGTTTAAAGAGATTTAAAAACCTGCTTGGCATTTTCTTCCCCTAAACGCTCTGCGATTCCCTCTTAATAAGGATCTTCCCACCTGCTTCTTGAATCTTTTTTGCTGCAGATTTTGAGCAGGATTTTACTTCTACGTTCATTGCTCTGTTCACTTTACCAGCTCCGAGAAGCTTATAGTAGCCTAGTTTCTCTAAGTCGATGATTTTGTCCTTTTCCTCTGTTGTTGTCGCGCCCGCTACCAATTCCTCTAACTCTCCTACGTTCATTACCTTTTCCTTCCAGCTCATGGGTCTATGAAATCCGCGTTTGCCGAAATAATGGGGAGCATACTTTACTGTGTAAGTCCATCCGTGTTTATGCCCGCCTGCCTTTCCTTTGCCGCCTTGTCTTCCGCTCTCCCTGTGCTGTCCAACCTGCCCCCAACCATAGGTTCTTGACCCTCTTTGTTTTCTCACTTTCCTCTTTCTGTGCGGCACAGTTATTTTCGCCTCCAAGTTCACTTAGAACAGGACAGCAATAAGTTATTAGACCATCTTTTCTAGGAGTCTATTTATGTCTTTGCCCCTGTATCCTAACTCTCCATTTGGATACGGTTTTTTTGTTGATTTACGAAAACCGCCTTTTGGAGGGTGCAGACGGAAGACTGGTTTAACGCCAGGTGCCTTCCAGAATTCGACTTCGGATAGCGTGATCGCATCAGCAAATGCTCTGAGAGATTTTTGTCCTAGCTTCTCCTTTACGTAGCGATCTGTTAGGTCTTCATCGCCAACTATTTTCCCCTTCTCTATTAGTAGTAAGTAGACCGTCTCCGAATTCGCTTCCCCCCATGTGATGTAATCCTTCACCTTTTGAAGCATACCAATGTGAGACGATGTACTACCGAGGATTGTTGAATGATTCCGCTTGGGCAAATGCATCAGCCTCAAAGTTTTCTTAAACTCTGGTCGGATGCCAACATTTCCTCTAATTCTCACGGCCACAATGCATCCGCGTTTTTCCTCAGCCATGACTATTCATCCAGTCCATTCTTTTGGGGGAAGAATACGATACGTGTTCTT
>Ga0315314_1000402_pt1 | contig 50333 bp, 46 predicted proteins | sample TDP9_MG_FD_203631 | JGI IMG/M metagenome (GOLD analysis project Ga0315314, IMG submission 203631) | Freshwater sediment microbial communities from Lake Towuti, South Sulawesi, Indonesia - TDP9 | ecosystem: Environmental > Aquatic > Freshwater > Lake > Sediment | place: Indonesia: South Sulawesi... | reverse complement strand
TAGGTTGAGGTTTTCACACAGGTTTCTTAGGCGGTACGATGGGAGTGGAATTGCTAATCGTTTTGACAAACAATGATTGGGGCCTTGTATCATCCGTCAAGATGCAGTCTGGTAGGGATAGATCGTAAAGCCTAGGGCGGCTAAGTGACGTAGGATTCTCAATCATGCAGAACTCCTTGGCTGAAACGCCCTTTATCCTGGCGTCTTAAACTGGTTTCTGAGAAGAGACTGTTCTCTGAAAATGGATTGCACGTTGAAGAACGGTGAGATTTGCCAAAAACGCGATTAACCTTATGCACCAGCTAAGAGCTTCGCTCCATACTAGGTTTAGAAGGCTGCCCACGACTATTATCAGGAGTCGTTCAGCCCGTTCAGCTATCCCTACAGTCTCCATCTTGATCCCTGCTGCTTCAGATCGGGCTCTGGCGTAGCTGACGAGTAGAGAGCCGACTAGGGCTATGATTCCCCATGCGACATCGGAAAATCCTCCTACTATGAGGCCGAAATAAACTGCTGACTCTGCATACCTGTCAAGGAGAGAGTCCATAAACCCACCAAAGACTGTCGCCTTTCCATACAACCTTGCCAAGGCTCCATCAAGGGCATCGCAGAAACCAGAGACCAACAGGAGGAGTGGAGCCGAGATAAGGAAGGTCTGCCTGAGCCAAGTTTGCGCTGAAGAGGTTCCTGCAAGCCAGTATAATAAACCCGAAAGGACTGCAAGCGTTATCCCTAATCCAGTAATTTGGTTAGGCGTGAAACCCACCCTAAATGCTGCCTTAGCCTCTAGGAGGATGAGATTCTGAACCTTTTCCTTCAGTTTGGTTAGCAATCCTCTTCTACTCTTGGGCCTCAACGCGTTTTTTGTCCTACTAGACTCCGTTTTCCGGTTCTTAAACGTGAACTGTGAAGCTTCGCCTTCTGGAAGGAGTCCTGGGGAGAAGTCTCGAGGATGATGAACGGAGAGATGCTGTTCAGTAAGCTCTTGCCACATATACGACTCTTTCAGGATGCCGCTTGCACACTAAGCAATGCTTCTCCGGTTTCTCCTCTACGTCAAAGCGATATCCCCTTATCCCTCCGCCCGATTCATCCTTGATCCTCTCTGCACACTCAGCGCTTCCACACCAGCTAACTCTCGCGATCTTTCTGTTTCGCATCGCTCTCCTCAGATCAGAGAAATCTTCAGATTCGACTATTATGCTTCTAAAGATTGCCTGGTTTCTACTGGCCAAATTGTTCATCACTTTCCTGAAGAGGTCCTGTATGGCCGGGATTAGGTCGTCGAATCCGGTCTTTACCCGTTCAAGGTTGTCCCTTTCAGAAAGTGTTATGCATCTCTCCTCTAGGTCTCTTGGGCCGACCTCGGCTCGTACGGGGACCCCGAGCATCTCCCAGTGATAGAATTTCTCTCCTGGCTGAGTCTTCTCGTCCTCGTCTAGGTGGACTTTGATACCAGCCTCCCTTATCTTCTGATAGACCTCTCTCGAGTACTCTTTGACTTCTTCTTCTGTCTCCTTGAACGGAATTGGTACCACGACGACCTGGACTGGGGCGGTCTCCGGCGGTAGGACTAGGCCGTGGTCATCTCCGTGCTGAGCGATGACGGCTGCTAGGGTGCGGCTTATCCCGAATCCATAGCATGTTTGGAAGACGCTTTTGCGTATTCCGTCCATATCTTCGTAGGTTATATTGAAGGCCTTTGCGAAGTTGTCGCCTAGGTTGTGGATCGTTCCGATCTGGTTTACTCTCCCATCTGGGTTCCACGCGTCAAAGGCGATGGAGTAGACGGATCCTGGGAATTTGTCGAAGTCAGGTCGCTTCAACATTAGGTAGGCCAGACCGAGTTTTCTGAAGACTGTGTCATATATCCTAATGGCTTCATCGACCTGTTTTTCGGCGTCTCCCCAGTCTTTGTGGGCTGTGTGGGCTTCATTCCACAGGAACTCCCTCATTCTAAGAAGCGGTCGGGTCGCCTTCGTCTCGTAGCGGTAGACCGATACGCTTTGGTGCATCTTCAATGGTAGGTCTGCGTGGGACCTGACCCAGTAGGCGAACAATGGGTATATTGCCGTTTCCGATGTCGGTCTGAGAAGCATGCTTCTCTTTAGCTTTCTCTCTCCGGCATGCGTAATCCAGAAAACCTCCGCGTGGAAGCCTTTGATATGTTGGGCCTCTTTTTCGAAGTCGTCTTCAGAGATCACTACTGGAAACAACATCGGGTCATTTCCAACAGCTTCTAGCTCCTCCTCTAGCATCTGTATGATCTTTTTCACTATTCGAGAGCCCCAGCCTTTGTATACGGAGAAGCCTTTGACGGGATATCGGTTGTCGATGATGTCTGCGTTGAATAGGATTTCGTCAAACCATTGGCTGAAGTTTTCCTCTTTTTTCTGCATCGTGGCTCCCGTTCTCGTTGTTAGAGAGACTCCATGACTCGTTTCTGTAAGAATGACGAGGGAAGCTAATAAAGATTATATCTTTTGTTCTGCTCTCAAGAGCGAGGAACCAATCTTTCCAGAGCCTCGGCTACAACCTTCCCGTCCCTACTTTGACATGTCTGTATGGCTTTTCCCAGATCAATCTCCTTTGGTCTCTCTCCCCATAACCGTTTGAAGTTTTCGGCATATATCTTCCTCAGTACTCCTCTTGGCAGGCGTAGGCCGATATAGGGTTCTCCATATCTTGTCAGGAGGATATCGGCAGTTGACGGCGTGAAGAACTCTTCGCCCGATTCTAGGAAGTTTCTTATAAGCCATATGCGAGCGACCGCCTCGTCCAAAGTCTGCCATGGTGCAATGTCTGTTCCGAAGAATATTCGGTCTTGGTATTTGATGAAGAAGTCTCTCCAATAATCTCTTCTGCGCGAGATATTATACATGAGCTCGATGCCGAGTGTCAGATCGAAGTTAGCGTTCTCATGTCGATTGAGGAAATCTTCCGCTCTCTCAATATCGGCGGACATGAAACAGAAATGGGCGACGACAATTCTAAGGCGAGGATGGGCATCGAGGACATTCTCCATCTCGCTGTACAACTCTTCCTTTGTCAAGTAGTCTCCGAGATAGTAGATCCATCCTCTTTGCTTCGCCCAGGCGGGCGCGAGTTTTTCACTCCAGAACTCCTCTGGGTCGGCAACATGGCATAGGACAGGATAGCCAGCCGATTCGCAGGCATCCCAGAAGGCCTCATAGTAGTCGCTGTCCAGAGGCGTATGTACGTCTCGAGGTGCGGGCTTCGAACCCATCTCCCCAATCCCTTCGTATCCGGCCTCGATCAGTGAACTGATATAGCTGGGCCAGTGGACGTTCGCTAAGGCGTCGGTTCGGCCTGACCACGGTACAAATCCGCCAGCATAGAATAGCCCCGGATACTTAGCTTTCAGATATAGCCCCATCTCCCGCCCGGTGATGTACATTTGGCTGATTCTTCCCTTCTCGATGACTTCGACCATGAATCCACCTAACTCTTCAAGACTTTCTTGCGTGAGTGAGGGTTGGGCTTGCCTGAACTCGCCGAAGTGGACATGGCAGTCGATGATGGGCAGGTCCGCAAACTCGGAGAGCTGCAATTTCAGTCATCCTCCGCTTACGGTATACTGCGATACTTGCTTATCTCTTTCTCGTAGGTTCTGTCTTCCCCTTCTCCATATCCTCGACCTTGACCGATCTTTCTGCCAAGAAGAATTCGATTAAGACATACGAGGCGGCCGGATATCTTGATCCTCCCATGCTCGGTCTATGCCCTCTTCAATTATGCCTTTGGCCGCACGGGCTCCTGTATACCGATTTGAATCCGCGGACGAAAGTGTTCATTAGGAACAATCCCGCCGCCATAAACTGCGAGACTCATCCAAGCCTCATACTCCAGCGCAAAAGACTAATTATCCCTCCAATCTCAGAAGCCTCTCAGCATTACGATGCAATACGTCCATCAAAACCTTCTCCCCTAGATCCATACCTTCCAGAAACCTCAGAATCTTTACTTCCTGGCCTTTGCTTAATAGATCGGTTCCAAAAAGCAACTTCCCACCATTGCGTTCAAGAAAGCCCCATGCGAAGCTTGGATCACGACTAAGGGCATTAAAACCAGAGCGCGCAGAAAGGTCAGCATAGAGATTGCTGTACTTCTGCAATAGATATTCCACCTTCCCGCCGGGCTTTACGGGCCCCATCGGATAGCCACCCAAATCCTCAACAGCTACATCTCGAGAGATCTCTGACCACCAATGAGGACCATGAGCCACAAAGATCGTCTTTGAATACTTCTTGATCATATTCTCAAATCTGGGAAACCCGATCTCGTCGATGTTACGGTAGGCATCGAGATGCATCACGAAAGGAATATCAAGATCGGCCACAACCTCATATAACGTTTGTAGTCTGTGGTCATCAATCGCAAGACCAGCTAGCCCCTCCCCGAAACCGCGGCACCCCTTGGACACGTAACGCTCAACTGTGGGCCGAGGATCGAACTCACCGGGGTTTCCTCTACGAGGATCAACATTGCAGAAGGGTATCAACCTACCTTCATGCCTCTTCGCAGTCCTCAAAACGCTCTCGGTCGTCACATAGAAATGGGTTTCCTCGGGATTCTCAATTGGGAGTATAACAGCCCTCGATATCCCAAGATTGTCCATCGTCTTCAAAAGCATGTGAGCTGTGAAGCGGGACAGAGAAGAGTAGAGCTTCCCTATGTGGGCGTGAAAGTCAATGATCGGTCTCGGCAACATATCCACACTCATACCCCTGTGAAAAATGCGGCTACTGGTCATCGCACAGGATGTCGCTACAGATCTTACTCGTACTTCCGGGGTGCACGAAGCAATTCCAGAAGATCATCTGAAGATACCCTCGCCACCTTCCCCGGCTTTCCCGCCTCTTCAGGTCGTAGAGTGCTCACCATCTCATAGGGAGGTTTGACCCAGAAGATCCCAATTTCATCAATCCTTTCCAATCCTTTCTTCGCTTTTTCCCTTACCAGCCGACGAGAACTCTCGGGATGAAGATGGACAGCCGCTCCATTGAACAACCTATTCTGCTCTTCAGTGAGGCCTGAGGCAGATCCACGCTTGATCCCCTCCTTGACTGATGCAACCTCAATATCAGGGCCAAGAGCTAGCGCCTCCTCACAGGCCGCCTTGTCACCACTAACCATAACCGTCGGTACACAGAAGTAGGCGGCGAAGAGCATGTTGCATCCCAACTCGCCGATCGAGATGCCATTGATCGTCAATTCCTCGACCTCGAAGGAGCCCGTATGGGATAGGTGACCGCCATCCGTATTAGACTTAGCGTGCTGCCCTATGATGACTGCGGCATCGAAGCTATCATTGCATCCGAACGGATAGTCAAGAGGCCTCCCAGCCAGAAGTCTAGCTGCAGGATCGAGTAGAAGAGGATTGATAGCGCCGTGACCATGACCATCCACTACAAGGATCTCATCAGCCCCAGCCTCAATAAGCCCCTCGATTGCAGCGTTTACCTCCCTGGTCGTCAGTTCCCTAGCGACCTCGTAATACTGGCTTGCAGGCGTAGCATAGTCGACAGAGTTGAGTACGCCAGCCACGCCTTCCAAATCCGTCATAACATAGACCTTCATGCACCTCCACCTCGACGACTGTCCATCTTCATACACATATGATATCTTTCTGTGGAACGGATTAGGAATATATACCTATGCAAAATCCTTCCGGCCTTTCCAATAGAAATATGAGGAAACTCTTCTCCGAAGCATAGGGATCGGCCCAACTCTGCATAACAACCATACTGATATGCCCGGTCGCTTAGCAATCTTTAAACGACTATCCCTCACATATAATCGCTGTTCGAGTCCGAAAGGTTGAAAGACATGAACCTGATACTGGTTATGGTTGACAGTTTCCGCCAAGACCACATCGGCTTCTACAATCAGGGAAAGCCAATCTTCGAGGGCATCAAAGCCTGCACAACCCCGAACATCGATAGGTTCGCCGACGAATGCGTTGTGTTTGAGAATGCATATCCAAGCGGGCTACCAACCATACCTGTGAGAACCGAACTGATGACTGGACAAGACACACTGCCCTTCAGACCATGGGAACCCCTCCACCCCCGAGACATTACCGTCGCCAAAATCCTCAGGGAAGAAGGATATATCTGCGGACTCATCTCGGATACGTACCACTATAGGGCCCCGGGCATGAATTTCCATAGAGACTTCCATGCCTATCGCTGGATACGAGGCCAAGAATATGACCCCTACGCCTCAAATCCATCCCGTCGAAATCTGGATCAGTACGTGAACAAGAATTTTCCTCAGCTATGGAGGAAATATGTCCATCAATTCCTAGCAAACACTGACGATTTTGTGCAAGAAGAGGACTGGTTCCCGGCCCAAGTTGTGAACGAAGCGATCGATTGGCTTAGAAAGAATAGGGTCCACAAGAAGGTCTTCTTATGGATCGACTCCTTTGATCCTCATGAACCGTGGGATCCTCCTAAAAGATTCGACAAGTATACGGATCCGAACTACGATGGACCTAGGTTAATTATGCCCATGGGTGGGGATGCAAGCAAGTGGGCTTCGCAGGACGAAATACGGGATATTAGAGGACTGTACGCTGGAGAAGCATCCTTCGTCGATCACTGGCTTGGGCTACTCTTCAGAGAACTCGAAGGGCTGGGATACTACGATGACTCGCTTATCATCTTGTTGGCTGACCACGGCCACCCTCTCGCCGACCACGGAAAGTTTTTGAAAGGAACGGACCGGCTCTACAACGAGCTCCTTAAGATACCATTTATGCTACGCATGCCTAAGGGTTACAAGGCGAGGCGTACCAAAGCAGTTATTCAGTTTCCAGATGTTCTTCCAACGATCCTCGAAGTGCTTGGACTGAGAAACAACATCTCATCGATGCATGGCAAGAGCTTCCTTCCGGTTTTAGAGAATGAAACCGACGAACACCGCACCGCCGCGATAATGGGATACCATGAAGGTCTAGACCGTTGTATAAGAGATTGTGAATGGAGCTATATACAACGCCCTGAAAAAGAACCGGACGAGCTCTATAACCTGGTCAAGGATCCCAAGGAAAAAGCAAACCTCATAGATGAATGTCAGGAAGAGGCGCGAAGGTTGTCGTCCCTATTCGGCCGATACTTTCGACGGATAGAAGGAAGAATGGTAAAGGGGGTACAAGGGAAATACGAAGTATCTTCAGCGACTACTCAATTAAGGCTTCCGCCTCCATCAAAGTGGAAGACATAGTCTCTGCATCACGATAATATTTATTAGAGAAAGAGGGAGAAGTAATGGCTGTTGTGGTGGTCAATATTGGCGAGTAAGGATCAAACAATCGGTGCATTAATCTTTGTCATATGCGTTTTTATCGCGGTTGGATACCTAGTTGTTCTTGCAGCTCCTGGACTGATAGTTCCTATGGCCAATTTGACAGTTCAGGTTCATCCCCTCCAATTTTGGGCCGTCGCCCTAGTTGTATTGATTGCCTTCCTCGCAATCATGTTTATAGGCGCTTGGATAGGCTGGACGATGGCTACGACACCTCCACCTAAGCCCATCGAAGAACTTGAGGCTGAGGAGAAGAAGGAAGAGGGAAAAGACACGCTGGCAGAAGAAGCTGAGACTGGAGAAGGGAAAGAAGCAACAACGGAAGTCAACTCGAGCCGGGCGAGGAGATAAGGTGACAAAGATACCTCATAGCTCCTAACTACGTAATCGTAGGGTCGTCCAATGGAAGGTGTTAAATGCCTAATTCTTTGCGGTGGCCCCGGAAAGAGGCTGAGGCCGATAACATACTACTTTCAGAAGGCGATGATTCCAATAGGCCCTAAACAGAAGCCTCTCTTGGAGTACATAATTAGACTACTCAAATTCCACGATGTCTCAGAGATTGTTTCTCTCGTAGATTACAAGGCTGAACAGATCACCAACTATTTCGATAATGGGTCAAGATTCGGTGTGAATCTCTCGTATGTCTATGATGATCCTCACTGTAAGGGAACAGCCGGATCCATACTGAACGCCTACAGAACGAAAGCAATCAAGAAGAGTGATACGCTGCTAGTGTACTACGGAGATATACTGACAGATATGAATCTCGGAGATCTGATTGAGTATCACAAGGGAAAAGAGGCCGATGTGACGGTTGCACTGGCATCAGGCTTCACAGTAAGGGTGGGCGTAGCTGATCTAGGCGATGGGGAGAGAATCTTGGGATTTGTTGAAAAGCCCAAGCTGGAAAAACCTGTTAGCATAGGAATCGTGGTCATGGAGGGAAAAATACTCGCCCACATAGAAAGCCTGAAGGAGAAGACGGCAGATATAGACCTGATGGCAGATGTGATTCCTGATCTGATAAGGGGTGGAAAACGCGTTCACGGATATGTTACAGACGCCTTCTGGTACGATGTAGGTAGCGTAGAGGCATATGAAAAACTGGATCCCTCGATGATTGATCAGAAGTTCTTCCACTTGTTCCAGTAATATCAAAAAAAGTCAGGAAGACCCGGAAAAAGCACTCGTTTTCTCGCAATTACAGATCCCAGGCATGGATCCCCCGGAATATGCCTAGAGAAAGCAGCTGTTCCTGAAGCACTACTAGAGACGGAGAAGATGACGGTTGGACTGAGGAGTTTTTGGCATAATTCTGCTAGATCTTTCTAGCTTCTAAGCAGGCTCGTTACGCAATCGACGATCGACTTTAGGAACGGATGCTTTATCTTTGAGGGGTCATCAAGGTTCTCAAGCCTTGCAACCCTGAAAGACACGGGCGGATGCGGGTCCATGCCAAGCCAGTTACCGATTCTGCTGTAGCTAACCCTTTCGATCTGAATCTTTCTGAATCCGATCTTTCTGAGAGCCTCAGCCAAAACCTGCGGGCGACCGATTTTGATAGCTGACTCAAGATCTGCCCTAGCTTCGAAGAACTTCGCTATGAAGTAGATTCCGCTAAGTGCCACAAAGAAATAGAGAAACCCGAATAGAGAAATATATTTGATAAAGACGTATACTCGGAGCAGATACTCGACCGAAGTTAGACCGAACAGAGCTAGCGGGTCTCTCCTCTTCAAGTGGCTTATCTCGTGCCCGACTACAGTATAAATCTCTTCTTCTTCTAGCTGAACGAGCAGTCCAGTTGTTATAAGAACCAGTCCGCGACTCGGAGTTGGTCCCGTTGCTCCAGCGTTAGGTAAGATAATGTTTGCGATCTTTATCTTTGGGACTGAGACGTCAAATCTGGCGGCAGCCTCTCTGACTAACCTGTACACATCGACCGTCTTCGTCGAAAAGTTTTCAGGTCTGCAGAAGAGGCCATACTTTGAAAAGACCTCTTGCGCAGTCTGACAATCGATCGGTTTTCCGAGGGCTAGAGTCTTCTCATAGATCTCTCGCTTCATATCGAGCAGTAGGTCTCTATTGAACCTTCGGCTGAAGGCAGGAAATTCTTCGAGCGGTATGTGATACTGCAAGATGTATACGTAAGGATTGCTGGGTGTGATAGACCAATCCCCCATCCTTCCGAGTATCTTATCAGCCAACAATACAATAACCAGCTGTGAGAGAACAAGAACTATTGGGGTATAGAGTTGAAAAACTAGGAAGGCTACGTAGCTTATTAAGATGAAAATCACGAAAAGGACGAGCATATTCCCCAAGAAGATCCGGCTAAGAGCCTTCTTGCGCTTCTGAAGAGGCCTCTCCAACATAATCTTCTTGTCTTTCACAAAGGCAAAATATAGTGTCGTTCTCCTGATTGTCTCTTCGAAAAGCTGAACATTTATTATGAGGTCTTCCCTGAGACGATCTAGAACGGACTTAGGAACGCTCGGTCCACTTGGTCTCATCCTCAAGAGAATAGTTCCGCCAGCCTCCAATTCAGCATCGACTTGCCACCTCCTTTCGAGATCCCAGAGAGTGAAGGCAAGGACATTCCTTCCCTCAACGACCCATTGTCTGACATTTGAGATATTTCTGGAGAGCGGAAGAAGATAGTTTTGATAGATGAACGCAAGCAGCCCCGGATAATAGGCTGATGTAACCTCGGTGTGAACTTCGAAAGAGAGTGTTGTTTCCGGAACTGCCATATCTTTCCACTTCAAAATCTCAGACTTCGCCGTTTCAGAAAGCAGCCTATCCTCCGATCTACAGTATGGAAGTCCCTTATATGCAGCTCTTCCCTGTCTGCAAAGCCTCCTTCAATACCTTTATCGCGCAATATTGCGAACACATGCTGCATCCGGGGCTTTCAGACCTAATCCGATCATGTATCTCAGCGGCCCTTTCCGGGTCTAGGGCTAAATGCAACTGCTTCTCCCATTTGAGTCCGGCTCTAGCCCTAGCCATATCTAGGTCACGTGAGAAGACCTTGCTTCCAAGCTTGACAATGTCTGCCGCGTGAGCTGCTATCTTGGTTGCCACCACACCGTCCCTTACATCCTCAATGGTTGGAAGTCCCAGATGTTCTGCCGGTGTAACGTAGCACAGGAAATCTGCACCAGCGAGCGCGGCGACGGCTCCACCGATCGCTCCAACTATGTGATCATAGCCGGGAGCAATCTCTGTGACAACCGGACCCAACACGTAAAATGGAGCATTTTTGCACATAGATTTCTCGAGTCGAACATTCGCCTCTACTTGGTCAAGCGGTAAGTGACCAGGTCCCTCAACCATGGCCTGTACGTCTGCATTCCTCGCTCTTTCGACTAGCTCGCCGATCGTTGCAAGCTCTTCTACCTGCAACCAGTCTGTCGCATCAAATATACTTCCGGGTCTTAATCCGTCTCCCAAGCTCAGAGCAAAATCGTACTCCTGCGCGATCTCCAGAATGTAGTCATAGTTGGCGTACAACGGGTTCTCCTTGTCATTGTGGAGGATCCAAGATGTGAGGAAGGTTCCGCCGCGGCTTACTATACCCATAAGACGTCGATGACCAGATATTTCCTTCACAATTCTCTTGGTTACTCCGCAATGTAGGGTCATGAAGTCAACACCATCTTTGGCATGCTTCTCTATTGTGCTAAAAATATCGTCCTCCGTCATGTTCACGATTGATCCTCTCTTCTTTGCGGCTTCGATGGCAGATTGATATATTGGAACGGTTCCCACCGGGGCTTCAACTTCTCTCAATATCCTTCTCCTATTTCCGTCTAGGTCTCCAGCGGTGCTGAGATCCATAATTGTGTCTGCTCCGTATTCGACCGCTATCTTCGCCTTCTTGACCTCGAGTTCTAGGTCGCATAGGTCAGGCGATGTGCCCAGATTGGCGTTAACCTTTGTTCGAAGCCCCTCACCGATCCCAACAGGATGCACCTTCTCTCGTTGAACATTCCTAGTTATGATTGTTCTTCCTGCAGCCAATGAGCGACAGATCTTGGTAAGGGGTTCCTTCTCCTCCCTCGCAACGGTCCGCATTCCTTCGGTTATGCGCCTTCTCTTCGCATCTTTGATCAGCAAGCTGATCATGTTTCCTTATTGGTGAACATGAAATAAAGGCAATCTTTCTTTCTTAAATGTTTGGTTCCAACAGAATCTTGCAGGTCAAGAGGTCTTTCCAATTGATGATCCTTTTTATAGCCGGTTCTAGAAATCACACCACTCTCATCCCTCAAGCGCCAAAATCATAATAAGAGCGAAGAAATCTAGGGGTCTAGGAAAGATGTTGCTGTAGCGGGGCGGTCTATTGGGAAAGATTCGGACTGTTGTCGGAGATATCTCTCCCGGAGAGTTTGGTCTGGCGCTGGTTCATGAACATATAATCTGCGATTTCATCGGGGCTGACAAAGTAAGTAAAGAGCGCTATAATCCAGAGGAGGTTTTCTACGTTATGCTTCCCTACCTAAAGGAGATAAGACGACTGGGAGCTACGGGGTTTGTGGACTGTACTCCTGCCTGTATGGCGCGGGACGCTCGGCTACTTGCTAGTCTATCGGAGGCCTCAGACATTCATATTCTAACTAACACTGGACTGTACAAGGAACCGTTTCTTCCAAGATACGCATTCGAGTATTCAGAAGAGGAGATCGCAGCTATATGGTCTCGTGAAATTGGGGATGGGATCGAAGGAACACCCATCAAGGCTGGCTTCGTCAAGATCGCTGTGAACCCTGGCGAAATAATCCCGATACAGCAAAAGATCGTGAGGGCGGCTGCTCGCTGCAGTCTCTCAACTGGAGCCGTCATCGCATGTCATACGGCCAGCGGGGTTGCTGCTAGGCATCTATTGAGGATTATTGATGATGAAGGCCTGAATCCTAATAGATTGATAGTCGTACACTGCGACGCTGAGGAGGATCTAAGATGCCATCTCGAAATCGCGAGGCATGGAGCGTGGGTTGAGTATGATGGTTTGAGCGAGGAGAATGCTGAGAAAGTTCTTAGGTTGATGCGGTTTATGGTAGAGAACGGTTTCGAGGATCAGATTCTCCTGTCTCAAGATGCGGGTTGGTATCATGTCGGAGAAGAGGCTGGAGGTGATATTCGAGGTTACGCATATTTGGTTCGGAACTTTGTTCCTTTCATGCTGAAGAACGGCTTTGGTCGGCAATTGACGGATAGATTCTTGGTGGAAAATCCAGCGCGGGCATTTCGAATGGAATAACACAGAGCAGCAGCAACTCAACTTCTTCTTGGAAGTCTCCCAGACGCCGCTGCCTCTGCTGCTGCGCCGCCTGCAACAACCTTACTCTTTCGAACCACATCAGCAACAACTGACAAGGCATCATGCATTGCACGTTCAGCTTCATCAACCATCCTTTCCAGACCGGCACGGATCAGTATCGATACTGACCTTGGGTCTTTGCACCCTTGTATGAAGGTCATCTTGTCCTCGCCGATCTTCCTCTCCTCAACAAGCTCGGCGTAGCCTAGATCTTCAGCCTTCAAATCGTCAAGGTTCGTTACGATCTTTCCGCCAGTAGCTTTGGAGAGTTTATTCATGTCTGACTCCCTTGCACGTCGACCGCAAGGATGCCATCCTTCGCAAGGAAGTGCTGAGCCATGTCGTCTATGCCCTTCTGACAGACAGCGACGTTGGCACCTACCTTCTTGATCTTCTCAACAATCCCTCTAAGTATGCTGGTTTCTTGATCCAAGAAAGCCTTCATCTGCGTCGGGTCTCGTATCCTAATCTCGGCGCTGAACTCGGTCTTCTCCACCTCAAGCGGAGCATTTATCAGAGCGATCTTAGCTTTTTCTACGCGTCTAGGCATGCCGCCGTGAACTACCTCTTTATCTAATACTATGCCTGTGACAAGTTCGCTGTCGAGGAGGCTCCTTCCCTCCTTCTTTATGATCTGGACATTGTCTATGTCCGCGATCCACTCATCTGCGCGCTTTTCAGCTGTATGCTTTATTGCGTCAATCGCAATCTCCGCGAAGTGTTCTCTCGCTGTGCCAACACCTTTGCTTTCCATCGATGTTATTGCAACTTTCTTTAGTGTATCTCTATCCTCCAAATCCACAGTTGTTCCTATTTGATCCAGGACCTCCATGGCTTTTTGAGATGCTTTCCTATAGCCACTGACAATCACCGTCGGGTGTATGTTCTGATCTAACATTTCTTCCGCCTTTCTTGGCAGCTCCCCGGAGAGAACCACCGCGGTTGTGGTTCCGTCACCCACCATATCGTCCTGGGTCTTAGCTAGTTCTTTCATCATTTTGGCAGCTGGATGCTCTACATTCATCTCGTCGAGGATTGCCGCTCCGTCGTTGGTTATCGTTATGTCGCCCAAGCTATCAATCAACATTTTGTCCATCCCGCGTGGTCCTAGCGTACTTCTGATGGCCTCAGAGATTACCCTGGCAGCTGTTATATTGTTTCTTTGCGCCTCCTTTCGTCTGCTTCGGGCAGTTCCCTCCTTCAAAATCAGTACGGGTTGACCGGCTTGAGTTTGAGCCAAGTACGCCATTTCGTTTCTTTCTCACTTCCTTCTTGTTGACGTGTTTTACTATTGATAAACGAAAAATTTATAAGTTTTACTAATCAGTTAAATGATAAACAGGAAGACTTCTTGACATTTGATAGACGGTTTGTTCTATGGCTTCTTCAAAAGCCTCAGCAGAACGAACGCGACTGATGAAATTCACGGTCTTTTGACGCAAATAACGACAGATTTGATGGATCGCCGCAGAAACATCCATCTTCTTGATACACGCACGCATAGCAAATGATATGTGAGGACGATCTGATGAAGAAAATTCCGGTTTTACTATTGTTCTCACGCAAGTTACATTGGGAATCATCGAGATGAACTGAAGCATATTTATGGAGTGGCTATGGACCCTAAGAATACAGGTCTTTCCTCTGGTTTCGTCCTTCGATATACTCTTGTTTCCAACTACCGAGTGGCTCATATGCAACTGCACGCTACGGGTTTTGTTCCTTATTGTTTTGTGAATTTTCTGAGCCGTCCTAAGATCCTGTTTGCCATTCTCTATGTCTTGAAAACCCATGATCTATGGCGTGTCTTCGTCTTGGAAATCTTTTCCAGCGATAAAAAGCACTCTCAGCTAAGGAATCATTCCCCCGAAAGCATTGCCAAACCCTTGGTTGCGGCCTATCTTCTAGCGATAGCCCAGATTCAGTGTTTCATCAATGTTCTGGGAGACATGTTCAATGTTCTCGAATACGCGCTGTATGTCTCGCTTAACCTCTTGAACGGTTCTTCGTAGGCTAGCCCCTCTCAGTTCGTATCGGCCTCCTCGATGTACAGCCAAGCCGCTCTGAATCAGCTTGTTGAGGTGGTGCACGATAGTGCCCCTCGTTAGACCAATCTTCTCCCCCAGTTCGTCGCTTGAAAGGCCCTTTCCCTCCTTCATCGCGTCTAACAAAGCCTTAAAGATTCTTGTAGCTGTCTTCTCCTTGTCCCTTGGTTCGAGAAAGCCAAAGCACTTGCAGATCCATTCTACATCACTTTCGAAATCTTCTGTGGAGGGCATCCTCACGTCTATGATTACGTATGTTGCAAACGCCTCTCCTTCATGGGCCATCTATTCAAACACACCTCTGTCCTCAAACAGTTTATGATTAATTAATTTAGTAAAATTTATATATTTTTCGTCTAATTTTACCTATGTACTCGAAACATCTAGGCGGTAAGCAATTGGATAGATGGCTTGAATCGTCTGCCCATCAATCCCACAGACAGTGGCTGCATGAAGCATAACAAGACTTGGATCTGAGGGGTGATCGAATGACAGTTACACCTGAGCAAAAGAGGGACTATGAGGAAACACAAGAACTCGAGGACCAATTGAAAGCGGAGCAGGCGAGGTCTAAAGGATATTTGGATCAGCTGAAATATCTGAAAGCAGACTTTGAGAATTATAGGAAACGCATGGAAAAAGAGTTCCGAGAAGCAACTCAACGAAGTAACGAGAAGTTAATTTTGAACCTTCTTGATATCATAGATGATCTCGAGATGGCTATAGAGACAGGCAAAACGATAGAGAATTCGAACACTCTTTTGGAAGGCGTTCAGATGATTCACAAGAAGTTATGCACAATGTTAGAACGAGAGGGCTTGACGAGACTTGAAGCCGTTGGGAAGCCTTTTGACCCGAATAAGCACGAGATTCTGGTTAAGGTGCCTTTAAAGGATCGGGAGGATGGAATAGTGATTGAAGAAGCGAGAAAGGGCTTCATGTTTAAGGGCAAAGTTCTAAGACCGAGTGTCGTGAAGATTGCTTGTAAAGAGGAAGGTAGTGAGAAGGAATGAGTGAGACTAAAACAAGAGAAAGGATTTTAGGAATTGACTTAGGAACTACAAATTCTGCCGCCGCCATTACGGAAGCTGGAAGACCCATCATAGTTCCTAGCGCGGAAGGACCGACGATAGCTGGCAAAATGTTTCCGTCCGTTGTTGCCTTTGCAAAAGATGGTCAGCTTATTGTCGGAGAACCAGCTATGAGACAAGCTGTCATGAATCCCGAGGCAACCATTTTTGAGATAAAGAGGAAGATGGGAACGGACTACAAAGTGAACATTTACGGTAAGGAGTATACCCCTCAGCAAATCTCAGCTTTCATTCTACAAAAGATAAAGAGAGACGCAGAAACGTTTCTCGGCGAGAAGTTGAAGAAATGCGTGATCACGGTTCCTGCTCACTTCAACGACAATCAGAGGCAGGCCACAAAGGATGCTGGCGAAATCGCCGGTTTCGACGTTGCAAGGATTATAAATGAGCCGACAGCTGCTTGCCTAGCTTACGGTCTCGATAAGCTAGATAAGGAAATGAAGATCATGGTTTTCAGTTTTGGAGGAGGGACCAACGACACAACAATAATGGACTTTGGCGGAGGGGTCTTCGAAGTACTGGCTACAAGTGGCGATACCCAACTTGGCGGAACCGACCTAGACCGCGCCGTTGTCCAACATCTTCTCGGGGAGTTTCACGATCAGACCGGTATTGACCTAAGCGGCGACAAGATGGCCATGCGGAGGCTCAAGGAGGCGTCTGAGAAGGCAAAGATAGAGCTCTCAACCCTAATCACCACCGACGTCGACCTCCCCTTCATTGCTTCTGACCAGAGTGGTCCCAAGCACCTACACTACACTCTAACCAGAGCAAAACTTGAGCAATTGACATTGCCAATCGTTCAAAAGATCAGAGATCCCATAGTGCGAACTCTCTCGGACGCCAAGCTGGAGCCAAAGGACATAGACAAGATAGTTCTTATTGGCGGTCAAACAAGGATGCCTCTTGTGAGGAACTTCGTGGAGGATCTTATGGGCAAACCGGCAGAGCGAGGCGTGGATCCAATGGAGTGCGTTGCGGTCGGCGCGGCTATTCAGGGGGGTGTGTTAGCAGGCGAGGTCAAGGACCTGCTACTTCTGGATGTGACGCCCCTATCGCTAGGAGTCGAAACACTCGGCGGCATCTTCACGAGGATTATGGAGAGAAATACGACTATTCCGACTAAAAGAAGCCAGATTTTCTCAACCGCTGCGGACTTCCAGACCACTGTGACCATTCATATTCTCCAAGGTGAAAGGCCAATGGCGGCCGATAACATCTCTCTAGGTATGTTCAATCTGGCTGGAATACCTCCTGCCCCTAGGGGTGTTCCTCAGATAGACGTGACTTTTGACATCGATGCCAACGGCATTTTGAATGTTTCGGCCAAGGATCTAGCAACCGGAAAAGAACAGAAGATCACTATTACGGCATCGACTAAGCTCTCTGAGAAAGAGAAAGAGCGCATGATGAAAGAAGCTGAACAGTTCGCTGAACAGGACAAGAAGCGGAGAGAAGAAGCAGAGGTCCGGAACTATGCTGACTCCTTGATTTATACCGCAGAGAAGACGAAGAAGGACTTAGCCGACAAGCTTGGAAAGGAACAAATGGAGAAGATTGACGAAGCTGTCGCAACACTGAGAGAAAACCTCAGCGGAAAGGATGTCGAGAAGATAAAATCTAAGAACGAGGAGTTGGCGAAGGTTCTGCAAGAAGTTGGAACGGCCGTGTACCAACAGGCAACAGCGAGACGCACGGAACAAGAAGGAAAAGGTTCACCCAGCGAATCAAAAGAGAAGGTTGTAGACGCAGAGTACGAAGAGGTAAAGGAAAAGAAGAAGGAGAGCTGATGGCTGACTGCAAATGAGTAACAAAAAGGACTACTATAGAGTCTTGGGCGTCCCTCGAGATGCTTCGAAGGAAGACATTAAGAGAGCGTACCGCGAACTAGCCTTAAAGTATCATCCCGACAGGAACAAGTCACCTGAAGCTGAGGAAAAGTTCAAGGAGATATCAGAAGCCTACGCAGTTCTTTTTGACGACGACAAAAGAAGACAGTACGACCAGACGGGTTACGAAGGAATAAGCGGCAGATACACATGGGATGACATTTTCAGAGGCGTCGATTTCGACGATGTTTTCAGGGATCTAGGCTTCGGCGGATTCGACAGTATCTTCGACATTTTCTTCGGCGGAGCCCGTAGGAGATATGGTCCAGAGAAAGGAGCCGACTTGCGATATGATCTTGAAATAGACCTCGAGGAAGCCGGTTTCGGCCTGAATACAGAGATAGAAGTACCAGCCTCAGAGATCTGCGAAACCTGTCATGGTACTGGAGCGAAGCCGGGAACCGGCCCCAAAACCTGCCCAAAATGCAATGGTTCAGGCGAGATAAGACACACTAAAAGCTTCGGCTTCACCCACTTCACAGAAGTCGAAACCTGTAACACATGTCACGGAAAGGGAATCTTCATCGAAAACCTATGCAGAGACTGCAAAGGGACTGGAACTGTTCGGAGCCTTCGTAGGATAAAGCTAAAGATCCCTCCTGGTATCGATGAGGGCTATAAGCTCAGACTGGACGGTTGGGGAGAGCCAGGGATCAGAGGCGGATCAAAGGGAGACCTATACGTGTTTGTGCACATCAGGCCTCACAGGATTTTCAAGAGGATGGGAGACGACATTCTCTGTGAGGCTCACATAGGCTTTCCTCAAGCATCTCTGGGAGCTGAAATCAGTGTGCCCACACTCGATGGAAAGGCTATTTTGAGGATTCCGTCTGGAACGCAAACTGGAACAATGTTCCGACTGAGGGGAAAGGGTGTACCACACTTTCATGGATGGGGTCGGGGAGACCAACTCGTGAGGATCATCGTCAAAACGCCTACTAACCTAACCCGTCGCCAAAAGGAACTCCTATCTCAACTGGCGAAAGAGATGAAGGAAGAAATCACCTTTGCATAAGACGTGTTCGTACGAAATTTAGAGGTGAAGAGCCATGACACAGAGTGAGGATCTACATAGTTCCGAAGATCGTAGATCCCTTTCACTTTTCGAAGGATGGCTACGATTGATGGACGAGCAGAGAGCGTTGAGGGAGATGAGGAAGTCGGCATCCATTTCACTGGTATCCGTCCCAGACTCGATCCAAACATCGAAGTGCCCTATATTCCCACTTCGTTGGAAACCGCGAGGAGGATGCTTGAAATGGCTGAGGTCGGATCCAAGGACGTTGTCTATGACCTTGGTTGTGGCGACGCACGTATACCTATTCTCGCAGTAGAGTTGTTCAAGGCAAAGAAGGCAATAGGATACGAGATTAGGAAGGACGTGTACCAGAATGCCATCAAAGAGGTTGAGGCTCGAAACCTTGTAGAAAGGGTAACTATAGTGAACGGAGACATGTTCAACGCCGACGTTTCCGAAGCCACTGTCATCACGCTTTATCCAACCTACGGCGTAAACAGAAAGCTAGAGCCAAAGCTGGAAAAGGAGACTGTAATTGGCACCAGAACAGTAAGCCACGATTTCGAGATGCCTGACTGGAAACCTGCAAAAATAGAAAAATATCGCGGCGACACCTTGTACCTCTACACTATGCCAAAATCTTTGCAGGAATAGTCCGCAAGAATCAAGGTCTAGGGAGGACATATCAATAAGACGCAAACTAGACGAATGCAAAGATCGGTTCAACTGCGCACGGTTCCACAGAAGAACAAACATGTTGCGCGCAGAGCCGTACAAGTGTAATGTCAGAAAGTTGACATCACATAGTCCAAAGATTTTTAAGATTACCGTAGCAATCCCATGTCTATGGCCAGATTGCTCAGGGATAAAGTGAAGAGACTCACAAGCGAAGCTAGAAGGCTGGAGAGGGAGCAGAGAGACAGGATCGAGGCGGCGAGAATTCGATACGAGGCCGCTCGCAATCTCGAGATCCCAGACAGGATCCCCGTTAGCGTAAGCATTGGGCCGGTCTGGTCGAACTGGTACTTCAAGAAGAAGTATCACATAAAGGTTGGAGAGTACTGGAGAGACCCAGATCTCTTGGTAGAGTACGAACTTAGGACGATGATCGACTCGTTCAAAGACTTTGATGACGACAGAACCTACGTTATACATGAGGTTGGGCCATTAGGCGGAGTCGTGCTTCACCCTTCGATCGTCGGATGTAAGGCTGTCTTCCCCGAGGATGATTTCGCTTGGATCGACCTGAGTCATAGATTCTTCGATACGAAGGAGAAGATAGATGACTTCGTTACACCCGAGATCCCTAAGTCCGGTCTGATGCCTGAGACCCTTGAGAGACTTGAGACAATAAGGAAAATGGTGGGCGACCTGATTGATGTTGGAATATTGGGCGGCGATGGGGGACCACTTCAGATGGCAGCCTATACGAGGGGTATTAAGGAACTGATTAGGGATATGTATACTGATCCGCCGATTGTCCATAGACTGATGAGAAAGATGATGGACGTCTACGAGAAGATATATGAGTTCTACGAAGCCGAATGGGGAACACCTTATCGAGGACCCAATATTGTGGGCTACTATTACGACAACCCCCTCTCATATTTTTCGCCCCACCTGGTTGAGAAGTTTGTCCTACCCTACTACAAGGAGTATGCCGAGAGATGGGGATGGAGGAACTGGAGCTTCGGAACCCAGGACATTATGGATCAGTTCATCGACGTCTTCAAGAAGGTCCCAGTCAAGACCATTCATAATCTGGTGAGCTCCTCAGACCTCAGGAGGTTCAAAGCGGTCTTTATCTCTAAGAATATGCGTTTCGAAGTCTTTCTTGCCCCTGGAAGATTGGTAGGAGAAGCAGCTGGTGTTAAAGCAGAGGTCAAGAGAGTCACCGATATCATGGGACGCGAGGGAGGATGGACCTTGAGCAGCGGCATCGTCGACAGAGCAGTGCCCAGTGAGAATATCTACGCTTTCCTTGAAGCGGCCAAGAAATATGGCAGATGTCGACGGCCCTGATCCGACGCGATACTCGTGAGTCTGAATCTTCTCTTTCTAGAGTGGCGAAAAGGGTAAGGTGAAATATTAACGGAGGCATATTACCACGATCTAATCTATCTTCCCGATCTGCAACCGCATATTTTTAATTCTCTCTTTACCTGAGTCCGGAGGAACTGAGGATAAGATGATATGTGCGCCTATATCCACGTGTTATAAATCTTAATCTCTGATACTCGCCTATTTACAGTAGGGTGGGAAGGGCTGGTTTCACGGCGGCGGGCGAAGAAAAGACCAAAGAAGGTTCTTCTGAAAAATAGGAGGACTAAACCGAAGGTTCTGGCTGTAGGCATTCATTGTAGGAACCCGTGGAAAACGAGATGCGGTAACAGAGATATAGAGCTGAGCATTTACTACCGTGGTGAATTCCGGCCGATCTGCCACAAGTGTTGGGAGGAAATCACAGACAGAAATCTCGAGTGGACAAGTTGACACGAATCTGGGTGTTCTGTTAGAACGAGTATATGACCCCTCCCGGCCCTTCCTCCCTCCTATACGGGTAAGGCAGAGGTTGCTTTCTCCTTTTAGGGCTGATTCTGAGGCCTACGTAGGCAGCCAGAACAGATGAGACAGGGTTGAGCGCATATAAAACAACATCCCATATCTCCGGCATCAGGATGATGCTTCTCTGAAGGCTATAGTACTGTCCAAGCACGAGGGTTCCGAGGACTCCATCCGCGAAGATGTAGACCATAAGGGATGTGATCAGAGATTCGCCGAAGCCGTTTATTCGATACACGTATATGACGAAGATAGAAGCCAGAAAAGAAGGCACAAAATAGAGGTTGATGCTCGAGAAGGAGTTGACCATCACTGATAGTAAGGCACCGATCAACCCGGTAAAGATGTACCTCTGCACATTCTCCTTGACCTCGGGCGGATACTGACCCCTAGTTTCTACTGGTGCCCCACAGCTAGGGCAGAAGGTAGCGTCTTCAGGCATTCGGGTGCCACAGTTTCGACAGTAAGGCATCCAATCACCACACTAGCCAATGACATGCCATCTTAAAAATGTTCTATTTTTCATTAGACCATCATACTTTCATCGGCTTTCCTTTGACACGTTCTTCGAACTCGACTCTATAGGCATCTTCCCCATGGACCCTTTCAGTAGGTTGAAACCTAATGATCACCAGAGAATTCGGGCATCGACCCTCCTAATTCTCGGCCTCCGCCCGAAGCCAGCCCCTGACCCATTGCTCGGCTTCCTGCCACGGCGTGACCAGATTTCGTACGATCGGTCAGCTGCAACATGAGCGTAGCTGGGGTTGGCCATCACAAGAATTAGGATGCAACTTGTCCCACAGCAGACCAATTTAATCGGTCTTTCTCTTGACACCTCATGCCTCTCCAACGCGGGCACATGTTCTTATTCCTGTTTCTGATAAGCCCGAAAGAAGCATCACAGTAGATGTTTGCAGCGGTTGGAAGAGGAACGAATTCGAGAGGTTCGGGTCTAGGAGCTAGGTGGGAACAACCCATGGTTTTTCCTTAGTTCGACCTATTGACATCTTTTGAACGATGAGGGTTTCTCGAGGTTTTTCTCAACTCCGTCCCACAACAATTTTCCTCAGTGCACGTCTCTCTGTCAGTATTCCTGCTAGTTTTCCCTCTTTCGTTACTACGAGTCTCCTTATACCTTGATCACGCATAGTCTTTAACGCCTCCATTAAGGGTTTCCCAGCATCAATTGTTATGTGCGGCGTTGACATAATCTCTTTCGCATAGGTTGTGTCAGGGTCTCTATGAGCCTTATCAGCCCTCTCCAACAGGTCCCTGTCGGTTCTTCTAGCTCTTGGACTGTGGTCTTCAACAACAATAACGGAGCCAATATCATGCATGAGCATACAATCGATGACCTTTGACGCCGGAGGAGTGGTTGAAACCTTAACAGGCGATACTGCAGCCGACTCTGAAGCCTCTCCTGAGATCTCTAAAGACTTTTGCTGCAGCTCATTCAGTATCTGCTTCATCCTCTCTACGTATTCTTGGTAGTTCCTGCAAAGCATTTCGTCGGAGTATTCACCGTGTTCAACGGCTTGTATTTCCATATTATCCAAACGTATATCTCAGAGAGAAGTTATCGCTTTTTGTACCATGTCCAAGTATACTAGGATGTTATACGGGTTTATGACGCATCCGTTCCTTTAACAGATTTTTCACGATCGAAATGGACCATTTGTGTTCTTTTGAGTGGAAAGTATTAAATAGAGATATTTGGAAAGCCTCTTCAGTTGTGCCTTAGCACAGACCTTGAGGTAGAGACTGCGCCTAAGCTGGCTCTGTTCATCCTTTCAGCATGAAATTCTCCAATTCTTTCTGGCTTAAATAAATGTGAGTAACGATCTCCGCACCGTTTAAACCTGCGCAATATTGACCTTTGCTACCTCATTTTCTCAGGACTTTCCGGAAGAATATCTCGCCTATTTCACCTTCATTTATGCCGGCAATGAATCCGCATTCTTTAAACCCGATTCTTCTATGCCACATTTGGGGCTCCGGCTCATCTGCTTGTGAAGAACTATACAAAGCTTTGTGCCCGCCTCTTCGCAGATAGTTTTCTAAGAAATCAATCATAGCGGTTCCCACGCCTCTCCTCCTGTATTCTTCGTCGACACCGATGACGCTTATATATGGTATTTTCAACCATAGGTATTCAATGCGCAAGTATCCATGTGGTTTCCCTTCAACCTCGGCGATGACTATCGCTTTTTCTTCTATTTTCTTCTTCACTTGGGCTTCGCCGATGTGCTTGTAATCTGATTCGATACAATAATCCAGATCCTTTGGTTCGGCGAATCTTACATTTACAGACAAATCTGGTTTCATTCTTCATCAACCCGTTCATTCATGATTATGAAATTCCACACTTCCCATATTTCTGTAATGTTTGCAACATGAGGCGGAGAGAGACAGCCCCTCCATACTCTCCTATTACTTGACTCTCTATTTGAGACTAGTTCCATGAGAGAGACACTTTATCAGAATCCATTTCCGGACGAGCTGATAGTTCTATTCGCAGACTAATCAGCACCGTTTAGCCGATCAATGTTTCCTCTATGGCAGGGGAGGTACTGTCCAGATACTCGGCATAGAAAGCCCCCGAAGTACCTAAAGGAGGGTAAGATCTGAGATTCCTAGATGATCTTTTCTTCTCTAGCGTGTTTGTTCAGCCAGAGGGCCGCCTTCTTTAGAATTGGATGTTTCGAGACATCTACGACAGGAACCTCCAAACCTGTGACCTTAATGGATGGTGCATATTCGGGCATAAGAGCAAAGTTTACGGAGCCCCAGAAAATTTTGCCTTTAAGGTAGCTCTCCATAAGATCGTTGGTGTCAGGGGTCAAAGGGAAATGGACGAAGAGGACGCCTTCAGCCCACTGCGCCATGATTGGTAAACCAGACTGGATTATCCTGGCGAACATCTGGGCTAACGTTTCCTTTGAAAACTGGAAATAGTCAAGAATTACGATCTCCTTTGCTGGTTTATAGGTGATCCTAATCTCTTCCTCGCTCTCGCGTTTCTGTCTGCTCACCGGCATTTCACCTCTTTTGCATCCATGAGTGCCTCGAAGTACCTTAGTCTTCAGCTAGGGACCGTGTAAAAAAGCTTTCTGTAAGACGCCCTCGGGACTGATCCATTTCTTCTCCTTGTAAGACTGTTCTTCGCCATCTCTGAAGCAAACCTGATGGCTTCTATCATGCTTTCAGGGTTAGCTGTTCCTTTGCCCGCCTTCCCAAAAGCTGTACCATGGTCGACAGAGGTTCGTATCAAAGGCAAACCCAGCGTAATATTGACCCCGCTCACCGAAACCCACCTCTTCTGCTCTTCATTCCATTCCAGTCCTAACAGCTTGACCGGAATATGTCCCTGATCATGATACATGGCGACGACAACATCGTAGGCACCTCCTCTAGCCTTGACATAGACCGTATCAGGTGGGATCGGTCCTTCCACTTTCATGCCATCCCGCCGGGCCTGCTCGACCGCGGGTCTAATCTCCTCAGCTTCTTCAGACCCGAATAAGCGACCCTCACCACTGTGCGGATTCAATCCGGCAACCGCTATCCTAGGCTCCTTCATCCCCATCGATCTTAGGGCAGCGTGAGTGAGCTTAATCACCTTGTATACCCGTTCTTTCTTTGCGAGATCGCAAGCCTTTCTCAGAGGCACATGTGTGCTCACATGGGTAACCTTAAGAGGGCCCTCAACAAGCATCATAGCGTAATCCTCTGTTCCAGTCAGATGGGCCAACAGTTCCGTATGTCCAGCGAAGTTACATCCAGCTTTGTTGATAGACTCTTTGCTGATAGGAGCAGTCGCTATGGCATCTATTCCTCCTTCCATAGCAAGCCTAACAGCCTTCTCGATATATTCGACCGCCGCTCTACCTGCCATCGCACTTACTCGGCCCATCTTGAGCTCTGCCAAGTCTATGTTCTCCACGTCAAACACATCTATCGAACCGTATTCAAATTTCGCCTCTTTTGGATCACAAATCGAGTTTACGAGAACCCTAGCGCCCACGATCTCCACGGCTTGCTTTATAGCCTTTGCATCACCGATAACAAGTGGGCGGCAGATATCGTAAATCTCACTCAGGGAAAGAGCCTTTACTATGATCTCTGGTCCGACACCAGCTGCATCACCCATCGTTATCCCGACGATCGGCTTCAACTAACTCACTCCTATTCCCGTGTATGAGAGGACAGGCGGACAGCGGATCCAACCGCATATTCCCCGAGGGTCTTGTCCTCGATGGTCTGTCACAGAGCTAGAGAAGAATGTCTTGTTAACCTTTTATGACTGCTAACGGAACCAACCTTGCGACGAAGGTGGCGATCCCGACATCGTTGCTGACCTTTGCTATCCTGTCAACATCCTTGTATGCTGGGTCTGCCTCTTCAGCCAGAACAACGGCACTTTCCGATCGGACAATTATCCCTCTGCTTTCCAACTCTTTTCTCACGCCGTTCCCCCAGAACCTCCTCTTAGCAGCAGCCCTACTCAACATTCGTCCGGCCCCGTGCGCTGTGGAGCCAAAAGAAACATCCATTGCTTTCTTCGTTCCGACAAGCAACCACGAGCTTGTCCCCATCGATCCCGGGACTATGACGGGTTGACCATAGCTTCTGTAGCTGGATGGTATCTCTTGGTGTCCTGGCGGAAAGGCTCTAGTGGCTCCTTTCCTATGAACCCAGACCCTCTTTAGGCCACCGTCAACACTATGTTCCTCAATTTTTGCTATGTTATGGGCTACATCATAGACTAGGTTTAGACCGATCTTCTCCACGGGTTCTCTAAGGATCTGCTGGAAGCTCTGTCGAACCCAGTGTGCAATCATCTGTCTATTGACGAATGCAAAGTTGACGGCACAGGCCATCGCCTTATAGTAGTCGTGAGCCTCCTCGCTGGTGCCGGGAGCACATGCCAGCTCCCTGTCTGGGAGAGCTATTTTGTATTTGTGGACTACCCGTTCCATAATGCGGAGATAGTCTGAACAGATCTGATGTCCGTAACCCCTTGACCCACAATGGATCATGACCGTGGCTTGATTTTCATTACTTATGCCAAAAGCCCTAGCAACTTTGGGATCGTAGATCTTGTCAACCTTCTGAATCTCGAGGAAGTGGTTTCCAGAACCCAAAGTTCCTATTTGACTCATGCCACGACTTTTTGCGGTTGGAGAAACCCTGCTCGGATCCGCCTCGTTCATCCGGCCCTCCTCTTCGCAGTGCTCGATGTCCTCAGGCCAGCCGAAACCCTGATCAACCATGCGGGGCACGCCCGCCGTGATTATAAGGTCGAGATCGTGTTGGGTCACTGTGAAGTCTTTCCTCCGGCTTCCCAGTCCGCAGGGAACATTTCGGAAGATGGCATCCGTGAGTTCTCTCAGTTTGGGGCGGACATCTTTCTCCGAGAGATTTGTAGTCAAGAGGCGTACACCGCAATTAATGTCGTATCCCACTCCTCCAGGGCTTATAACACCCTCATGATAGTCTGTGGCGGCTACCCCTCCGATTGGAAAGCCATACCCCTCGTGGCCGTCAGGCAAGGTTATAGAATGCTTATAGATGCCAAGCAGATGGGCAACATTGGCGCATTGTTCAAGAGTTCTGTCACTACTCATCTTTCCTATTATCTCGTCATCTGCGAAGATGATTCCGGGAACACGCATGCCCGGCTTATAACTCTGAGGAATACGCCAGGTGTAACTGTCGACCCTCTCCAATGGAACCTTCGGAGGAGGGCCTCTATATTCTCTCTCTTCACCCACCTCCTTCACCTCTAGAAGAAACTTGACTCCGCTTTATTTAAGCGATTTCGGTTTTCTCACCGGAGTTTATCATCGTCCTCATTCATTCTCAATCAAATGATGGTCTTCAGAGTAGATTCCCTAGCAATCTTGTTGTTCTTGCACTACCCCCAAGTAGTCTTGGTCAATCACTCTGAAGACAAAACATTTTTAGATCTTCAGAAGAAATACTAACACCGAAGCGTTCTACGTGAAGGTGATTACGTGAGAATCACGGATATACAAGTGTACCAACTTAAGGGAAGGGCATGGCCGAGGCGCCCTTGGGTATGGGTCGAAGTCTTCACAGATGAGGGGATTTCAGGCATTGGCGAGTCCGAACCGGCTGAAGGCGTAGTGGAAGCCCTTAACAAACTTGGACATGGCATCTTGGAAGAAGATCCCTTCAGTATAGAAAAGATCTTTGCGAGAATGCATCGTGCAGGAGGTTTTTTGCCAGCAATAAGTGGGATCGAGATAGCTCTCTGGGATCTTGTCGGGAAGAAGCTTGGGACTCCAATATACAACCTGATTGGCGGAAGATGTCATCAAAGCCTGAGGGTCTACCTAGACGGCTTCTTCAGAGGAGCATCCTACAACCCCGAAGAATATGCGCAGAAAGCCAGGGAGGCCGTACAACGAGGATTCACTGCCCTGAAAGCAGATATTGACCCGGCCGAGCTCCCCTCCGCACATCGGCTAAGTGGGGAACTGGATGCAAATGACATGCAGCTGACAGTGAACGTGGTCAAGGCCGTGAGGGAAGCTATAGGAGATAGGGTAGACTTCGCAGTCGACACCCATGGGTCCTTCAATCCACCATCGATAGTGAGACTGGCGCGGCGGCTCGAACCCTACGATCTCATGTGGATCGAGGATCCTGTCCCCAGATTCGGTTCAAACCTACGAACCCTAGCCAAACTAGCGAGACAGATCAAGACTCCCATATGTGTAGGTGAAACCTTGATGAGGACCGAGTTCAGAGAGGTCTTCGAGATAGGAGCCACCGACCTCATCATGCCCGACATCTGCTATGCAGGAGGCATCTTGGAGATGAAGAAGATCGCGGCGATGGCCGATACGTATCACATACCCTTCTGCCCCCACAACTATCTAGGTCCAGTTTCCACCATGGCAAACATACAGCTATGTGCATCCGTCCCCAACTTCGTCATATTGGAATTCCAAGATGGAGACGTACCTTGGAGAGATCAAGTCTTCAACGATCCTGTCCCGCTCAAGAACGGATACCTCGAAATACCGACGAGGCCAGGGCTAGGCGTCGAACTCAATAGGCAAGAGCTGACCAAACACCTCGTCAAATGAACCGACACCCAAACTGCTTTGCTCTCTTCAGAGAGCTAAAACTATAAGTCCCTCCAACAGAGACTGTTACGTGAGGTTCGGGCATGAAGACCATGGTGGAACCGAAAAGAAAGGTTCCCGTTGTCGAAGATGTGGGTGTGATAGTTGCGGGAGCAGGGATTTCGGGCGTAGCCGCCGCAGTTGCTGCTGCCAGAAGCCGAGCTGAAGTTGTCCTGATAGAGCGGAACGGCTTTCTCGGAGGTGTAGCCACAGCAGGCCTGATGGCCTCGATCGGAAACAGGTTCTTTGCAGAAGATGGAAAGGTGGTTGTGAGGGGAATTGCCCTAGAGATCGTTGAAAGGCTGGCTAAGATGGGCGGAACCTCTCCGAAATGGAAATCCGCTCTGGTGCCAAAGATAGCCTTTGACCCCGAGATTCTTAAGCTGGTTCTCATCGAGATGACAGAGGAATCGGGTGTCAAGGTATATCTGCACACCTTCGTTTCAGACGCCGTAGTGTCTGATGGAGAACTCTGCGGAGCTATCATAGAAGACAAATCGGGTAGGGAGGCAATCCTAGGCAAGGTCGTGGTGGACGCAACGGGTGATGCCGACCTAGCCTCGAAAGCAGGGATCCCGTTCAACTACGAGCCTCCGGGTAGCAGCTCACTCGAGTTCAGGATGGGCAATGTTGACCTCCAAAGGACGTACGAGTGCTTCAAGGAGTATCCTGAGAGATACCCGTCCGATATGGATGCTCCAAGGAGCTTTGAGGAGTTTGAGAGGAATTGGCTTGAGAACAGCTTCTTCTACTATCCGCATGGAGGGGGAAGAAAGCCGGGTTCAAACATCGCTCTGCTCGTGGAGGAGGCCGTGAAAAGGGGGGATTTCGCCAAGGAGAAAGGCGTAATCACCGGCATGGATGCCTTCGGCATGGATGGTCTGGGTTGGAACAACACCGTCATCATCAACAGTAACTTTGCTAAGATAAGCGATCTCGATGTGAGAGAAGAATCCAAGGCTGAACTGGAAGCGAGGAGAAGCTGCTTCTACGTCGCCAAGTTCCTCCGGAATTACGTTCCTGGCTTTGAGAAAGCCTTCATCATTGAGACAGCCCCAGATCTCGGAGTGAGGGTAACACGGTTGATAATAGGTGAATGCACGCTTACAAGAGAGGAGGTAGACAAAGGCTGCAAATTCGATGATGTTGTAGCCGTCGGCTCTTCGGGATTTCCAGGAAAGCCATACGAGATTCCCTACAGATGTATAATCCCAAGAGAAGGGGAAAGATTTCTGATCGCCAGCGGAAAAAGCGCCTCCACGAAGCCTAGGGGATTACTCCGGGGAATGACCACATGCATCATGCTTGGTCAAGCTGCGGGCACAGCAGCAGCCCAGTCGGCCGGAACAGGCGTCTCCACGAGATCACTGGACATAAGGGAGCTTCAGAGGTCTCTAATGGAGCAGAATGTCTATCTCGGTGACGACCCTCGACTAAAAGAACTTGGCCTTCTATCGTGAAAAGAAACTCGGTGTTCCGCGACAAGGGAGAGTAGATCACTTGACAGTGAAATCCTAGCGATAGTAGTAGGGACGTTTTATGTGCGCAAAGGCGTCTGTTGCCGCAACGATTGCTTGACCTACGGCTGTTCCGATCTGCTTAACTGGGCAAGTGGTTACGTCTCCCGCAGCATAGACCCCGCAAATATTCGTGCGTTGAAGGGAATCAACCTGGATATAGCCATACCGGTCAACTCTTATTCCGGCCTTCTTCGCGAACTCACTATTCGGAATTTCCCCTATGAAGATGAAGACTCCGTCGACGGACATCTGTCTCGTGTCGCCCTTCTTATTGTCGAATAGAACCACACTTTCAACGCTAAGGTTGCCTCGAATCTCCCTTACCTCAGTATTCCAAAGGAACTCAACTCCTCTCCTGGCAAGTTCATCTACATATACCGCGTCTGCCCTTAACTGCTCCCTTCGATGAGCGAGACAGACCTCTGAGGCGATGTTAGACAGATAAAGTGCCGACATGACCGCAGTGTTTCCCCCTCCTACGACAAGAACCTTCTTCCCCTTGAAGAAGGCTCCGTCGCATAGGGCGCAGTAGCTTACGCCTCTGCCCTGATATTCTTTCTCGCCTGGCACGCCGAGGGTCTTATGCCTGGAACCTGAAGCGATTATCAGGGCCTCAGCTGAATACTCCGAGCGGGTAGTTCTCACGACCCTCGTCCCATCGTCAAGGCTGAGCTCAAGTACACTCTCCAATTCTCTGATCTGGGCTCCAAACCTCCTGCATTGGCTGAGAATATTCTTTGTTAAGTCCGCTCCCGTAATCCCCCCTGGAAAACCTGGATAATTCTCTACCCATGGCGTGATTGAGATCATGCCGCCGGGGAGCTTTTCCTCCAGAACCAGAGTCTTTAGGCCACTTCTGCCTCCATACATGCCCGCGGTCAGTCCAGCAGCTCCGGCCCCGATGATGATTAACTCCCACTCTTCCATCAGCCGGTCTACACCTTTCGGGACAAGGTTTGAAGGTGTATTATTGGAGGAATAGTTAATAAACAAAGCGGCACGAATCCTCATATTGAGGCTTGGAGGAAGAAATATCGGTGCCAAATAGGACGAGGAGAAGAGGCTTCGAATACCTCGAGCACACTGCGGACGTATATGTGGCAGCCTATGGCCACGATTTGAATGAAGCCTTCGAGAACGCTGCCTTGGCGATGTTCGAAACCATGACAGATACAAAAGATGTAGAATCCGCGGTTGAGGAGACAATTGAGGTTGAAGGCCACGACAAGGAATCCCTCCTCTACAACTGGCTGGAATCGCTCCTCACTAGGTTTGAAGTGAGCAACTTGCTGTACTCAAGGTTCAAAGTGCAGAAGATAGAGAAGAGCGAGAAAGGCTTTGAGCTTAGGGCCGTGGTCTATGGTGAATCGTTCAATCCAGAAAGACACCAGCAGAAGGTGGGAATAAAGGCCATCACATATCATCGGATGGAAGTCCGAGAGGAAACGGAAATGGTAACGCTGAGATTCATACTCGATATATGAAGAAGAATCTTCGTACCACTATACGACCCATCAGATTCATGCGCGCGATATACTTCTGGATCTCAGCTGGCAGAGGAGCCTTTCTGATCCAGCAACCTCTGTTCCGTCGCGTGATCTACACAACAGGGTGTAATTCCCGTGTCAATCTTTAGGAGTTTATTACACGTAGCAGGAAATGATGGCATCTTCAGAGGCATCTGCAGCCGAAAGGAATATCCCAGAGTATATATCGGCATGTTAGGAAGGAATAAATTCATCTCGCATAACCACTACCATTGTTGGCATTGCGAGGCAAGCCGCGATGAATCTGTCCCGATCGAAGGACTTGGCAAGCACACTGCATGAAGTGGCTTTCTGCTACAAGGAGGTAGGCAGAACCCTGAACGAGATTCTTGACACAACAAAGCCTTTGAAACGCTTCATGGGGCAGCCCGATGGAAGAGCGACCAGTTCACGGTTGATCACGGCCGGAATAGCCTTGATAGCTTTTCCTGATCCCACGATAACCGATATTATGGGTACCGCGCTTGTTATCGCGGGCATAATGAAGGACAGGATGAAAGAGACAACCATGATCGACGTTACGAAAGAAATCCATAAGATCACAATGAACTTGGGCAAATCGGCGAGTGGATTGACACTAGATACTCGGATGTAATAACGGATGAACAGAGACGATCTCTGTCCATTTGGACAAAGTTTCTTTCCAACCTAGGCTTGTGTAATGCAGTTTTCCGATTGACGATTACTTCCCTCAAAAGTAGAGGATCTTCAAAAGTGTCGGCAAACAAGAACGAGTTGACCCATCGCGGACTTTGCATCATAGCGATCCCGCAGCTGAGCCCTTCTCCAGCATTGCAATCTCCTTCTGCGGGCGAGTCGGATTTTCGGGGTGATCTAAAAGGCTGAGGCTCGAGTTCTGAGCTTAGGGATGTTTGCGCGGGGTCTTTTCTGGTCAAGATCTATCCGTTGAAGTTTCAGCGGGAGAAGCTCTCCAGTATGCAGCCTATCGTGACCTGTTGGACTTCCGGTATTCTCGAGGCTATCTCCTTGAGGGAGATTGCCTTGCCACTCTCCTCGGTGACTCTCAAAACCTTCTCACTAAGCTCTTCAATGGCTTTCAAGCTTTCCTGTAAGAATATTCTGACCTCGTCGCCATGAAGAACCCCCTTGTTGAAAGGTGGCATAGGATGACCGAGAATGAGCGTCTCTATCTGCTCCTTCATCAATCTTCTAACTGAGTCAGCATAGTTCGTGGAACTAAAGAATAGCAGGGGTCTTCTCTCACCTCTCCCTTGTATGGAATCGCCGCTCACGCATAGTCTCGCCTTCACATCTAACAAGACAATAGAGCCTTCGGAGTGTCCCGGCGTAAGGACTGCTTTGAGTACACGGTCTTCTAAGCATATCTCCTCCCCATCGTTGAGGACTAAATCTGCCTCCGTAGGTTCATATTCTGGCTTGAGGCTCAGAGGGTATATTTCGGGGAATCGACTGTTCAATTCTCTGTTCAATAGCAATGGATCTCTTAGCAGAGGTTCATCCAGTCTGTGAACAGCAACCTTTGCATTGGATTTTTGTTTCAGGGGTGCGATGCCTCCGCAATGGTCAAAATGGGCGTGAGTGAGGACGATCCTGGAGATGTCGGTCGGTCCTTTCCCTAGGAGCTTGAGATACGGAAGGATTGCTTCTTCAGGCGAAGTAGGCGTTCCTGTATCAATTAGCGTGACCATCTTCTCGACTATTGCGCATGCACTGGTGAAATAGCCTAGTCTTGAAAATGGACATCTAATGTGATGTACATTCTTGAGACCTTCCACACCTAAGAGATCTTCATCCAAGATACCGGCCATCCACACTCCTTCATTTCGACAAGGCTGGGCAGATCTATGGAAGAAGTCATATTTGAATCCAGCGGATCGGCTTCGACATAAATGACGATCTGAAAGCTCTCCGATGGAATGCGCATATCTTTACGATGGACAAGTCTCCGACTCAGGATTCGCTTTTATCTCCTTGATCTTCTGCGAAGTATGAGATGACTTTCCCAAACCTCTTTATTGTTTTCTTCGATAGCTGCGGAGAAAACATGTCAATGATGCCGATGTGCCGGGCTCCAACTCGGGCAAGAGCTTCTACCTTCTTCACCCATTCCTCCTCGTCTCCTATAGCCATGACTTCATGAACAAAATCGTCGGGTATCTGAGACGCTAACCTCTTCAGTTCCTCTTCGCTCTTTTGAGAGATAAGAATATTCTGATAGTGAGGAAACGGAGGGGGCCTATAGCCGAGGCTTCTCAGGGTAAGCCTTTCCTTAAGGAGGCTTCTCTTACCTCTTTCGATGGCCATCTTAAGCGCTTCTTCATCGTCTAACAAGGCAACATGCAACATTGTTGCCAGGTTGATATGTTCAAGCCTTCTTCCCGCCGCCTCAGCAAACATCCTTATCTTTTCTGCACGCTCCTTGAAGGTTTCAGGCGTGTTGATCCAGCCTATCCAACCGTCGCCGACTTCCCCTGCCACATGGAGCATACGTTCCGACGCGAAGGCACCAATATAGATCGGCGGATGTGGCTTCTTATGCGGATGTTGATCTAGGTAGGCGCCTCGAAGCCTGTAGAACCTTCCCTCATAGTAGACCGGACTCTCAGGAGATGAGGTCCATAATCTCTTTATGACCTGCACAGCTTCCCTAACCCTGGTCGCGCGGTTGTCAGGCTTCTCCCATTCTATGCCGAACGGCTTTATGTTCATAGCTTCACCGGCCCCGATGCCCAAAACCGCTCTGCCTCTGGACAGGGCATCGAGATTTGCTACTATATGTGCTGTCTTTGCGGGATGACATCTCTGGGCATCAGTGACAGCTGAGAATATCAGGATCCGTTTTGTCTGGACGGCTACTGCTGCTCCGACTGTCCACGGGTCAACTATTCCGCCTCCGCCCAAGTCTATCAGGTGGTCAGCAAGCCATATGGAGTCAAAGCCGCTCTTCTCAAGAAGTATGCCGTACTTGACGGCTTCAAGAGGTTCGAACTTATCAATATTGAAGCCAAACCTCATAGAGAAGCCTTCACCCTAACAATACTGTCATAGAGCCAACTCTGAATTTGGTCTCTAAAGAAGAAAGTTTTCTGACGAGGTGCTATCTCTGAACAAAGGTTATCCGTCGGTGGATGGCTATTACTGCAACTCGGAAAGATTTACCCATCTCCCTTTATTTGACGAGATGTAAGCCGCCTCAATTATTCTCTGTACTTCCAAGCCGTCTTTGAAGTCTGGAGACGGTTTTGAATCCTCTGAGATGGATTTCAGGAACGAATAGGCGGAGGCCGCCTGATATCTTATCCATCCTATCGGGAATTTGGCCATCGGAATGCCTGGAGCTTCAGGATATTTCTGAACGGTGTCGATCATCTTGAGTCCTTTCTCTCCGCCTATGGGCGTTTCGGGCTCTGTATTATCGTAGAATCCAAGCCAGTTCGGGGTCAAAGAGTTGAACCTTAATGCCCCTTTCAACCCATGAATGTCCAATCGTATCTCATCTGTCGCGCCCGTGGCCATCTTTGACGCCTCGATTGTGCCGATTGCGCCATTCTTCATCTCCACAGCCACTATGGCTAAGTCGTCGGTCCTCTTATCAGGCGACGTAAAGTTCTTGGCATATGCGCAAACCCTATCGAAATTCCCGGCGAGATATCTAACTATGTCTATTATATGAGGGCCTAGATCCATGAGTACACCGCCACCGACCTTCTCAAACTCTGCCTTCCAGCTGTAGGCCCTTCCAACCGGCTGGATGACGGCGCTAGAGTGTAGGTCTACCCCTCTCAGGGAGAAGATCTCCCCGATTGCCCCTTCTTCGATCAGCTGTTTTGCCCGCATAATTGCTGGAATGAACCGGTACTCAAAGACAATCTGATGGCGAACGCCGGACTTCTCGGCTACCTCATAGATATCCTTTGCCTGTTTCAGGTTTAGGGCGAGAGGCTTCTCACAGTAGACGTTTTTGCCTGCCTTGAGGGCTGCGATTACAACCTCTCTATGAAGAAAGTTTGGTAGGCAACAGTCGATTATCTGGATGTCTGGCCGTTCCAGCAACTCCCTGTAACTTGTGGTCGTGAATTCGAATCCAGACTGGTTTTTTGCTTCTTCGAGGGCTTCTGGGCGAGAGTCGCAGACGCCGATGAGATTGGCCTTGCAAGGTGGCTCCTTGTAATAGAAGGGGATGTTCTTGTAGGAATATGCGTGAACTTTTCCTATGAAACCGTAGCCGAGAAGGCCGATTCCGTACTCTTTCATTATCGTTCGTCCTCTAGTAGCCGAGCTCCATCTCAACCTCTCCTATGGCTTCGTCAATTATGTCTATGCCCTTCTCGGCCATGTCTCTAGTTATGATCAAGGGAGGCGACATTCTCAGGATGTGTCCTGCAGGTATCCAGGCCAAGCCTTTCTGGAACGCTCTCTGATAGGTCAGTTTTCCGGCTTCTTCATAGGGTTCCTTCGTATCTTTGTCTTTCACGAGCTCTATGCCGAAGAGGCAACCTTTCCCTCTGACATCTCCGACTGTGGGATGGTTCTTCTTCATATTCTCCAGCTTGTTCATAACGACCTTTTCGATCATTTTCGCATTGTCCAGCAGCTTCTCCTCCTCGATCACCTTAATGGTTGCTAGGGCTGCAGCGCATGCAGTTGGATTTCCTCCGTACGAGGAGGATGCGCTTATCTTCTCCAAGTGGTCTCTATACCTCTCCCTCACGACCATGGCTGTTACGGGGAAGCCGTTTCCTAAGCCTTTTCCAATCGTCATTATGTCTGGAACGACATTGTAGTGCTCACAGGCGAACCACGCCCCGGTTCTGCCAATCCCTGTAAGGATCTCGTCTAAGAAGAGCATGATATTTCTCTTATCGCATATCTCTCTCAAGTGGGGAATAAACTCTGGGGGCGGAAAAACCGAGCCCGCCCAGCCTTGGATTGGTTCTAACACGATGGCTGCCATCCTACCCGTCGTCTCCTCGTCTATCACCTTCTCGACGAAGTCAGCGCAAAAGAGGTTGCAGTCTGGATGCCTCATCTTGAATGGGCACCGGTAACAGTCGGGTCGAGGAGCCAAGAAGAAACCTGGTGCTCTTATACCTTTGTCTCGGCTCATCAAAGCTAGCGAAACGGATCCGAGGGTCTTGCCATGGAAGTCTCTCCAGAAAGAGATGAACTCGAGTCCTCCACTAGCTACTCGAGCGGCCCTCAGACCAGCCTCAACAGCCGGCGTCCCATCCGAGAAGAATTGCGCTCCGCTTAGATCGCCGGGGAGAATCTCTTGAAGCTTCTCGACAAGCTCCGTTTTTATCGGCGAGGTGAAGTCGTGACAGTTCATGAGCGTTCCCACCATGTCCTGAATCTCCTTCGTAATCTTTGGGTGGGAATGCCCGCAACCGGTTACATAGATGCCGGAGGAAAAGTCTAGGTAAACGTTTCCGTCGGCGTCGGTCAAGGTGTATCCCCAGCCCCTCTCGAAGGCAACTGGAAAAAGCTTGGCTTGGCTTGAATAGCCTTTCATGTATTTGGATTCTCTAGAAAATAGCTGCTGGGATCTGGGGCCCGGGGGAGGCACCTTGATTGATGGAATCTCTCTCACTTTCTGTCTTGTCCAATCTCTCATTGTTCTGTCTTCTCCAAAGATAATACAGGTGGGATTATCGGCTTTCTATTAAAGCTAATGCTTGGTCGACGCTCAGGTTCTCGTGTACTATTGCTTTTATCGCTTTAAGGATGCCAGGTGGATTCCTATGTTGCCAAACATTTCTTCCAAAGGTTACTCCCGCTGCGCCAGCTTCTATGGCGCCTCTCACAGCCTGTAGTACCGCCCTGTCGTTTTCTGCCTTAGGTCCACCCAAAGACGTAACTGGGATCGGACAGCTCTTTACCACCTCTCTGAAAGTACTTACATCACCGGTGTATTCTGTCTTGATCAGATCAGCGCCTATCTCCGCAGCGGTCCTTACTAGTAGAGATAGATATGCAGGATCCCTTCTCTGTCTCTCTTCAGCCAAAGGGCTTAGATGCGCCTCAACAATAAGTGGTATTCCTAGGCTTTCACATTCGGTTTCAAGCCTTCCTAGCCACTCCAAGTTCCTTGCTTCTAGGTCGCTACTCACTCCTGGTCCAAGGTATAAGTATCCCAACACTGCGTCGGCGCCTGCTCTGACGGCGTCTTCTACTGAAAAGATGACTGCCAGATTGTCTTTTTGAGGAGTCGATAGGTCTCTCCAACCCGCAGCCCAGTCCAATCTCAATATGAGCGCGGGCGATTCTTTACCCATAAATAGACTATGGCATAGCTTTATCATGCCCTTATTCAAGAGTAATGCGTCGGGTTTTCCTTCCAAGACCTTCTTGACCACCGGCTGAGGATTCTCGATACCGACAGGCCTCATCGCCAGCCCATGGTCGATGGCTACGATCACGGTTTTATGACTCTTGGGGTTGATGATCCTTCCCAACCTTATCGCTCTTCCAAACATGTTTGATAACCTCCTTTTGGAATTGAACGTTCTAGATTAAATAGTATTCAATATTTTAGCGTTTAGTATCCGGTCATATCAACCGGTAACGCATGACCTAACGTGTTTCTCTCGAGAACATAACCCAACTGAGCGTGAATTGAGGAAAGGCTTGGGGACGGGAGCAAGCCGCCTCTGCCAACCTTCATTGTAGCATCTGTCGCACTAGATAGCCACAGCTGATCCGGTTTCGACTGATCTATGGACTGATTCAACGATGTGGTTTACGGTCCTCCCGTCTTGACCAGACGCCAACGGCTTCATAATCTCGCCCTTTTCTATGGAGTCGATGAAGAGGCCTATTTCCCTGTGTACGGAATGTACCTCTTCTTTGAGGGCTTCTCTGGTCTCTTTGTCCTTCTTTTTCAGAACAACCGTTTTCTCGTGAGGGTATATTCTAATCGTTCCGTCTGTCCCTAGGACCAAGTATTCGTACACGTTCATATAGCACGACATGCTGGAACCGAGTGACCCTATGGCTCCGTTTTCAAAGCTGAAGATAAGCCATCCATTGTCCTCGTAGTCTATTTCGTCATACACCAATCTCTTCATCTCAGCCTTGACGGACTTGATCTCGCCTATCAACCATCTTAGCATATCGATATCGTGCGAGTCCATTGAGAGAACTAGGCCGCCCATCGTTGTCCTCTTCGTCCTCCATGGCACATGCAAGGGATAGGGATTTGGATGCAGCCTCAAAGCATAGGCTTGCACAATCCGTCCAACCTCATGATTCTCTAGGAGATACCTTGTCCTTTCGAAATGGACCTGCAATCGGTAGTTGAATCCTACTGAGAGTAGTACACCTGCCTTTCTAGCGGCCGAGATCATCTCGTCACATTCTCTTACCGTTATCGCCATCGGTTTCTCGCATAGGATATGCTTTCCGGCTTCAGCAGCCTCGACGGCGATTTTCGCATGCAAGTAGTTGGGAGTCACGATGCTTACCGCCTCGATCTCTGAATTCTTGAGGAGATCATGGTAGTCGAGCGTGACGATTTCTGCTCCAACTTCCTCTGCGAGTTTCTTGGCGCGATCTAGTTGCGCGTGTGCGGCTATTCCGAGAACCTTGGTTCTTGCGTCTTGCTTGTAGCCTAACGCATGATTCCTAGCGTGTCCACTGGAGCCGATTACTCCAACTTTCAGTACCAAAGTTACCGCCTAGCCTAGAGCAATGCGGTGGTCACTTTTGTGATGCCTTCTATGATCGAGTCGTTATCCTCTTTTGTCAGGAGTGGGCCTAGGGGAACGCTTACGGCTCTGCTTAGAAGATCCAGTGTCTTGGGGCACATGTCCTTGCTGTATTCTGGACCTCCTTCTCTCCCTCCTGCACGCACGTAGAAAGGACATGTGTATGGGCATCCTGTTGCAGAGATGGCTTTTTTATTGATGATTGTCTCCCAATTGGAGTATATGTGCAGATCCTTAGTAGTCACCCCGGGCACATAGTAGACGCTTGCACTGATGTTTTCAGCTTGAAGCGCTTTACCGAACTCTTGGGCTATCCCCGCTGTCGAGAGAAAGAATGTCACATTCATCGCCGCTTCGCCATCAGGATCTGGGACATGCCTGAAATGCAGACTTAAGTCATCGATCCCTTTCATAACTTGCCTCTTATTCTCCCTTGCCTTCTGAAGTATCATGTCCATTCTAGGCAGCTGTGCCAAACCCAAAGCAGCGACAAGCTCGTTCATTCGGCAATTGAACCCGGTGATCGGGATCTCCCCCTCACGGAGCTTCAGCAGACCGAGACGGTAGAAGTCTACATATGATGGGTCATGGTACATCAGCATGCGTCTCAATAATTCCTCGTCATTAGTTGTGATGATCCCGCCTTCGCCGGTTTGGATCACTTTGCTGTGCTGTAGACTGAAGGACCCCGCATTGCCTATAGAGCCCAACCTCTTTCCCTTGTATCTCCCTCCTACACATTGGGCGACATCTTCAAAGACAAACAGGTCATGTTTTCGGGCTATCTCCATGATCTCGTCCATTCTGGCTTGGACGCCTACCATGTCGACCACCCATACCGCCTTCGTCCTCTTAGTAATCTTTGCCTCGAAGTCTTCGGGATCCAAATTCAACGTATCATCCACCTCAGCGACTATTGGCATGGCGTTGACAACCACTGTGGTTTGAGCTGGGGCCCACCAAGTGTAGGCTGGCACGATCACTTCGTCTCCAGGTCCGATTCCAGCAGCTGCCATAATCATAATCTCTGAAGCACAGCCGTTGACACAGCCCAAAGCATACTTGGTGCCTATTGCCTCAGCGAATTCTTTTTCAAAGCGGCGGACTCTTGGACCCCTAGGGCTTCCGGCGAGTTTGTCTTCCAAAGCTTCTAAGACGGACTTCTTCTCTTCCTCACCCATGAATTGCCATCCGTAACCTCTATGGGATGGAGAAATGGGTTGATCTCTTACAGGTTTCCCCCCGTACAAAGCAAGTTTCGCTTTTGACATGAACAAACACCATCTGTAAAGGGATTCCATTCAGAATATAACTTTTTCCGCGAAGATTGAGCTGGCAAAAGGAGAAGTGTGCAGATTCTTCATACCGAAGGATCTCACAAGAAAACGATAGCGAATAGTAAACAGATGAATATCGGTCAGCGAATGCGATTCTCGCGATGCTCTCGTTTCCCTGAACTGAAATCTTTCATCAACAATTCTCTTCCTTGCCAAGGCAACATATTCCATGGACGCGTTCGAAGGAATGTAGAGAAGAAACAGGCCTCATCCAATAGTGCTTTGCATAGCTCCTCTGCTTAGCCGACATAGAGAATGATCATTGCCGTTGCCTTTCCAGATTCTTGTCTGGACCCCTCTGTAACAAGACCAAGTCTCCGTAATTTGGATCTAGTTCGTAGCCGGTCACATGGAATAGGATCTCTTTGCAAGCAGAGAATGTGTCCAAGGGATGCAAGGAAGTCTCTTAACAAAGTATATAACTTTCTGCGGCTCAGAGGTAGGCGTCAAAGGCGAGAAGGATGAAGATGACGACGAGGTATGTAGAAAAGGACTTGGCTTTGATGGGCGGTAGAAAAGCTATAGAAGGTTTTCGAGGAAAGCCGTGGCCAAAGATCGGTGTTCAAGAGTTTCTAGAACTTGCGGATACATGGGGATACAACCCTTCCACAATCAGCAAGATAAAGGAGATTGTTGAGAAAGAAGAGGTTCCTTCGCCTCATCTTGCACGGTATTATAACCCGAAAAAATCGAAAGTGAAGGAACTTGAAGAATATGCATGTGAACTATTCGGGGTGTCTCATGCGTTAGCCGTGAATTCAGGAACCTCTGCTCTTAATACAGCTTATGTCGCCTCCGGCATAGGACCAGGTGACGAAGTCATAGTTCCCGGATACACCTTCTTTGCAACGGCTGCGGAGGTGGTGGCAGCGAGAGCCATTCCAGTGATAGCGGAAGTGGACGATTCGCTTACGATTAATCCAGAAGATATTGAGAAGAAGGTTACCCGGTACACTAAGGCTATAGTTCCAGTCCACATGGTTGGAAACTGCTCTGATATGGATCCAATAAGGGAGATAGCGGAGAAGCACGACCTGGTCGTAATCGAAGATAACGCACAATCTTGTGGCGGGAGGTACAAGGGCAAGTTCCTTGGCACCATAGGAAATATGGGCTGCTTCAGCCTAAGCAGTTACAAGATAACCGGCGGCGGCGAGGGAGGCCTAGTTGTCACGAACGATGAATGGCTTTACATTAGAGCACAAAGCCAACATGATACTGCTGCCTGCTGGAGGCCCGACAGATACGCAAAAGAAAGGCGCCCAGGCGAACTCTTCTGTGGCCAAAATTACAGGATGTCAGAACTCGAAGGATCCGTGATCCTTGTACAACTCAGAAAGACAGAAGAGCAGGCCAAAAGATACAATACCAATATGCGCAGGGTGCTTGAAGGAGTCGATGGCTATCGAAAAGTGGTCCCACGTCGAAGCAATGACATCGAGGGAGACGTAGGATACTCACTGATCTTCCTCGCGGAGGACAAGGCTCTCGCCGGAAAGCTCGCACAAGCACTGCAAGCTGAAGGAGTTTCCGCGGGTGCCCGTGGTACAAAGGAGGCGCGTGACTGGCACATCTACTCCTATTGGGAGCATATTCTCGAGCGCAAGACCCCTACGCCAGAAGGCTGCCCGTTTACGTGCCCCTATTATGAAGGAGAGATTCATTATTCCCCAGATATGTGCCCGAACACAGTTGACCTAGTTGACCGCGCGATCTACGTCCGGATTGACCAGTGGTGGACAAAGCAAGACTGCGAAGAAGTGGCAGGCGCCATCAACAAAGTCTTCAGCGTATACTGTTAGGGGATCATAACAACTGGTCAGCCTCTATCTTGACCGGAGGCTGCAGGATACAGATGGGGAATATGCGTGGCCCTCAATCGGGAAGATGACCAACCAGTGCCTGTGAAAGAGTGACAAGATTCTTGAGACGCCTGCCGCGATCAGCGCCACTCGATCAAGGCCTTTGTGTATGCCATCTCGAGAATACGCTGAGCATTACCAATACAAGGCTGATAATGCCCTGCAAACAAGCAATCACAAAGCATATGGCATAGCTTTCGCAACGTCTCCAAATAGATCGTCCTGTCATAGTCAGGGCCGCCCGACCAACCGAGCCTTGCGCCTCGGCATTCTTCCTCGGCAAAGACCACATCACCAACGAACCATAATATCTGGCCTTCAAGGAGAACCTCATAAACAATGCATCCGTTGGCATGGCCCGGCGCTGATATACATCGCACCTTGATTTTCCCGATCTCCAATTGGTCTCCGTCATCTACGATGAGGTCGACCTTGCATCTCTCATATTGGCGATGGACAGCGTAGCCGAGGCATCTGTCGTCGCCTAAGGACATCGCTTCAGCCGTGTCAGCGCTCGAGATGATCTTAAGCCCCATTCGCTGAAGCTTGGCAGCATGACTAGAGTGATCGAAGTGTGCATGAGTTATAAGAAGATGAGATAGATCTGTTATCTCAATTCCCCAGTTCCTGCAGTTACCTATCACCAGATCTAAGGTGTCGGTTGCCAGATCCCCCGAGTCAATCATTATTCCTTTGTCGCCGAACCTCACAACATAACCGTTCTGATGCTGACCGTATGGAAACCCATTGACAAGATAGACGCCTAGAATAATCTGCATGCAATCACCTTCTGCTAGATAGGGCATGGTGTGGGTATTTAACTGTCGTAGGCGCTTATTGGGGGCTTCACGGTACCGCATTATAGCTGACTTATCTGTCCCCAAGTCTTTGGAAAATACTGTTGAGGATTTCCTCGTTGGCAGCGGCCATGACTGAGAATCGATTTGCGACCGTTAGAGGTACATTCTCAAGCCTCTTCTTATGCGGGTTTACAATCAGGCCGCCAGCTTCCCTCAAGATCAATACGGCAGCAGCGATGTCTGTTATGCGAAGTTTTTCCCTAACATCTACGCAAGCATCGAGATGCCCCGAGGCAACTTGACAGATCTCAAGCGAAGCGGACCCCAAGCATCGGATATGGCTGGATTCCTCCAACAACGGCAATACTTTTCGGAGGTTCTCCGGACTGCGAGAGATGTCTACCGCTATGACGGCTTCCATCAGGTTTCTGACCGTGGACGGTCTTATCTTCTTTCCGTCGTATCTTCCTCCCCTTCCTCTCTGAGCTGTGTAAGATTTTCCATTATCCAAGCGCGTTACAATCGCGGATTCCACTCTATCGAGACTGTCAGCCGGGGACACAGCGATTGAAGTCGAGGCGAAGTCTATCCCGCGGACGGCATTTGTCGTCCCGTCAATCCCATCAACAACAAGATAAGCCTCTGGTTCAAGGCCGATTCTTCTGACCCCGGATTCCTCCGCGACAAGGATGCACGATATCCCGTTCTTCCCCAAGTACTCGATGACAACTCGTTCAGCTATGGCGTCTATCCGTGTGGTGGCGTCGCCGCCAGCGCCTACGCCAACAACCCTGGCAGAAGACTCGGTTCCGAGTAACGGAGTTACAGCCGAATAGACATTACTCGCAATTTCTTCCAGAATCTTCGGCCAGTCTCCACCTAGATTCGAATCTTCCATAGGTACATTCACTATGCTTCGAGTGTATCTTTTGAAGTTTTCCCTAATGGCGTCAATATCTGTCTTTTTGGCTTTGCCGACCTATTTGTGAATTGAGAGAAATCTCTCTATGGATCTATCGTAACTCCTCTCAACTTCAGGCGGAAAATAGCATGCAGGGAGCTCGCCGTGTTCCCTATGGTTCCTAAGGCATTCACAGCATCTACCTTTCAGATCACATGGATAACTGCAGGAGCAATCTCTCAAATTGGTTTTGAGATTTGGGCATTCTTCACGCATAGTCCTAACCTCCCATTTTCCAGACCTTCCAAGGTATGTCAGTTCATTGCAATGCCTTCAAATACTTTTTCTCGATCGAGGCCGCAACGGTCCATAGGTTTCCGACCCTGACCCTTCCGACTTGAGAGCAAAGCATCAAGCCGTCGAACCGGTTCAATCCGTACCTCTTCTCCATCCAGATGATCAGTTCTAGAAAGGCTATTCTAATCGCGTCTTCAAGATTCCTACCTGCACTCGTGGTTGCTACGGACATCACCACGTGACCTGTTTCGATTCGCGGCCACGCATTCGATTCTCTGACCACATCTATTTTGATCGTGACCTCGGCAGGCATCTCAACAGCCGTTCCGGATACCTCGCCGTCACCTTGAGCTGCATGAACATCACCGAGATAGAGAAGTGCTCCTTCATGAAAAACTGGGAGGAAAACTGTGCTCATCGGGGCTATGTCAGGAAGGTCCATGTTTCCACCGTGCCGACCCGGGAGCACACCGGAGGACGTTGATTCCGCCTCAGGATAGGGGGCCACACCCAACGTGCCAACCATGGGCTGGTATGGGATCATGATCCTGTCGGAGAAATATACGAAGCCATCCCTTATCTTACATATTTTCGCTTCATTCGGCAGATCGACGTTCATTAACTTGAAGACAGGAATACTGGTTAGATAACTCTCGTTCCATCTCGTGAGGTATGTAGCGCCTTGGCCTATAGTAGGCTTGATCTCCCCAATCGTCACGGATATCGATCTGTCTTTCCGTGCACCCTCGATGTAAATCGGGCCGACAAGTGGATTTCCAAACGGAGTCTTTTCTCGGTCTCTAAGGTCACCCGGCTTCCTTATCTGTCCTGAAGCAGCATCTTCAGTCTCCACGACTATGGTTTCCTTCGGCTTCACACAGGCGACAGGTTTGTCGTATGGGCTCAAAGCATACTTGAAACCAGTATCTCTGAATGAGATTCTTTTCAATGGCTTCAACAGAAACACCAACACCGATATCTACGTATGTACCAAAGTAAAAGGATTTTCCAACACCGGACTACTGATCCCCTGAAGTCGAATATACCAGTCTAACCCGATCTGGTCCTCCACAACCATGGCTTGCTTTGGGGCTTCGTTCAAGACCTATATCTGGCCCGTTCCAAGCCCGCTAGGGTCATGTATCTTGAGGCAGGGGCCTCTGGAGACATGGATCCGAACGGGGCAATCCTCTTCAGATAAGCATCGCAATCGTTACGATGATCAGATAGGTGATTGCTGATGCCGGTATCAGTTTTCGATATACGGCATACAAGTGCGCCCTATAATATTCAACAGTCAGGACCAGACACAGATGCATTGGCGAGACGAGGTAGGAGAAGACCATCGTTAAGTAGAGGATGCTGGCCGAGATCGAAGTCAGATTCTTCAGCATTTCCAGCGCTATCGGGAAGATCACTGCGACACCGGCGGTTGGCATAGCGGTCGCCAATCCAACAACCCAAGCCATCATGATGAGGAGAATAAGGGTTGGCAGTCCAGTTGCATTCATATAGGGCAGGACGGCAGAGACCGCGTTGGAGTATTCAATCATGTGTCTCAGGCTTACTACACCGATTATTGCAAAGGGTAATTTCCAATCGAAGCCTCGCCTCAACAGAAATGCCGCTCTTTGAAGGCTCACTTTTTTGCATATCAGAACTGAGCCGATACCGGCTGCAAGCGCAGCGGCCATGTGTATTCCGAATACGTTCAATGTGACGGCTATAAGGATTGGTGCGACATTCAAAGCGATCGAGAGGAGTGTCTTCGAATCTCTTTGATGCTCATTTCTGTCATAGTCTTTGATCCTTCGGACCGATAAGAAGTAGCCGAGAAACAGGTAGACAAGCAACGGGGGAAACTGTATCAGAATCAATTCATAGAGGTTTATGCCCACAAGACTCGCAACAAGTATCAGTGCAGATGAGAGTGGATAGATGAAGAAACTCCAGTGTCTAAACCAGACGTTCATGAAGCTTCTCTCTTCACCGGATAGTCTCAGCCTCTCAGCCTCCTCGTCAATCAGAGGAGCTGAAAGCAAGGCGCCGCCAGGCATCGGCAACGCGCCCATGAGTGCCGGAAGCGCAACTGGGACGGCGCGGCCTGAGATAACCTTCCTGATACTCGTGATTAATTCGTTGACCATTCCCGTCTCTTTCATGGAAAACGCGAGGATGGGGATCAGCGACACTATTAAGACGAGGTCGAAGGTTGCCTGATCTGTCAAGGTTGACGTGAAAACTTCGACAAACTGTTGGAAGGTCAACTGTGAAAAAACACCCAGAACGAAAGCACCGACAAGCAATGCGAAGCCGTAATTAACGTGTTTTACTACCAAGATAACTATCATAACGAGAGAAACAGGGAGACCAAGTGCTTGAATCAAATCTAAGCATCCCGTACAAGCCATTCGTATAGGCGAGGTTTCTTATACCAACAAGGAGGATACCCTAATACTTTTACGTTTGTAAGAACAATCGGGATTCTTCAAATCGACCAAAGCGGCATTTTCTCTTCCTATATTAGGAGAGAATTTTGCCCGCACCAATAAAAGAGATCTATTTGTCTTGAGATGGTACAGCTAGACTTGTCTTTTTTCTAACAGATGCCCTTCTCGGTTGATCGCTCCTAAACGTATCCTGGTTGACGATATAGAGATTTGATCGTCTGCCGGAATCATCTCGATAGCGATGATCTTAAGCGGGGGCAAACCCTTCTTCATCCTCGCCTCATTTATCTCATATGCGCGTGGTTCAGTTTCTCTGCTTACCACGATAGCCTCTATTTCGCTGTCTGAGATAGTCGGTCCATAAGGATCACGCAAGGGAAGGATTTCCACCCGATCTATCAACCCATTCTTTCTTAAGAAACTCTTCAGATCATTTAAACGCTCCTCATATGGAGCGATGCCGTGGTTCTTCCTTAGTCTCCTAGCGAATTCATCTGTGCATAGGCCTATTAATACTTGCTTGCCAACCTCAAATGCTTTCAACATGAGCGCTCTATGCCCTTTATGTAATTCGTCAAATGTGCCACCAATGGCAATGACCTTGAATTTTTCTTTCATGAATTCTTCATCCCGCCCAGTCGAACACCTTGAGGGTCAACTTCTGCTATAACAATTTTCTCTTCTGGCAAAAACCTACCAAAAGATTTCACGATGTCTCCTAATTTTCCGTATGGGGCGAGGGCGTGAACAGATTCGCCCAGCATATTCTGTGCAGCACCTATTGCACCTGCCTCTTCAGCGGCATCCATGAGACTCACAACCCGTTCAGTAGCGAGACCAGTCTCCTCAGCGAATTTTCTGCTTGCCCGCATGAAGTTTTCAAGAGAGGGGTTAGCCAAGATCGCATCTAGGGTTTGCTGTCCAATCTTATTAATTAGAAAACGTTTTTTTGTCGTCTCAAGGAAGTACTTGGTCATGCAGGGTGCAAAAACGCCTGCGATCACGAAGTATCCGGGCGGAATAGGGATGCGGTCCACTCGACCGTATTTTGGCGCACCTGGTTCAACTACCAGAACACATCCTCCTACTAGAAGTCCGCCAACTGTCCCTAGTCCAGTTTTAGATTTTACTTCGGCTATGTGCGCTATGCGGCCAATTTCGTTATATGTCAAGTGTATGTTCATCGCTTTGCTTAAAGCTAAAGCTATACCTAATGCTCCTGCAGCACTTGTTCCGAAACCCGCTCCAATAGGCACATCAACTCTATGCCTGATTACCACATGACATTGCTGCCTCACCATTCCAAGAAGTGATTCGGCGACGTTCATGGTAGTTTCAGCTTCGGGTGCAGGCTTCCCATTAATGAAAACTTCGATGTTCATCTCCGTAGACCCCTCCAATGCGACTTGGGTTAGCACCCCTTTGCTTAGGGCAAATCCTCCACCTCTAGAACCTACGCGTTCCAAATCTGTGATCAGACTTCCATTTGCCTCTCTGTCGCATATCTGGAAAAAACTGGAGATGCCAGATGGGCTGAAGGCGCTAAACAGCCTTGGCATGCTTCGTTTCCTCATTTTCCTCACGTATCAAAAAAGGAAAAGCTCTGTAGCATGCCTTTAGGATCGGAGGGACAATGGTAATTAGAAAGGGGATCTCCGTGGAGAAAGTCCACACAAACCACATGAAGGCGGCATAGAACGGTGCGTTCCTCTCCACGCCGAGCGTAAGCGGCAATGGAAATAATTGGCTGTAAGCCCAAAGGCCAAAGCCTATCCATGCACTCCCGACACCTAACCCGATGATGGAGGCCAGCTCATAGCTTCTCCATTCTGAGAACCAATGCCCAACTATAGCTGCTAGAAGATAGCTTCCTAGAAGAACACTGGTGAACAGGAGTGAAACATCCATAGTCAGTATATTGATGTAGGCTAGATAGATGATTGAGGCTAAAATGATGCATCCAGCAGCTAAGCAAGTCAATGTCTTCTTCCAGTCTAGCTTTATCCTCGATACATAACCAATAAGGTAGAATCCGAGAAAGTTTGATGGAACGCCCACCGTGAGGCTTAAGAGAGCAATGCCGTGTCCGGGGTAAACCATATCGCTTATGAATATCCCGATTGCTGCGCTTATGCCACCGACCAAGGGTCCAAACAGGACTGCGAAGATTGCCGGGACGACTACCGCTGGCCAGAATCTGACAACCCCTACCACAGGGCTTACAAGTCCTAGACTTGTTAGTATCCCCACTACTGTGTAAAGAGCAGCTGATAAACTAATCATCGCGATGTCTAAAGGCTTCAATTTTTGCTCTACCACGCCATTTTCGTACTGAACTTTGCCTTTTTATTAAATAAAGGGTTTGTATGAATTGTTTAGACTTCTCTGATATTTTTGATTTGTTAGTTTGAAATAACCCTTAAACGTTCTGAATCGATATCGATATCAGAATAGGCAAATTGGGCCTCGGGTGAGAAGAGATGCGCAGAAAAGGTTTGCCGAGAAAAGTGGTTCTCAAGGATCTTGGAAGTATGCTTCAGAGAGATCTCTCATATGATTCTGGCAGGATTCTGAGTTCTATGTGTACCCGACCTCACGGATTTGCCAAAACCGTTTATATGCAATGCTTTGAGAAGAACCTGGGCGACCCAAGTCTTTTCCCAGCAACCGCAGAACTAGAGCGGAGAGCGATGCAAATATTGGGTTCACTGCTTTCACACCCCGCTGCAACAGGACACATCGTTTCCGGTGGAACAGAAGCAAACATCCTAGCTTTATGGGCTGCCCGGAATCTGTCTGCGAAAGAGCGCCGTGAGGTTATACTTCCCGTCTCAGCGCATTTCTCATTCGATAAAGCAGCTGACTTGCTTAATCTTAAATTAGTCAAGGTGGGACTGAATGAGCGGTTTCAAGCAGATATAAGAGCCGTCGAGGAGGCGATTACGTCGAGAACAATGGCGATTGTAGGGATAGCTGGTACAACTGACCTAGGAATGGTTGATCCAATACCTGAGCTTTCAGAGGTTGCCTCAGCACATGACATCTACCTTCACGTTGACGCTGCGTTCGGGGGTTTGATACTTCCATTTCTTAAGGATCTAGGTTTTGATCTTCCAGATTTCGATTTCAGTTTGCCTGGTGTTTGCTCAATTACCATCGACCCTCATAAGATGGGATTGGCTCCCATACCAGCTGGCGGAATATTATTCAGGGATGCAACTATGACTGAGACTGTTAGGACAAAGGTCCCATACATATCAGGAGGTATAATGGAGCAAACGACCATTCTAGGAACAAGACCGGGCGCCTCGGCGGCGGCGGTTTGGGCACTATTAGAACATCTTGGAAAAGAAGGATATAGGAAACTAGTCAAGCGTTGCATGAAGCTAACACTAAAGCTTGCAGAACAAATCCGTAGCATCGAGGGATTAAGCCTCGCAACCTGGCCGACCATCAACATAATCGGAGTCAAGTCTGAATTGGTTGATATCGGACAGATCGCGCA
>Ga0315314_1000401_pt1 | contig 50391 bp, 85 predicted proteins | sample TDP9_MG_FD_203631 | JGI IMG/M metagenome (GOLD analysis project Ga0315314, IMG submission 203631) | Freshwater sediment microbial communities from Lake Towuti, South Sulawesi, Indonesia - TDP9 | ecosystem: Environmental > Aquatic > Freshwater > Lake > Sediment | place: Indonesia: South Sulawesi... | reverse complement strand
TGTCGCGCCAGCACGTCCACAGCACCCTGCAAGGCCTCCTCTCCCTGAAGGTCATCGGGGCGGAGGGCCGTAGATACCGCGTAAACCACCCCAACGGCTGGGATCCGAAGGTCTTCCGCCCCCAGAGGCTGGCAGGAAGAGCCATCGAGACCCTCCGTACCACCCTCCAGGCGGAAAAGGAGAAACACAACTTCAGGTGGCTCTCCGCCCTCTTAACAAGCGTTCCCAGCCACAGACGGTTGGCTCGGTCGAGTCCAGCTACGACCGTCCCCCAGCAGGGACGGTTGGATCGGCCGGCTCCAGCTACAACCGCCCCTGAGCAGGGACGGCCGCCCGGACCAAAAAGCGTCCCCGGGCGGGGACGAAAGCGTCCCCCACCAGGGACGGTTCCGTCCCTACCGGGGGACGGTTTGGGGGGGACTACAGGGGGGGACGAGAAGAGAAGAGAAATATCAACACCCTCTGGAGAGGGTGTTGTTCGACGCAAGGGTCGAACCGCACCGGACCCCAGGGTTAGAGAGATCCAGGAGGCCATGGGGGCCGAGTTCGGCTTTCCGGAGAAGACGGAGATCGACCCCATCCCGACCTACGGTAAAGAGGGTCGCGCCATCAAGCGAATGTTGGCCCGCGGCTTTACCCCGGAGCGAATTCTCGCAGTGTGGAGGGGGAAGGTTAAGCGACGCGGTGGGCAGTTCGTTTCGATGGTGTACGTGAACGAAGACATCGGGAAGGAGGTGATGCGTGGAGAGCCTGGGGGCCATCCTGCGGCGCCTGGCGGGAAGGGGTTCGACTTCGGTGGGCTCCCGGATACAGGCATCGACCTTGACGCCAGGGGAGCGAGAGGCGCTCCGCCGGGAGTATGAACGGGAGGCGATCTGCCCCCATGGGCGACGGGTGAGGCTGTACCGGCTGACCCGGCAGCACCCGTGGGAGGAGGAAAGCCCGTGTCCCGAGTGTGAGAAGGAGAGGCGAAAAGCACGGCTCTACGCGGCGTCGGGGCTGCCCGACCTCTACTGGCCTGGGGGCGCCGAGCCTGCGACCTTCGACACCTTCGACCTGTCGCTGAACCCGGCGATGGAGAGGCCTCTGAGGCTGGCCAGGGAGTACGCCGAGAGCGCCGCCGGCGACGCCCCGGCACCACCGTGGCTGGTGCTGGTGGGGGGCACAGGCAATGGCAAGACCCACCTGGCCAAGGCGGTCGCCATAACGTTCCTGGAGCGCCTGGCCTGCGTCCGCTTCTGGGTCGTGCCCGAGTTCCTGGACCGGCTGAGGGCCACCTTCGCCCCGGACTCGCCCCGGGACTTCGACCAGGAGATGGCAGCCCTGGCGTACCAGCCGGCCCTGGTGGTGATGGACGACTATGGCACTCAGAGCCCCACCCCCTGGGCCAACGAGCGGCTCTATTTGGTGCTGAACATGCGGTATGAGCGGAGGCTGAGGACGGTCATCACGTGCAACCGGCCGGCGGCCCTGGAGCGGGAGGAGAGGATCAGGTCGCGGCTGTATGACACACGCCTGTGCCAGGTGGTCCACTGCCGGGGCGAGGATGTCAGGCCGAAGTTGCGAGGGAGGAGGCTATGAAGCGTGTCAAGAAGCTGCTGCCACGAGACAAATCTACGGGACGGATCGCGGTTCCGCTGTTCTGGCCTCTGGACTGGCTGAAGAGATGGCCCTGGTGGGTAGGGCTGCCCCTGTTGTTGCTCTGGTTTCCCTTCGGGGTGGCGCTGCACCTCCTGGTGATGCCCCTCTGGTGGGAGGAAGAGAGGAAACGTGGGTAGTGGCAGAGAGTTTGCCACGTGGTGCCGGGAAGCATGGCGGGCACAGGCGGTCCCGAGCTGGCGGAGGATCCTCGCTGAGGCTGAGGCCGCGGGGGACGAGGGGCGGGCGGAGTACGCCCGGGCTTTACTGGCGGGTTTGGGGGACACGGGGGTGGACAAGGTGCCTACCGGCGTGGAACCTGCATCAGCTTCGCCGAGAGTGGACATGGTGGTGGACAAACTGGGAGTCCAGTTGTCGCTTCTGGCGGGGCCGGGCAGGTGAACCCCCTACAACGGAGGAGGGCAGCAGATACCGGGTAATCTAACCAAGAGGCTGTTGAAAAATGCGACGGAGCCTGAAGGAGGTGAACGGTGAGATACATCGCGTTCCCCTCTGCCGAGGGGGAGATTGAGATGATTGGCGAGGAGCCCAACCGGTTTGCGGAGCAAGCCATCTTCGCCGAGACCCTGGAGGAGCTGGATCAAAAGCTGGAAGCGTGGCTCCTAGATTGGGCAAACGAAGGCGAGCACGACGAGTGGGTGGTGGTGGAGGTGGTCCCGCACTCCCGCAGGGTTTTCACCGCCCGGATGCTCGCGGACAAGGTGGTGATAACGCCAGCCGAGGAGAAGCAGGAGTAAGCATGTTCCACTGCATAGGCTGTGGAAGAAAAATTGCGTGGGACGGACACGGCCCGTTCTCCTACACCTGCGCCTGCGGTTCTCATATCTTCGTTTCGGACGAGACGGGCCACTATTCTTGGCCTGGTTCATTCCTCCTTGCTCTGCGTGACAAGCGAGAATTAGCTCACTTGGACTATCTGGTGGGGAACTCCGAGTACACGTCGCCGGAGAAAGAGGGGTGCATCGCCGCGCTGCGTGACTATGGGTCGATCTGGATGCGGGAGTGCGAACAGTGCCGGGAGGATGGGACGCTCGCCCGCCACGAGCTAGATCTGAAGTTCGACAGGCTGAGGGGTGAAGTACGCCGCCGTCGAGACCTCGGTGAGCTATCGCAGGAAGAGGCGATGGAGGACCTGGTGGCCTTATACGACCAACACGAACAAGAGTTGCTGGCATTAAAGGCCAGCAGAAGAGAGTGAGCAGATGAAGACCACCATCGTGGTCAGAGGCGATCTGACGGAGGACGAGTTGCTGGTCATTCTCCAGGCTATACGGGAGGTGGACGTGATGCACCCTGAGGCGCAGGTGAAGGTCGGCATCCGCACGCAGGTCGAGGACAGGGAGCGGACGAAGGAACTGCTGGAGAAGGTGACACCGCCTTTTTCATTGGAGGAGGAAGTGCAACAGCGGGTTGTATGGAGAGTTCCACGGTTCCCGGTAAGGAGGCGGACCGTCCCGGATCGTGAAGCTGTGGTAAGATTGGAAAAGAGGGGTTGAGATGAACGACATCGAGGAGCGGTTGCACATATTCAGGGTGCTGTCGGCGAAGCCCGAGTGGGCCGACACGCTCCGCGAGGCGCTGGCTCTCCACAGGCAGGGCGAGGCCGAGGTGGCCTCTGGCCAGAGGGGGATATGGCTGGGTTTCGAGTGGCACGAATGCCACACAAGCCCTGTCACCTTGAACAAGATGGTCACCTCCAGGCTCCTGGACATCGCGTACAGCTCCAACCGGAGCACTTACTACAAGCTCCGCCACCCGGAGCTGGTCAAAGAGGCGCTGGAGCACCTGGTTGAACCGGAGGTGAAGGCTGAGGCCGAGGTCCCGGGCGACCTCTTCTCTACCATAGTGGGCCACGACAACATCAAGACCATACTGCGGTACGCCATTGAGAGTGAGCGCCCGGCCCATATCCTGCTCCAGGGTGTCCCGGCCAGCGCCAAGACCCTGTTCCTCCTGGAGCTTGCCCGGTTGCCCAACAGCTACTATTGCCTGGCCCAGACGATGACGGGCCCGGGCCTTGCTGACGTCCTGTTCGTGAGGGCTCCCGAGTTCCTGTGCATTGACGAGATAGACAGGCTCTCCCCGGAGAACGTGGGGGTGCTGAACAGCCTGATGGCCACAGGGATAATCAGTGAGAGCAAGGTGGGGAAGACCCGGGCCATGGAGCTCAGCACCAAGGTGTTCGCGGCGGGGATAAAGGTGCAGAGGCTTCCTGCCGACCTCCTGAGCAGGTTCATACCCCTGCGGTTCGACCCCTACACCGAGCCTCAGTTCGTGGAGGTGTGTAAGCGTGTCCTCTCCAGAGAAGAGTGCCTTGAGGAGACGGCCACCTTCATCGCCGGCGAGGTGTGGAGGATGTACCAGCAGAACGCCGATGTCCGCAGGGCTGTCCAGATAGCCAGGCTCTGCGGGGGCCAGCCTGAGAGGGCGCGGGAGGTGATAAGGACGCTCAAGCAGGTAGGTCTTTGATGGACAAGGGAACGGTGCTGGAACTCCTCTACGTAAGCGCTGCGGAATTGATCAGGCGCTACATCGGCACGCCTCCACCCCAGGCCTTCTTCAACCCGACGGGCTGGGTGCGGGACTGGGCGAGGACACATCCGAACGAGGCCTACAACCTGGCCTCCGACCTGTATGAGCTGCTCGACCGGCATTTTCGGTCCTTCCCTGGCTCCCCCTCGTAGAAGCCGTGAAAACGAAATCGCGCTCTCTAACCAGCGGTAGGAGAGCGCGTTCTTTTCGCTAGCCAAGACCGCGCGCCTGTCGAGCTACTCCCGCATCTTGGCCGCCCAGTTGGTGGCCCACTTGGCTGGGTCGCTCCTGTGGGTGGCCGCGTCGACTTCGCGGTTGTAGTTGGACTTGCGGGTAGGGCCGAAGGGCGTCGCGCCATAGGCAGTCTTCATGCGTGGCTTCGCTGCGTTCCACGATGCCGACATGCTGGGCGCCTTCCGCTCCAGCTTCCCCTGCCCTACAGAGACCATCTCTTCCATGGTCCGCACGGTTGCTCACCTCCTTTCCTTGCGAGATTAAGGGGCTGATGCCCCCTGGCATCTATCTCAGGCCAGCCGCCATCCTGGTGATCCAGCGGTCCGCAGCCTCCAGGCCCACCGGGTAGAGACTGGAGAGCACCGCCACCCTGTGTTCTTCGGGCATCCCCCGGTAGAGGGCGCTGGTGACCAGCCCTGCGGTCCACTCCCTGGCCAGGGTGAGCGCCTTGGCGATGAGCCCCGGCGGGTAGCCTTTCGCCCGCCATTCCCTCTCCTTTGCCCTTGTCGCCTCCTCCAGCCTGGCGTCCACCTCGTAGCCTGCCATGGTTACGGGGCTCGCCGGGTTTAGCGGGCCAGGGCTGCGGTGACCCTCTCGTGGAGGGTGCTGGCCAGCCTCCTCGCCGCCTCTATGTCCCCCACCGGCGCGAACGCCTCCGCCGTCTTGGTGGCGTACTCCCCGTAGCTCTTCAGGAACTCCTCCCTCACGTCCGGGGGAAGCCAGGTGGGGTTCCCGTGAAAAGGGCTGGAGCGGCCTCTCAGGGCTACCCTGAGGGGGTCCTTGAGCTGGACGGGCCCCTCTGTGGTCAGCCTCTCCAAGATTCCCAAAGGGTCGGGGACCGGCAGCCACATTCTCTCCATCGCCCCTCCCTAACCAACAAGCGGGGACTTGCGTCCCCGCTTGCTCTTACTGTAGCACCCCGTGGCGAGGAGGTCAACCTGGCCGTCCTGGCTATTTCAAGCAGGTGGTTATGCCCTGTCCATCATGTACTTCCCCGGTGGGAACTCCATCGCTTCGAGACGTAGTTCTGTAGCAGGGTGTACAGTTCGTTCACCATCCGCTCGGCCTCTTCGGGATGATTCAGCGCAAACTCGGCGGCCTTCTGTTCCGGGACTATCCAGGGCGGCAGCGCTGGCAGAGACGAACCAGCATGGCTGAGAACACATCGCACCATGCTGGCGAGGAGATCAGACAACTGCGTGGCAAACTGAGACGTCATAGCAACTATCTCCTTTCCGGATCAACTTCTGCTGAAGATGGCCACGAAGCCGCAGGACGGGCAGCGGTAGACCTGCCCCCTGGGGTTGAGGGCCTTCCTCAACATCCCGCCCAGGGTGCTCTCCATGTCAACGCCCAGGGTCTGGAGGACGGCGACGGGGCCGACCGGCTCCATCGGCTTCGCCTCCTTAGGGCAGAAGGGGCACCGCTTCATCGCTCTGCTCCTTGGAATCCAACGTCCACCTTCCCCAGGGGGCCCAGCAGGTGGTAGCGGACCTCCACGTGGCCCTGCTCCGTCTCCAGGCGCAGCGCGTAGACGTTGCCTCCGGCCGCCACGAGCAGATGCCCCTGGACGAAGGTCACCGCTCCTATCCCTTCGCCCAGCCCCCTCAGGCTGTGGGGCAGGGTCATCCGCCCCAGCCGCCAGGAGCCCGCTACCGGAGGCTCGCGGAGCGTCATCGCTCGGTGGGGGCGAGGATGGCGGCCAGGTCTATCCCGTCGGCCAGGAGGCAGTTGTAGATCAGCTCCAGTATTCTGTCCAGAGTCACCAGGTCCCGGAGCACGTAGGGCCCTTCCACTTCTATGGGGAGGCTCTTGAAATAGGCCGAGAAGAGGCTCTCCCGCCTCGATACCAGTTCCCACATGAAGTCCTCGTCCAGCACAGTCAGGCGGACAGTGGGATCGGGGAGGGCGTAGCTGTCGGTTATGTTGATCTCCCAGGTGCCGGTGTCTACGTAGAAGCCGAACTCCTCACTACCCTTCCGGCTCCGCAGCCGGAGGAGCAGCGTTCTCTGCTCCCCCTGCCCGTACTCCTGGAACAGGCTCCTTATCTCCACCCCCTTCTGGCTGAGGCTCTTGGGGAGCCCTTTCACCCCGGCCTCTAGAAAGTCCCTCAATCTGGGCATGGATCACCTCCGCTATCATCTCGAAATGGGTGGTGGGGATGGGTTCCCCCCGGTCGGCCCTGGTCGGGATCTCCCCGTCCCATGGTATGGTGGCGATGAGGGGGGTGCCGTATTTCTTTGAGAGGCTCTTGCCCGCCTCGCCCCCGATGCTGTTCAGGTCGTTCTCCACCAGGCCGAGGATGGGGAGCTTGTAGTGGCGGCACATCCTGACGGTCCTGGCCACCGCCCTCTCCGAGACGCGCTGGGGGGAGGTGACGATGATACACCCGGATACATCCTTGGGGATGAAGGCCCGTACCTCTTCACCACTCCCTGGCGGCATATCGACTATAAGAATGTCCGTGTCCCAGTCCACGGTGTCCAGCATCTGGTCAATGGTGAAATGTTTCCTCTGCTCCACGATAAGGACTGGCATATCCTCTTCCCTGAACTTCCGGGAGAGGAAGGAGAGCCCCATCAGTTGTACGCCGTTCCAGAGAAGGGGGGAGATGAGTTTGCCCACCCTGATCTGTTCCGGGTCGGCCCGGGTCATCTCGGCGAGGCAGGGGTTCTCCAGGTCGCAGTCCAGTACCCCCACTTTGGTCCCATCCCGGGCCAGGGCCAGGGCGGTGCCCAGGGCGACGGTGGATTTTCCCACTCCCCCCTTGCCCGATAGGACGAGGATCAACTTTGGCGTGCCCATTCCTGCACCCTCTTCAGCGCCTCTTCCTTGGCCTTCTCAGGGATGGCGCCCGTTGGGACCTTTTCCCGCACCGCCCCGAGGAACCTGTTTATCATCTCCTCCCCGACCCCCTCCTTCCTCAGGCCCTCCACCGCCTGCCGGAGAATCACAGGTCTCATGTCCTCCCTGAAACCCTGTATGACGTCGCCGACCGTGGCGACCACCGTGTCCACCAGCTCCTTCTGGAACCTCAGCTGGGCCTGGCTGTCGGAGAGGCCCTTGTAGGTGGTGCGCTCGCCCAGCAGAGCCGACTGAGTCTCGAGCTGTTGCCTGAGGGGCCGCGTAGCTGCCTCTACGGCTCGTTCTATCTCGCTCGCTGCCTTCATCCCTTCCACGGTTTTGGACAACGCGTCTAGCTTGCTCACAACCTGGGAGTCGCTTGTCCCTTCGGGCTTTATCTTCTCCCTCAGCTTGAGAGCTAGGGCCTCCTCGTCTATCTCCCTGGGCTCCTTCCGGGCTAGCTCCCGCCTTAGCAGCAGTTCGGTGAGCGGGTCGCGGCCGCCGGCCTCCCAGGGCTCCTCGTACTGCTCATAGACGGGGTTGCCTTCCTTGTCCAGGATGAGGTTGCCATCGCTGTCGAAAATTGGCCGCTGTCCCCTCCTCATCGGAGGCTCTTGGGGCCCGGCGGCCCTCTTGCCCCCTGTTTCCAGCAGCCCCTTCAGTCTCTCCTCCATCCTGTCCATACGTGCCTCAAAGCGGGCTTCCCGTCGCGCCTGTTCCGGGCTCTCCGTGGGGGTGGGCTGCGTCCAGGGGATGGGTGCCACCCTGTCGCCTTCTCCCCGGTTGACCACCAGCATCGCCATGGGCCCCCATGGTGTCTGGACGGTGTGGAAGCCCATGCCTGGCCCGCTGGTGGCCACTCCCGCGGTCTCGCGCCTGCCCCCCATCATCTGGCGGAGGATCTGGCGCTGCTGCCTGCGGGTGAGGCCGTAGTCGTCCAGGAAATCCTCCAGGGCTTTCGGGTCCGTGGAGAGGTCCTTCACCTGCTCATCGTATGCCTTGAGCATCTGCCGGATCTTCTTGGGCTGCATGCCCGGGGCGGCGGCGTCCAAAGCCTCGGCAAACTCCCGCGTCTTCTCCGACAGCTCCTCCGGGGGGAGTCCCCCCAGCCTCGCTGCCAACTCATCCGCTCGCTTCTTGGCCTCCGTCTCCTCCCGGTGGTCGGCACGGATGTGCTGCGCCTTCTTGACGCTGGTGTCGAACCCCTCCCCGCAGTATTCGCACGTGTAGGGTTTAGCTGCCGTTCCTTCCTGCGTCATCTCCATCCTCCCGGGAAGATTCAGACTGGGCTGCCCTCTTTTCAGTGGCTGCCCCAGCCGTTTGCCCCCTGGAAAAAGACTGAGCGGGGACAGTCCGTCCCCGCTCGCCAGCAGTCTATCACAGGGGGCAGGCCTGTGCAACGGTTCCCAGGGGCCGTTTCAGTCAGCTCGAGACTGAGGAACGGTCAGGCTTCCCTGAAGACCTCTTCCTGGAGGTAGGTGATGGTGTTCATGGGAAGGAGAAGGTCGAGGATGCCGCCCACCGGGTCGGGGAGTATCCCAACCAGGGTGTCGACCAGCTGGCGGGTTACCCGCCTCGGCCTTTCTCTGCCAAACTTGGCGGCATGCCTTGTGCGGTAGAAGTTGCCCACGTCTCCCAGCAGGGGGAAGGCGTCCAGGACGTCGGCGGCGATGGCTCTCCCCAGGGTCCTCTGCTTCGACTCGAACAGGATGTCCCGCAGCTCCTCCGGGCAGGCCTCGGGAAGCATGTCGGCAAAACGGTGGAGGGCAGCTTCCACCCTCTCGGGGACCAGGGCGAGCTCGGGTATCTTCCTCTCAGGCACCTGTCTCCCCCCTTTCTACCGGCTCCTTAGGGCTTCGATGCGGTAGACCCTGGTTTCAAATACCCTGCGCGGCCCCATGGGCCAGCTTCTGGCCTGAAGGGATCAGCTACCACGGCGGGTACCACTCCACGACCTGGCGCTCCAGGATGGCGAGGAGCCCGCGCCCTTCCCGTATCATCCTGCGCTGCTCCTCCGTGGGGGTGAAGGCCAGCGCGGGCCTCCGGAACCGGTAGAGCACGGCCCTGCCGTCCTCCAGCCTCACCTCCTCGATGTGCGCCGGCCTCTCCAGGTCCGCCTCGTAGGCCACCTTCAGCCCCCGCAAGGGGTCCCTGAGCTGCACCGGAGCGCCCTCCGTTGCCCTCTCGACTATTCCCAGCGGGTCGGGGAATGGCAGCCAGGGCCGCGCTCTCAGCAATTCAAGCGTCTCCCGCCTCCTGCTGGGGAGCCTCCCCAGGAATATGGCCCTCCACTCAGGGAGCTTGGCCCTCGCCAGGGAAAGGGGGATCTTCTGCCCCCAGCCTTCAAAGCCTCCCTCCGGCCACCAGCCGCCGGCCAGGGAGACCTCCCGGAGGCCGGCGGCCTCCGCCACCAGGAGCACCTCCTGGGGATCGGCGTAGTCCACCGAGGCGGTTATCCTGTCGTCCTCGTAGTAGCTGTAGCCTCCGTAGTTGGGGTTCGTGACGTACGCCGTGCGGACCTTGACCTTCCCAGCCCTTATCTTCGCCAGCAGCTCCTCCAGGTGGCGCTGGTGCTCCTCCCACCCCTTCCTGCTGTAGGGGGCGTACTCGCCTTCCATCGTTTCACTGCCCTCCGGTCACAGGAACCAGCTGAGCTTTACCACGCCCCAGCCGCTCCCGGCGTCCTTGGGCTGCCCTTTCTCGGCGCAGGCGTGCTTGAAAGTCTCGGCGCTGCTGATGAGGCCACCCTCCAGGAGGCAGGCAACCAGGCCGGCCACGTGGGGGGTGGCCTGGGAGGTCCCGTGCATTCCGTCATAGCCAAGGGGCTCCTTCACGCCGCTGTACATCCCTGCCATCACTCCGTACTCGCCGCTGTAGAGCACCTCGTCGGGCTTGGTCTCTTCCTGGGCGCGCCCACCGCCGGGGGCCAAGACGTCAGGTTTCATGGCGTCGGGAGTTATCTCCATGATGCCGGCGTTCTCGGGGTTCTGAGGGCCTCTACTCGAAAACCAGGCCGGCCGTGGCTGGTCCATGATGGAGACGGAGCCAACTGTTATGGCCGCCGGCGAGCAGCCAGGACAGCCTATGGTCCACCGCTCGGGCCCCGAGTTGCCTGCGGCGATGACGCTGATCACCCCTTCCCGGGACAGCTCCTTCACCATCAAGCACTCCGGGCAGTTGTCGCACCCTCCCTGGCACGTGTCGCCCCCAAGCGACATACTGATGACCCTGGCCCCCATCTGCCGGGCCGTCTCCATCCCCTTGATGATGTCCATCTCGTTCCCGAAGCCGAAGAGCCCGTGCAGCACCTTCACGTGCACCAGGTCCGCCCCGGGGGCCACCCCTTCGCACTCGCCGAAGAACCCCCTCCCCCTCACTCCCCCGGCGGCTGAGGTGCACCAGGAGCCGTGGCCGTGGCCGTCAAACGGCGTGGGGTCGGTGGAGCAGGTGGAAAAGGGCCTGGCCCTCAATATCTGGACCTGGGGCGCCCATCCGGTGTCCAGCACCGCCAGGGTGACGCCGTTCCCGGTGAGTGGGGACTCTACATCTCGGATGACCATTCTGGACTGGCTGGTTGGGATGATGTTGACCTCCCCCAGGGGACCTTTGGCCTGGAAGAACCTGAGGGAGAGGGGGAGGAGGAGAGCAGGGGTCAGGCGGTCCCTGGGGCATATCACCTCGTCCAGCTTTATCTCGCCGATAAGGGGGTCGAAGATGGAGGTGAACTGGCCCGGGCGGGGGAGCCGGAATATTTTCTTGGGCATGTTGTAGTGGACCATGAAGACTCCCGTCATGGCGGCCACGCGGCGGATGAGCGGGAGGGGGACGGTGGCCTCTATGAAGCGGAAGGCGGTCCTCCCCACAGAGACGTCGGGCATCGCCTGGAGCTCTCTTTTCACCATCTCCAGGGCCGAGGGGTAGCACTCCACCAGGAGGTTCAGCGTCACCCCTTCCGGTGGGGTGTTGGGCAGCGCGGCGAGCTTCTTTTCCAGCCACGGGTTGAGCGCCATGCTAGTCCACCTTCGACCAGGCCACCGCCTCCAGGCCGCCGGCGACGGCGTAGAGGTCTATCGGTTCCGTGACCGAGGCGTAGAGCGTGCCGGCGCGACCTCCCGTGACGGGGTGACTGAAAAGCTCAAGGACGCCGGTCGTGCTCTCCGCCAGGGTCGTCGGGGCCGTGATGGTGAGCCTGGAAGTCGTCGCCGCCGATGGCCAGTAGCCGCCGGGTGGGACCTCGGGGAGATCGACCTGGGACGATCCAATGCCTGTGGCGCGAAGGATGACCCTGTACCTCTCGCTGACAAGCCCGCTGTTCTTCACCCTGAAGTCGGCGTTGATGTCGGAGGGGAGCAGGTGGCTGTAGAGTAGGACAGGGGACGCTCCCACCCTGGCCACCTCGAGCTCGCCGCCGTACCGGGGCTCCACCACGCGCATGATCCTCGCCTCGCTGAGGCCCGGAGGCCCGGGGGTCAGGGCGATGACCTGAAAGGCGTACTCCCCGCAGTCCCATCCTTCCGTGGGCACCTCGAAGCCAAAGGCGGCGATGAAGGGCGCCGTGACCGCCCAGCCGACGGGCTTCGGCGGTTCACCTTTCTTCGTGACCCGGCAGACCACCAGGAGCGGAAGAGGCAGAGGCAGCCCGAAGGCCGTCACCAGCCCGGTCACCTTGACGGGCTCGCCCCTCCCGACTTCGGCCACGGCGGGGAAGAGGTCCGCCTTGACCTTCAGAAGCCCCGTGGGTTCGGCGGGTCGGGCCATCTGCTCCCTGATGAAGGCGGGTAGCTCAATTTGCTGTACCATCGCCCTCCTCCTAGAGGCTGCGCACCTCTCTGCTGTGCACCCTCCCCTCCACATCCCGGAGGATGACCGTGGCGCTGGGAAAGGCCAGGGGGCTGGTGGAAGGGTTCCGTAGCCTGACCTGAAGGGACGCGCTTGCGCCCGGCGCCAGGTTCACAGGGCCGCTCTGCGCCGTGAGGCCTCCTCCGTAGTCGACCTCGGCGTAGGCGCCGCGGATGACCTCCTGCGAGGGGTTCCGGACGACCACTTCCGTAACTATGGTCTTGCCCGGCGGTATCTCCATCGTGTCCTCCTAATCCTCGACCCACCACCTCACCGAGACGATGGCGGCGGCGGCAATGGGTAATGGCTTCTCCCACACGGCTGGCCAGATGAACCAGCTCGCCCAGCCCGAAAGGACCCGCTGGACAGAGTCCCAGTTCTGGGCCACGGCGTTGAAGCCGTCGTACATGCCGGGAGGCCAGTCGATGAAGGGCGGCGACGTCTCGTTGAAGACGAAGAGCTGGCTCGACATCCACTCGACCGTTGGGACCAGCGCCATCAGCCTCGCGTGCCTCATCTCGGGGGAGAAGGCCATCGCTCCTTTCACATCGTCCATCTGGCTGAGGTGCAACGGGTCGTCCGGGTCGAAGCAGGGGAGGAGCTCGGGGCTCGGGATAACGTCCCCCTCCCCATAGACGTCCAGGGCGGTCCCCAACTCGACGGGGATTCCCGCCTGTCCGATGGCCCTCCTCACCAGCTCCTCGTACTCCAGGCCCGGCGGGAGGACGACGGGTGGCGGTGCGAGATAGGGGTCGACCCGTGCGAAGTGTTCTATCTCGGGCACGGCAAGGGCGCCGACGGGCCTCATCACCGCCGAGGCCAGGTACCACCTTGTGGCCTGGTACCCCAGATTGACGTAGACGAGTTCGTTGCGTATGGTGCCCGGCCCACCTGCCGCGCTGATGAGAGCCCCGACGAACACATCGGGGCCTATCGAAACAGGGACGTCCTGTAGAAGGGGAGGCCCCAGAAACGGGAGCGCGACCTGACGGAGCCTGTAGCTGCCGTAGGGAAGCTCCCTCCCCTCAATTGGCACCGGGACCCTGTAAACCCCGTCAGGACCGGTGAGGCCCAGGGCGAAGGCGAGGGGGGTGTCCGCCGCCTCGGGCAGGAGGACCGCAACCGCCAAGGCCAGGGCGGGAAATCCCAGGAAGGTCACCTTCCCCTTGGCGTAGACCGGCCCGCTTACGCCCACCATCTTGGATCTTGGCCAGGCATCCAGCTTGAAAGGGCCCAACGTCGTCTCGGGCATGGTCACCTCCCCAGGGCGTGGGTCAGGTTCAAGAGGATCGCCCCCAGCGTCGATGCCAGGAAGTAGGCCATGAGGGTGGTTGTGGCCACCTTTTTGCCCGCCTCCGTCTTGTGCATCTGGAAGACGGGGAGCAGGCCGGCCAGGAGGATCCCCAGGAAAAGCGTGATCGCCACCCCGTACAGGGTGACGGTTCCGGTGAGGGCGTAGTAGACCACCAGCCCGGGGATGAAGGCCCAGAAGAAGGCGAACCACAAGGGGGAGTGGAGCGCCTTCGGCCTCTCCGTGGAGTAGCAGTAGGCGCCGAGGACGCAGACGGCGCCGAACAGCCACACCCACGGGAGCCCCCACCGCATTCCGAAGTAGAGGCCAATTACCAGGCTGGCGGCCACCATGGCCAGCCCCACCAGCAGCATAACGGCCGGGACCTTCTTCCCCAGGAAAGCCTCGAAGTCCCCCCGGCCCTTCACGACGTCCAGGTAGTGGGCACCGCTGAGCCCGAGGCAAAACACCAGGATGGCGATGCCGTACCTGGCCGGGGAAAACTGGGGGGCCAGACCCGAGACGATGCTCATGGTGGCCAGGAACATGAGGGTGAACGGTATCCTCAGCCCGTACAGCCACACGCTCGTGTTCAGGGGCCACACGTGGTCAAGGGGCGGGACTTGCCGTTCGCTCTTCATTTGGCTTCTCCTCCTTCTTCTTCTCCGTCGGGTAGATGCTGTGGCCCACCTCCGCCAGCATCAGCCCCACGGCATAGCGGGGGAAGTCACGCACAAGATTCCCGTACTCCTCTTTGAACCGGATGCCGTCCACTGCCTGACCGGCTGCTGTCACCTCCTGGCGGACCTCCCTCTCCAGCTGCTGGGCCACGTCGAGCTGGGAGACGAGGGCGAGCAGCCTGTCGAGGGGGCCCTTGCCCATGAGGACATCCCTGAAGATGCCGAGAGGAACCTCCCAGATGGCCTCCCGGATGTTCCTGCCGTTGTAGTGGATGATGGCGGGGAGCACCGGGATGACGTCGTCCCAGGCAGGGAGCTTCTGTGATTTCTGGAGGTTGACGATGTCAACCAGGTCGTCGGCGTACTGGTAGGCGAGGCCAACGCTTTGCCCGTAGTCGGCCAGCCTGTTGGCTATCGTCTCCTCCGAGGATGCGGCCATGGCCCCCAGTTTGGCGGCTGCCCTGAAGAAGGGGGCCGTCTTGGCCAGGCAGAGCTTCCGGTAGCCGACGTCGGCCATCCTGCCGGAGAGGAAGTCTATCGCCAGCTCCCAGGGTTTGGTGCTCAGCTCCCGGACTATCGCCTGCACCGTGGTATCCAGGGCGATGATCACCTCGTCCATCTCCGGCTTCCCGTGCAGGCCCATCCTCCTCTGGGCCAGGGTCATCAGCCTGTCGCCGTAGATGATGGGGGCCTTGATCCCCTGGAGCACCCAGGCGGTGGGCTTGCCCCGGCGCTCGGTATGGAGGTCGAGGATGTCGTCGTGCTGGAGAGTCCCCAGGTGGAGGCCGTCCACCGCGGCGGCGTAGTCCAGAGCCTTGTCCCTGTCGCCTCCCAGGGCATCGGAGACCAGCACGCAGAGGGTGCCGCGGAGGTGTTTGCCCCCTTCCAGGTCAACGCCAGGGATGTCGGCGAACACCTCCTTCATCCGGCTGACAATAAGGGGAAGGACCTCTTTGTGGTAGTCGCGCAGCTCTTTCATCTCCCCCCCAAACGGAAAGCGGGGACTTGCGTCCCCGCTGGAAGGTATAATACCACAAGAGGAGAACAGCGAAAACTGAGGAGGCGCCATGGGCGTGGGGGAGGCTATCGAGGCTTTCAGGGCGGGGAGATTCGTCATCATCTTCGACGAGGAGCGGGAAAAGGAAGGAGACCTGGCGCTGGCGGCTGAGAAGGTGACCCCTGAGGCCATCGCCTTCATGTCCAAATGCGCCTCAGGGCTGGTATGTCTCGCCTTGCCAAAATCACGTCTCCGGGAGCTGGAGATCGAGCCCCTGCCGTCGCGCTACCGCTCGTCCGACACACCTTTCTACGTGCCGGTGGATGCGAGGGAGGTGGAGGCCTCGGGCATCTCCGGAAGGGACAGGGCCTTTACCGTGAGGAAGCTCCTGGATCCCGCCACCAGGCCTGTAGACCTGGCGCGGCCGGGGCATCTGATACTCCTGGGGGCCCATGAAGGGGGCCTGAAAGGGAGGCGGGGGCACACCGAGGCGGTGGTGGAGCTGGCCAGGATGGCTGGCCTGTATCCAGCCGGGCTCCTGTGCGAGATGGTGAGCACAGATGGGGAGATGAAGCGGGGCGAGGAGCTGGAGGCCTTCGCCCTGATGTTCGGGATCCACATAGTCACCATGGGGGATTTGCTTCGCGTCGCCTATTGACATTCCCTCTTGACAAGGGTTAGGCTATAGGCAACCCGCGGGGACGCAAAAGGGCGGGATTCGCGTCCCCCGCGGGCTCGTTTTTTTGCGTCCCGTAGGAATCCATGAGGAGGTGCGGCGAGCATGACGGTCAGGAAGTCCCCCATCGTCCCAGGTGCAACGTATGTGCCGGAGGAGGAGGCCAGGAATGACCTCCTGGGGCTGGGCATAAATACCGTGGACAACGTCGTAGACGACGTCCTCGGCATGCGTCCACTACGGCACATCTCCCGGGTCGTTGCGAGCCTGATGCCCGCCAACGTGATCAGGAACGTCACCGGCATCCCCAAGCCCTCCGAGATGGCGGAGGGGATCGCAGACAGCGTAGAGGAGGAGCTGGGGCGCGCCACGGCTGGTGGAGGGGGCATAGGCGCCAGGATCAGATCCGAGTTCCAGAGGTTCCGGTAAGGAGGAGAAGCTATGCCGAACCTAAACAACTTGAAGTTCCGGCAGCCCAAGTTCGTCACCCCTAAGAGCCCTGCTCCCTGGGACGTCGCGGCGGCCCTGGCCGAGTTGGAGAAGGACGCCTTCAACGCCCTGGTCAAGGAGCCTGCCGAGGCGACCGGGCTCCCGGTGCTCCCCCAGATCCCGGGCCCTGCCACCCTGCTCTCCATGGTCACTGTCCCACTCCAGGGCATGGCCGGTCAGGTCACCCAGGGTGCCGGCGGAGGAGGTGGAGGCACCACTACCACCACCGCGGCGGCGAGGACTCAGGGCGGGCAGGGTCAAGGCGGCCAGGTCCCCCAGACTAGGAGAGGCGAAGCGTAGGAGGTAAGAGATGGGACTTGTGTACCAAACGGCCAAGGACCTGATCAAGGACTACTCGGAGGAGACAGTCAGGTGGAGCGCGGCCGTCATCGAGCCGGGCAAACCTGAGGTCGAGGTGAAAGCCGCCGCCCTGAGCAAGGTGGAGGCGGAGGCGATCATCCTGAAGCTGGACCAGCTGGCCATGTCCAGGCAGCACGAGGGGATCGCCGCCATGGTGGGGGAGGAGGCCGCGAGCATCCTGCTGGCCGTCAGGATGGTCAAGCTGGAGACCAAGCAGAGCTTCCAGGGGGTCCTGGGGGCCGGCGCAGCCCTGGACATCATGTGGCTGAGGGCGGAGCAGATTGGTGGGCCGCTCCTGGACGCCGCAAATGCCGTAGCCACGACCGGGCCCTGGCAGAACGGCCTCACCAACTGGCTGATGCCCCTCACGGCGGGCACCGACGACTACATCATCGACCCCCAGAGCATGGCCGAGGAGGCCGCCCTGGTGCACCTGGGGGCCATCGACCCGGTCGAGGTGCCCAAGGTCGAGGCGATCCAGTTCTACCTCGCCGCTATTCCCACCCCGGCTCAGGTGACGCCCTTCATCGTGCGCGACTGCCTCGGCTCCGAGCGCCTGTCGTTCGTCAGGTGGGAGAAGCCTGTCATCTGCGGCCCGGAGAAGAACCACGCGATCAACTGCGCCCCCTACATCTCCGGGGACACCAAGATGCAGCTCCTCTCCCTCCTGATAGGCCGGGCCCAGGACCTGACGCTGTAAGGAGGTGGCCTGTGAAGTTCCAGAAGATAGCTGACGGACCGTCCTCCTACACCACCGGCGGGTTCACCATCAGTGTCGGGCAGTTCCAGAAGATCGCCTCGGCGGAGTTGATGATAGCGCCCGAGACTTTCCCGAGCTACGGGCTTGGCCTGGGCCTCAGCTACAGCGGGGTCACCGCCACCGTGAAGGTCAACAGGGCGGACAGCATGAATGTCTGGTCCGAGATGCCCGCCAACACCAACCTGAGCGGGTATAAGTTCATCCTGACCGGCGACGCCATCTAGTTCCCCCCAGAGGGCGCCATGGCCAAGATACTGGTCTGGACGGGCGCTCCGTGGTTCAGGCGCAGCTACCCGAAGACCGCCCTCAACATCGCCAGGAGGTTGAGGGACGCTGGCCATGAGGTGGCCTGGTTCGCCTTCACCGGCCTCCAGTGGGGCGTCGTGGAGTACGAGGGGTTCAGGGTCTTCCCCAACGACAGGGACGACTTCGGCCAGACCTGGCTCCCCTTCTGGTATTCGTACTACACGCCGGACCTGATACTCCAGCACTTTGACGCCTGGATCCTGGGAGGAGAAGCGGTCAGGCTCTCCCGGCTCCCCATCATCTGGATGCCGCCTGTGGATCACCAGCCGCTCCCCCCACCCCTCAAATCGTCTCTGGAAGGCGCCCGGCACACAGTCGCCATAACGAGGTTCGCCCAGGAGTCCTTCCGGGAGGCTGGCCTGCCGAGCACGTACATCCCGCACGGGGTTGACCTATCCGTTTACCACCCTGGCGACAAAAGGGAGGCCCGCCGCCGGATGGAGTTCCCCGAGGAGTGCTTCCTCCTCGGGGTAGTCGGCTCAAACAAAGGCCCCAGGAAGAACCTCGGCAACGTCCTCAAGGCGTTCAGCGACTTCCTGAAGGCGGTCCCGCAGGCGAGGAAGGAGGCCCTTCTCTTCCTCCACACCTATGTCCTCCGGGATAGCAGCAACCCCCAGGGCTACGACCTCCAGACCATGTGGCACAGCCTGGGGATAGCCGACAGGGTGAAGTACACCGTGCCCGACTTTTACCAGGCCATCGGCTTCACCGAGGAGGAGCAGGCGTGTCTTTACAGGAGCTTCGACTGGCTCGTTTCGGTTCCCCTTGGTGAGGGCTTCAACCTGCCGGCCATCGAATCCCTCGCCTGTGGCACACCAGTCATCTACTCCAACTTCAGCGCCACCCCGGAGGTCGTCGGCCCCGGTGGACTCCCGGTGGAGCCTGTGGAGTACGTCCCATTCGAGCTCTCCTCCAGCTGGCAGGCGATCCCGTCAACAAAACAGACGACGGAAAGGATGATCCAGGCCTACCAGGACTGGCGGGACGGGGGGCAGCTGGCGAAGGAGCTGGGGGTGAAGGGGAGCCAGCACGTCCTGGCCAATTACGACTGGGAGGTGGTCATGCCCCGGTGGTTCCAGTACTTGGAGGAGATCCAGGCCAGGGTGGAGCTAGGGAAGCGGGAGGGCATCCAGCTGGGGCAGCGGAAGAGGGAGATCAAGAGGGAGAGGGCCGTTGCGTAGTGTCTGCCTCGTCAGGGTCCCCAACTTCCTGCTGCACGATGAGAAGCTCCAGGCGCCTCTGGGAATCGTGTATCTGGCGGGGTTTCTCAGGCAGCATGGGGTGGAGGTCAGGATCTGCGATCTCGCCGGGGAGCCCAGGGAGCGGTGGGCCGACCTGCTCCCGGCCGGCTGTGACATATACGGGCTGAGCCTCACGACAGGCGACATGTCGGTTGGGTCCGAGGTGGCGGCGCTCATAAGGCGGCTCTACCCGCGTTCCCTCCTGGTGGCGGGGGGAGCGCACCCCTCGGCCTTGCCCAATGATACCCTGACCCATGGGTTCAATGTGGCGGTGGTAGGCCCTGGGGAGGCGCCTCTGCTTGAGCTTGCCTGCGATGGGCTGCGGGAGAGGGTTGTCCGCGGCCGGGTGCCCGACTCTCTCTATGGGTTGCCTATGCCTGCCTGGGACCTGATACCGGACATCATAAGCTACAACCTGGTGGAGAAGGGGGAGCCCGCGTCCTGCGTCTTCTCCAGCATGGGGTGCCCTATGCGGTGCGCCTTCTGCGCGCAGGACGTCTGGAGCCACTGCTACCTGGAACGCCCCTTGGCGGATGTGGAGCGGGAGCTCCTTTGTCTCAAGTCGGAGTACGGCGTCACCGAGGTGAGGCTGGTGGACGAGCTCACCATGGCGAAGAGGGAGAGGTTCATCGAGCTGTGCAAGACCATTGGCTCCCTGGGGCTGAAGTGGAGGACGCACACCAGGGCCGACCTGGCCTGCCGCAACAAAGACCTCCTCCCCCTGGCGCGGGACAACGGCCTGGTGGAGCTGGCGGTCGGGGTGGAGAACCCCGACGACCACATCCTGAAGATGGTCAACAAGCGGGTCACTTCGGCGCAGTGCGCGGAGGCGATACAGGCGATCAAGGATGCGGGGATACGAGCCAAGGCTTACTTCATCATAGGGCTCCCCGGCGAGAGCTGGGAGACGGTGGAGAACATGAGGCGGTGGATAAGGGAAGTAAAGCCACACCGAACCACCCTCAGCACGTTCGTCCCCTACCCCCGCTGCGCCATCTGGGAAGACCCGGAGCGGTACGGCTACCGGTTCCTGCCCGGGGCCAGGACGGACTGGAGGCGGTACTGGATACTGGGCTACGAGGAGAGCGACGAGCCCTTCATCGGCGAGACGGAGGGGATCACGAGCGAGGAGCTGGTGAGGGCCCGGCGCGAGCTTTACGAGTTCATGCTGGCGGAGGGTTATAAGGAGGCCCCACCCAACGATGCATCCAGGGCTTTGGCGCCGGGAGGAGACCGAACTCACTGACCAGGCCATTCAGGCCTGGGGATGGGAGCCCTTTCTCGGCGCTGAGATAAAGCGCAGCGGAGAGCTATTCCTCGACGTCGGTGCCCACACCGGCCACTGGACGAGGCTCCTCGCCCCTTTCTACAGGAAGGTCATCGCCGTCGAACCCAACCCGGAGTGCTTGCCCCTTTTGCGCCAGGGGTTACCAGCGAATGTCGAAGTGAAAGAGTTGGCCCTGTGGAGTTCCGAGGGCACGCTCACGCTGCATCTCTATCCCGACCCGGACAAACAGCACACAAGCTATCTCCACTGGCGCCATTGGAGTCCAACAGGGGTGATAGAGGCGCCCTGTCTGCCCATGGACAGCTTGGGGCTGGAGAAGCTGGACTTCCTGAAGATCGACGTGGAGGGTGCTGAGCTGTTCGTTTTGGAAGGAGGCTTGCTGACCCTCACGCGGGTCAGGCCACAGGTGGTCGTGGAGAGCCACAGCAGGGGCCTAGAGGCCGGCCTCGTGACTATGTTTGGCGAATTCCACTATGACGTCACCATTAGGAGGAACCCACACTACACCTGTGAGGCCCCCAGCGCCTACTCGTGGGTTTCGGCAAAACCGGCAGAGCACCTTTATCTCGTCAGGAAAGTGTATGGCGAGCCGCCGGGAAAGGAGTACCACGTCCTGCCTGAGATTGCACAGCCCCCCCATCACGAGGAGAGCTACGAAGACCCGAGGCAGCAGGCCCGGGTGCAGTGGCTGGTGGAGAGCTCCGTGGGCAGTGTCCTCGAGCTGGGGTGTGCCGAAGGGTACACACTTTCAAAGATAAACAGGCCAGGCTGCTGCGGTGTGGACTACGACCAGGAGAGGATAAAGGAGGGGAAGAGGAAGTACCCCGGGATCACCTTCTACGTCATGGACATCCGCTACGGGGTCCCTTTCCCCGACGGCTCGTACGACACGGTGCTATGCCCGGAACTTCTGGAGCACATGGACTTCCAGGATGCCCGGAACGTGCTTCGGGAGGCCCTCCGGGTCAGCCGGAGGAAGGTTTTGGTGACCCTGCCTTACGACCGTGACCTGGTCGAGACCCCCGACCACAGGTGGGTTCCCGAGGGCTCGAGCATCCAGCAGCTCCTGGAGGGCTACCAGGCTGCCGTGAAGGTTGACGGGGGCTTCGCGTTCATCCAGATGCGGAAGGAGGTGCCATGAAGTTCGCCATCGGGATTCCGTGCTACAACGGGGCCCAGAGGCTGGACTACCTCTTGGAGAGCATCTTCAAGTTCTACACCCGGGCGAAGGCCGTGGACATACTCGTCAGCGACGACTGTTCGCCCCAGGCTGAGGAGACCCGGAAGGTATGCGAAAAGTGGGGGGTGCGCTTTACCCAGCCCGACGAGTGGAAGGGGGTCGGCGGGAACACCAACCATGTCATCCGCTCCCTCGACGCCGATGTCATCGCCGTCATACAGGATGACATCCTCTTCTCCAAAGGCTCGATGGAGGTCATGGAAAAGTTCTGGGAGGACAACCGCTGGCTGAGGCTGGGGAGCGTTGGCTGGACCTACTTCCAGAGCTGGGAGCTGCGGCAGGTGGGCATCATCCCCACCGTGGAGGCCTTCTACCCCCCCACCTGGAACACCGGCGAGATAAGGCGCAACGCCTACACCTTCCACGCCGAGCAGGACCCCCCTATCCACCCGTCGCCCAACGTCCGTCCCTACCTCAAGGGCACTCCCTCCGGGGTTGCGTTCGCCATCTCCAGGCTGGCCTGGGAGGACTGCGCCGGGATGTACGAGTTCGGGATGTTCGAGGGGGGGATGTTCCACGACATGTGGGACCGGGGATGGGTCAACCTCATCATCCCCACGCCGCCGATGCTGCACGGGCACAGGCTGGGGGCCACCTTCCACATGGACCAGACCCTGCGCGAGCGCATCGAGGAGCATCCGGAGAAGGGACTGGGGAGGCACGCGTTCGGGGAGCAACTCTACGAGAGGCTGCGGGGGAGGCGCTATCTGGAGGACGTGGACTACGTAATGCGGAGATACACCGGCCCCGAGCCTGACCGCACGACGGATCCCCAGGCATACCAGGCTGGCCAGCGTTGTAGGGATGAGATCATGGCGCTCATCAAGTACGACTTCAATCCCATGGAGTTTTGATGGCCAGGATCTTCGCGGGGGACAAGATACTCAAGCACCCGGGGCGGATAGCCCACTGGCTCGAGCACGGCTGGACGCAACCCATCACCTGGGAGCTCGACCTGACGAACAGGTGCAACCACAGGTGCCCCAGGTGCGCCGGTGGCAGGCGGCCGCCGGATGCGCAGTTGACGGGCGACGAAGCCAAACACATCTTGGGGCAGCTCCGGCGTTTCGGGGCCAAGGCGGTCATATTCACCGGCGGGGGCGAGCCGCTCCTCCACCCGGGCTTCCCTGACATCCTGGCCTACGCCGGCGAGCTCGGCTTTGACATCGGGGTCATCACCAACGGGAGCGTGATGACCGCGGAGCTCGCCAAGCTCATCTGCGAGAAAGCGACCTGGTGCCGGGTTTCGCTGGATGGGGCCGATGCGGAGAGCTACAGCTACTCCCACGGGATGGACGGGCGGGCCCTTGCCAGGGTCGTGAGGAACATGCACCTTGTGGGGCGGTACAGGGCGAAGGCGACCCTGGGCGCGGGATACCTCATCGACCAGAAGACGATGCACACCGCGGAGGAGGCCTGCCGCATGGTGCGGGAGGCGGGGTTCGACTACATACAGTTCCGGCCCTACCACTGGGACTTCACACAGATCGACCCCAATGTCGTGACGCTGAGCTCCGACTCCTTCTCCGTCCAGCTCCCGGCGAAGTACGACGACCTGGGGGAACCCCGGGAATACGCCGTCTGCTATGGCATCGACTTCGCGGGGGTGGTCACGGCAACAGGGCGGCTCACCATCTGCTGCCATAGCAGAGGGATGGGGGAGTTCTCCTTCGGCAACGTGCTGGAGCAGCCCTTGGAACGGGTATGGCTGGGGGAGGCCAGGCGGGCGGCGAAGGCCCGCATCGACCTCGAGAAGTGCGTCCCCAACTGCCGGTGCCACCCGTTCAACAAGATACTGTGGAGGATCAAACAGGAGCAGCCCCACCAGAATTTCCTATGATGGCTACGGATCGAGTATCGGTGACCTTCATTACGAAGGACAGGCCGGGGTTCGCCTTCCTCTGCCTCTCCTCCCTGCTGGCCCAGAGCTTCCGGGAATGGGATCTGGTCGTCGTTGACGACTCCGACCCGCCCCTCAGCCGGTACGTGGAGTTCAAGTTCCTCTTCCAGCTCATGGAGCACTACGGCCATAAGGTGACGCTGGTGGAAGGCCAGAACCTGGGCATCACGCAGGGGTGGCAGCGGGGGATGGAGCTCAGCGACGCACCCCTGGGCCAGAGGCTGGAGGACGACGTATGGCTGGAGCCAACCTACCTCGAGCGCCTGCACAGGGTGATAGTCAGGGACGGGAGAATAGCCGCGGTCGCCGGCTCCAACCCGAATCCCTTCCACCAGAATCCCAGGTGGGAATTCACTTCCTTCCCCAACTTCCTGGTGATCCAGCAGGACAGCCTCATCCCCATCGACGGCCAGAACACCTTGCTGGACACCGACAAGACCTACGGCGTCTGCCACCTGCACGGCCTCTTCATGTACAGGACGGAGGCGGTGCAGGCCGTCGGGGGCTTCGCCACCCACATGTCCCGCTTCGGCCACCGGGACGAGACCGACCTGACCCTGCGGCTCTACTTCGCCGGCTACGAGCTCCTGGTGTGCCCGTGGGCGAGGCTGTGGCATGCCGAGGCCCCATACGGGGGCTCCAGGGAGGACAGGGACCGGGAGGCGTGCCTGCGCGATGAGGAGGCGTTCCAGCAGCGGCTTGCCACCTGGATAAAGGAAAACCCGGGGAAGCTGGTGGACGGCCTGGCGGATGTCCCGGGTCTGGGCAGGGTCAATGTGTGGAGGAGGCCGTGAGAGACCTGATAACCGGCAGCAGAGGGTTCATCGGGACGTACCTCTACGACTACCTCAAGCGAATGGGCCATGAGGTCACAGGCGACTGCCACCACCAGCCCGATTTCGACGTCAGGGACCCGGAGACGGTGGAGCGGCTGGTCGCGGAAGTGGAGCCTGACGCCATATTCCACCTCGCGGCCCAGTCGTTCCCCGCCAGGTCCTTCAGCGAACCCCGCCTCACCCTGGAGACCAATCTCCTGGGTACCCTCAACGTCCTGGAGGCGGCCAGGAAGCGCTCGCCGGGCCCCAGGGTCGTCTTCGCCTCCAGCTCGGCCGCATACGGCGGGGGGATCGACCCGATGCTTGAGACGCACCCCCTGAACCCCCTGAGTCCCTACGCGGTCAGCAAGATGGCGGGCGAGCACCTCTGCCGCATGTACCACGTGGGCAACGGCGTGGAGGCGGTCATCGCCCGCATCTTCAACACCATAGGGCCCGGGAAGGAGGGGGACGCCGTCTCCGACTTCGCCCGGAGGCTGCTGGAGGGGGAGAGGCCCCTGCGGGTGGGGAGGCTGGACACCGTGCGGGACTTCAGCGACGTGAGGGATGTCGTGCGGAGCCTTGTCCTCCTGGCGGAAAAGGGGGAAGCCGGGGAGGCCTACAACATCTGCTCCGGCAAAGGGGTCTCGCTCCACCTCGTCGTTGTGGAGCTTTTGGCACTGACAGGCAGGGACTGGAACGTCGTCACCGACGAAAGCCTGCTGCGCCCCGCCGACGAGGACGTCATAGTGGGGGACAACTCCAGGATAAAGCGCCTCGGGTGGGAGCCCTGGATAACCCTGGAGAGGACCCTGGCCGACGTCGTTGACTACTGGAAGGAAGGCCGTTCCCTGGAAGGCTGTGGCTGGTACTGGTGAGATGACCCACGCCAGGGCACCTGTCAGGATCACCTTCGCCGGCGGGGGGACGGACCTGGAGGCCTACGCCAGGCGCTACGGCGGCTGCTGCGTGAACGCCGCCATAAGGCGCTACGCCTACGCCTGCGCCGCGGAGGGGTTTTGCATGAGCAACCCGACCGGTGAGGGGGATACGGCCCTCCTGGAGGCCGTGGCGCGTCGGCTCAACTCCGCCTCCGGCCTCAGGGGAAGTCTCCAGGTGCCGCCCCTCTCCGGCCTGGGGGCGTCGGCGGCCATCGCGGTCGCCGCGGTGGGCGCGCTCAGGCCTGGGCTCGACCCTTTCCAAACCGCCATGGAGGCCTACCGGGCGGAAAGGGAAGACCTGGGCGTGGCCGGCGGCTACCAGGACCAGTTCGCCTCAGCCTACGGAGGCATCCTTTACCTGGAGTTCGGGGACCAGCGCGTGAAGGTGGAACGCATGCAGGTTGCGCCGGAGACCGTTCTGGACCTGGAAGAGCACCTCCTTCTGGTCTTTGTGCAGGCCCGGAGGATGGTTAACGGGGCCGACATCATCGCCGACCAGCTGGAGAGGCTCAGGACGGCGGAAAACCTCTGGGCGCACCACCGGATCAAGGAGATAGCCCTGGACCTGCGCTGGGCGCTGCGCCACCGCTACATGGACCTGTTCGCCAGCCTCCTCCACGAGGAGTGGACCGTCAAGAAGGCCTTCAGCCCCCTCATATCCAACGAGTACATCGACGGGGTCTACGAGTACGCCAGGAGACACGGGGCCAGGGCGGGGAAACTTCTGGGCGCCGGAGGGGGCGGCCATCTGCTTCTCTACTGCCCGGAGACCGAGACCAGGGTCGCCCAGAAGCTGAGGGAGCTCGGACTTCACCCGGAGACCCTGTCCATAGACTGGGAGGGCCTGAGGACGTGGAAGTAGTGCCGAAGAAGTGGGGGAGGGAGCTCATCGTCTGTAACAACGAGCTGTACGCCGGCAAGATACTGGAGGTGGATAGGGGTGCTATCTCCTCCCTCCATCGCCACCTGAGGAAGGACGAAACGTTCTGGTGTCTCAACGGGATAATCCGCCTGGAGGTGGGCGGAGAGTCCCACTTCCTCACCTGTGAGCACGAGCCAGTCAGGGTCAGGGCCGGCATCTGGCACCGCTTCGAGGGGTTGGAGTGGGGGCGGCTCCTGGAGGTCTCCACACCCCATTCGGACGATGACGTGGAGAGGCTTACACAGTCCCAGTCGGCCGAGGAGAGGCGTGGGCTACCTCGTCGTGTTTGACATCGACGGGACGGTGGCTGGCGCAGGCGGTCCCGTCACCGCGGAGCAGATCCAGGGGCTGAAAGAGCAGGGCCACTCCTGGGGTATCCTCTCGTCCAGGTCCCCCGAACGCTCCAGGCAGGCAACGGATGCGATGGGCCTCTCCCCTGGTTTTATCCGCTCCTGCCGCGTGTATCAGAGGGCGGAGGAGCTGAAGGCGCTCCGGGAGGAGTGCCCGGAATACGGGAGGTACATCTACGTGGCCGACGCTCCCCAGGACAGGGAGGAGGCCATAAAGGCTGGCTGGGCTTTCATATTCGCCGGCCAGTTCACGCCCGGTGCCTTGTGACCTCGACAAGGTCCCGGCACCTCTATGGCGAGGGGGAACTACCGAGTCGACGAGCCTCAGAGACAGATACCACTCCACGGCTACATCCACGTGCGGCCCGTCCCCCATTGACGCCGGCGTTTAAATAGGCTACGCTAAGTCACGCCCCGCGGGGACGCAAGAGGGTGGGACTCCGTCCCCGCGGGCTCCCTTTTTGCGCCCCCGGGGGAGACTAAACGCTCCCCTCGAGAGGAGAGAACGGAGGGCGCTTATGATCATCTCCGTCAGTCCTGGCCTCGCTGCCGTGGCCACATCCATCAGGCCCGAAGACCTCCTCATGAAGGAGAAGGCCTGGGTCAAGTTCACCGCCGAGTGGCCGGACACCCACGGCTGGGTGACCAGGAGGGTCAACAACACGAAGCAAGCCAGGGTCTTCACCGTTGCCCGGGCCGTTCTGGTTCCCCAGCCCTACAGTTACATCCTCCCCGGCGCCGACTACAAGAAGCTGGACCTTTCCAACGCCACCGGCGGCCTGAAGCTGTACCCGGAGGATGAGGGGGTCCTCTACGAGATCGCGCTGGGGATGAAGCCGGGCCACTACATCCTCCACATCTACATCCCCACCAACAAGTACGTCTTCGCCCTGGCCGAGGGCACCATGACTCCCGACGTCACCAACGTCAGCTACCGCTACTTGGGGGCCCGGAGGCCGGAGGACTCGCCCGACACATGCCCCCTCCTGAAGCTGTACGCCATCAAGGACATGGCTGCCTTCCAGCTCTGGCTCTACATGCTCGACGGGGTAGGCTTCGACAAGGCCTCTATCATCTTCTACGTCAACAAGCTCAGGCTGGAGGAGATCATCTCCCCAACCCCCCAGCAGGTGGAGCAGGCGACTACCATCAGGTACTACACGGAGCTAACCGGCTTCTAGGAGGGAGAGATGTCTACAGCGCGAACGACGGCTAACACAGCGGCCCAAGACCTCTTCGCCACACCCAAGCACGCCAAGGGCAAGCTCACTGCCCTCAAAGTGGACAACCAGGGCGCCGCCCTCAGGACGGTGAGGCTCCAGGACATCTTCACCCCGGACGTGAGCGAGGGGGTGGCAAGCCCCGCCCAGCAGACAATCGAGAGGATCCAGATAAGCGTCGGGGCCGGGCTCACCGCCGATGTTCCCAAGGATGAGCTGGAGGACTGCGAGTTCCTGGGCACGTGCAAGGGGATCGCCAACGCCGTGGACGCAAGCTGCGTCATCATCGCCACCTATCACTATCGGTAGGAGGGCGACATGGTCAGGATAGTAGACGGAAGAATAAGGGCGGAGAACATACTGCCCGCCGCGGTCAGGGAGCCGGCGCTGGACACCCTCTCCGTGACGGGCCCGAAGGTGCGTGACGACGCCATCACGGCACCGAAGATTGACACTCTGGCCGTCATCACGGAACACATCCGTCCCGGGAACGTTACCAACCCGACGCTGAACAGCCTCTTCCAGATGCAGAGGCTGGTGGCCATTGGCTCGGTGGAGGCATATGTCAGCTTCCCAACAGCCTACGGCGACACCCCGGTGGTCACCACGGCCCCCGGCCCCACGGTGACATATGCCCGGGTGACGGCTGTCACCCCGGGGAGCTTCGCCTGGCTGGCCAACGCGCCGGGGAGCGCGTCCTGGATGGCGTGGGGCCACAGGTAAGAGGAGGTCAGATGACCCTCCGTAACCGGGTGGAGTCGTACGAGGAGTTCCTGGTCCGCAGCCTCAATGTGGTGGAGCGGGTCCGGGACGTGTTCACCGGCGTGGACGAGAGGCTGGACTACCTCAACCGCACCATGCTGCGTATGGAGCAGCTCCTCCAGCGAGTCGTGGAGGTCGGCGTGCCGGCTCCCGCTGCGCCTCGCGTCGTCGAGGTGCCGCCGGGCGTAGCGCCTCCCGCCCCGGCCGTCCCGGGGATAACCCTCGACGGCAGGCTGGACACCCTCCTCCAGTTCGCCCAGGGGATCCTGGACTGGGGCAGGGCGAGCAGGGGGACGGCGAGCGAGATCACCGTCCAGGGCAAGTTCTGGGAGGAGAACGTGTGGAGGGGCTGCGAGTGCGCCATCCTGGCTGGGATGGGGGCGGGGCAGCTCAGGACTATAACGGGCAACACCGCCGAGAAGCTCAGGCTGCGGCCGGACTGGGCGGTGAAGCCCGACGAGACCTCCATCTATGCTATCCGGGCCAGGACCAGGCTGCTGGGGGAGCCGGTGGCCAGGGTGGACCGCTACTCGGGCACCGATACCGCGTGGCAGACCCTGGTGAAGTGGACCGTCTCCTCGGAGGGTATAGGCGACCTGCACGAGGTGAGCTGGACATCCGACAACGACCCCAAGACCAGGATGAAGCTGCTGGTGGCGGGGGAAGACCAGGGGATCCCGGACAAGCAGATAGACTCCCCCCTTACCCTTCCTTTCAGGATGAACATGCTGCCTCCCGACTCCGAGGTGGAGCTCCAGGTGAAGTCCAGCGACGGCACCGCCATAGCCGTCAGCGGCTCCATCACGGGCGCGGAGAGGTAGGACGTGGGGTTCGGGGCGAAAACCGTCGTCATAAGTGGGACCCCGTCGGTCGTCGTGAGTGAGACTCCCACGGGGACCCCTATTTCCCGCACGGGCCGCTACAGCGGCACCTCTACGAGCTATCGAACGGTGGCAGAGTGGGAGGTGAGCGCGGGCAAGGTGGGCAACCTAGAGGAAGTGTCTCTGGTCACCGACCAGGTGGCAAAGACCCACTGGAGGTTGACTGTTGGCGGCGTCCAACAGTGGGCTGACAGGCTCTTCTACACGAGCTTGTCCATCCCCTGGAGGAAAGTCAATACCCAGCTCCCCGCCGGGGCCAAGGTAACGCTGGAGGCGAAGAGCACCGACGGCACCTCCATCATCGCCGATGGCTCCATCTCTGGAATCGAGTCGTAGGAGGATTATATGGGGTACGGGGAGGGATTCAGGGCGCCCGCCGTTGGCGCCAAGACGAATATAAGGGTCAAGAACAAGCCGAAGAGTTGATGATGGGCTTCAACGAGGGTTTCGTCCCGATAGGTGGAGCCGATACAGAGGTTACCGGCGCTGAGACTCAAATGGATACGACGGGAAGCCCCGACCGGCTCAAAAGCTACGGTGCTACCGTTGTTGTCGGGAACGTCGTGGACACGACCGCCGCCGTTCCTACCCCCAGCTTGAGCGTGGAATGAGACTCAGGGTCAGACTGATCGTCCAAGACCTGGTGAAGAAGAACGGCCTGTGGGTGGCGGGCCCGCAACTCCTTGTGGCCGAACGCTCGTGGCTCAAGGCGCTAGCCCAGCTACACGAGGGGCTGCTGGACGGGACCAACCAGACCATCAAAGACACCGGCGGCAATAATCAGACCTTTGACTTTGACCGGCTGAACATTATGTTGGCCTCGACCCCCGCGACGGTCGATTATCGTGGCATTCAGGTGGGAACCGCGACCACCCCCGTCACAGCAGACGACTTCCAGCTCGCGACCAAGATCGCCCACGGCACAGGCGCTGGCCAGCTCTACTACCAGGCCTGCACGGTCACAGGGCCGACGGCCATCACCGGCGGCTACCGGGAGGCCATCGCCCGCCAGTTCGACAACAACTCGGGGGGTGACATCACGGTGGAGGAGGCAGGGCTCGCGGCCAGCTTCACGGATCCGGCGGGCACAAGCCGATACTGCCTGATACTGCGGGACCTGACGGGGGCTGTTGCCATTGTGAACGGGGCGTCTAAGCTCTTCACGTACAGGGTGGACTTTCTGGCATGAGGCTCAAACTGGAACTAGTCCGCATATACCCCGACGGGCGAAGGGAGCTTCGGGAACTCGACGCCAATAGTTGGCTGAAGAATTATGCCGGCTGGTGTCACGGATCCTGGACCAACACCCTCATTGGCCTCGTAGACGTGAATAATTCGGCGTTCAACTATCTAGTCACCGTTGCCAGCGTGGACAAGTTCCGTGGTGACGCGGGTGCTACGACCGATGGGTATGGCATTCAGGTGGGGACGGGAAGCGGGGCGGTTGACCGAGACAATTACAAGCTCGGCACCAAGGTCGCCCACGGGAACGGCGCTGGGCAGCTCTACTACCAGGCCTGCACCATCACTCCTCTGGCCCCGATCACAGGTGGCTACGAGGTGGTGCTGAACCGGCAGTTCGACAACAACTCCGGCGGTGACATCACGGTCAACGAGGTGGGCCTGGTGGTAAAAACGACGAACGACGTGTCTGCGGCCAAGTATGTTCTTGTCCTCAGAGACCTCATACCGGGCGGTGAAACGGTCGTCAATGGCACCAGTACGGTCTTCCGCTACAAACTCCAGTGGACAGCATAAAAGAGAGCGGACATCGAGACGGGATAGGGTAGATGGGCTTCGAGCCGAAGAAATTCATCAAGGCGCTGCTAGATGCGACGGTGGGCTACGACGTCGATGCGCACGAAGGCCGCCATGCCGACGGCGGGGCCGATGCGATAGACGCCGGGGACCTTGTGGCGGGAGCCGATCCGCGTAGCTCGTCGCACAAGGCCCGGCACGCATCTGGGGGTGACGATGCCATCGCCGCTGGCGAGCTGGTGGAGGGAGCGGACCCCAGAAGCTCCACACACGCCTCCCGCCACGACCCCAGTGGCGCCGACCCGCTGGGCGGCGCAGCAGGAGAAGGCCACATTACCCTACTCCCATGCGGATACTGGGCCATCGGCCAGGGCACCTGGGCCTACTCTCTGACCGCCTCCCAATTCATGTACGGCTTCTTCATCAACAACCCCGCTGCCGACCTCGACAACCTCTCTTGGCGAGCATACATGGCAGCAGGCACCTACACCGTGACCCTCTTGACTCGCACAGGGCCCACCATGGGCATAGCGAAGATACTCATCGACGGCGTTGAGGTCGCATCCTGGGACCTCTACACCGCAGGCATTGTCTATAACGTCCAGAAGAGACAAATAGGGATAACCCTAGCCTTATCCGCTCTCCGCACCATCACCTACAAGGTAGATGGCCAGAACGCCTCTTCCACCGGCTACAGGATAGACTTCACCCACATCTCACTCTACAGAGCAGTATAATGTTAATCACAATCCATACGCCAGACGGCCAGCAAACCATCGACACCTACACCCTAACCGAGGCGGAGCGCATCGCCCTCGGCGTCAACCTCCAGCACCATATCAACGACGTCCACAAGCAAGCCCTCAACGCATGGCGGAACTGGAGGTCCCTTACGCTCGCGCAGAAAGATACCATAGTCAAAAACCTACTCTGGCACGCCCTTTACCAGGAGGGCCTACTGGAGCAGACGGACGTCTAGCCCGGCTGAGAGGGGCTGGAACAGATGCCTTCCCACGACGTAAACTATAGCCCATGAAGGCCGTCGTGGTGCCCCGCATGGGAGCGTATAGCGCCATCATCTGCCGGGCCGCCAACCGCGTCCTGGAGCGCGAAGGCATCCCGCTCCGCATCCAGGAGGCGCCCTGATCTCCGTGTCGGTCAAGGCGTTCGAGGGGTGACCTGGTGGCCAAACCGTACCTTGAACCTCAGGACGTCGAGCGCCTAGAGGAGCACGCCCTCTCGCTGCGGGACAGGCTGCTCATCAGGCTCCTTTTCCGCCCGGGGTGCCGTGTCAGCGAGGCGGTGGCCATCGAAGTGCCTCACATAGACTTCGACCAGGGTACGGCGAGGATCCAGCACCTCAAGGTCCGCGTAAGCCTGGTCTGCCCCCAATGCGGAACCAGGCTGGCGAAGTCCCACCTCTTCTGCCCGGGCTGTGGCCAGAAGGTCGACGCCCCCCTGCGGAGGGAGCTGGAACGGCCGCGGGTTCGCACCATCCCCCTGGATGAGGAGACCCTGGGGATGCTGAGGGTCTTCATCCAGCGGGGCGGCCCTGTGGAGAGGGATGGGAGGCAGTTTCTCTTCGGTATCTCCTCCACCCGGGCGTGGCAGATCGTCCGCGAGTGCGCTGAGAGGGCAGGGCTGGGGCCGCTTGTGAACCCGGAAACCGGCAGGATCCGGGGGGTGAGCCCCCACAGGTTGCGGGACGCCTTCGCCGTGATGGCGGTCCAGCGGGACGACTCCACCGACGGCGTGAGGATGCTCCAGGAGCAGCTGGGGCACGCCTCTATAGGAACCACCATGAGGTACAGAAAGGTGGCTGGCCGGGAGTTGAGGGAGTGGTACAGCAAACTCTGGGAAACGACGCCATCGGCGAGCTGAAGAAACTCGACCCTCTTGACGACCTGGCTGCCAGCCCCGCCCTCCGCTACATCGGCGACGTGGAAGTGGGCCTAGCCCTTAAGAGAGGCGGTGGAAAGGCCTTATCCCATCCCCTTATGCATCCCCGGGGGCGAGAGGCCCATTTCCCAAAGCTGAAGTGTGCACAGATAGGGAAGTAAAGGATGGTGCAGCTTAGACCCAGCCGAGGCGGTTTCCTGAGACCCTTCGGGGCCGCCTGGTTCATCCGCGAGTTCCTGGCGGGCCGCGGCCCCTACGGCTCCGAAGCGATAGATCCTGGTGTGGGCGCACCACAGACCGACATCCACGCCGCCTACAAGGCTGCCCTCCACCGCGCCATTGCTGAAGACGCCGTCGCCATGGAGGTGGAGAGACGGGCGAGGGCGGGTGAACCCCCCATGACCCCCAAGGAGATGGAGGCGCGGACCGGCTGGTATCTGGAGCGGATCCCCTCGAAGCTCACCAGGATGCGCTACCACAGCTTCACCGTCTACTTCGACATGCTTAAGCGGCTCGGCTGGGTAGAGGCCACGGGGGAGGAAGAGCCCTCCACGATCCAGGAGCCCGCCCCGGGCGTGGTCAACCCGCGCGGCAAGCCCCGGATATATTACCGGCTGACCGCCAGGGGCAGGAGAGCAACCGCAGTCCAGGTCTCCAATCCCCTGCGCGTCCTCTACCCGCACTTCGACGCCGCGTACTTCCGCGCCAAAAGGAAGGGACGGCGCTACTTCAAATGGCCGTGACCACGGACGTGATCCCTATCACCAGGGGCACCCCCATCTAGCTCCTCTTCTGGCCCGTCACCCCTCAGCCTGCCGAATTCAAAGATTTGGTTTCATACCTTCCCCCTCCCATCCTGGGGAAAATTATTGAGTTCATTTTTCTTCTTTATTAGTTTGTCTTTTCCTGCAATCATAGATACGCTAGCTTTGCGCTAGCTGGGCACCTTACCAATCGAATACGGCAACCTGGAGCAAGGCGGATACCTTCTCCAGGTTCCAGGTTCCAGGTTGACTACCTGGACGTGGTAAGCCCTTCCTGAATACGTTGCTCGACGAGGGACTAGGCTAGCGCCCAAGGGAGCTCACCGTCAGCCCACCGAATACCGTCCAGTCAACGGGAAAGGATAGGTGGACTAGGGGACAACGTATCAAGGCATCCGATGGGACGGCACCATCGGAGCATGGCGACGCCGTATTCACGGGATACCGTCAACATAGTGGTAGGGTAGGGCAATCGCCCGGGCGACAAGCCCAAAGGCGAAAGCCCAAAGGGTAGGAAAGGGACGGGAGAAGGGTAGGAAGGTAGACTTCCTTACCCGTCCGAAGGCAAGCCTAACTACCTACCACACAGTCAACCTTCAGCTTGCTATGCCTCACCCCCTTGGACGGGGCTGTACGGGGCACCATGCGGAATCTAACCGAAAGGAAGGGAAACCGCATGGACATACCCACCTACGTCGAAACCCTGTTACAGCCCTTGCCCGTGAAGCAACCCAAGGGCCGCAAGGTGTGGAGCATCGACCTTGAGGGGGTGTGGGTGCCGTTCTTCACGGCCACGAACACCGTCAAGGCCACCGAGGTTCCGCACGAGGCCCTGGGTGCGCCCCTCCGCCTTGCCTACGACAAGGACGGTGAGGTGAGGTTCACGAAGACGGGCCGCCCGTCCCTGAAGGTGGCGACGGAGCTTGCCACCGAGATAAGGGTGGTGCGGGAGAACTTCGTGGCCAACCTCCAGTCCTTCACGGGGCAGGTTGTGAGGAAGGCCAAGGACGCCTACAAGGCCGAGGTGGAGGCTAACCGCAAGGCCGCCGAACCCATCCAGGTGAAGATGGACGAGGACCTGGCCCTTGCCGTGATGAGCCTCCAGGAGAAGGCCAAGGCCGAGGCTGGGGAGAAGGCGGTGCCCCAGCCCGAACCCACCACCGTAGCCGCCTAGTAACCCACACCGCATGGTGCCCCGTCCAGCCCCGTTCAGGACAATTCAGGAAAGGGAGAGTGCCTATGAGTCCTTCGACAGGCTCAGGATGCCTTCCCCAGTGGGCGACGCCCCAGCGCAGGGCGCACCTGGTGCAGCTCTTCCTGAAGTCGGGAGGCTTCTGCGTATTCGGCGAAAGGCCGTGCCCCCATCCCGAAGACCACCACTATGAGCTCTTCATAGAGGGGCTTATCAAGGACTGGGTGGTGGACGATAGGGAGCAACGGGAAGCCGAATGGCAACGGGAGCGGGATAGGATTCACCGAGTACCTGACAAGCGCTTCCGCCAGGGACGCTTCGACACCATCCGAAGGGCGATGTTCCTGGAGCAACAGCCCCCTTACTACCTGGTGGGGATGGGAGTAGACGCCCTCGCCTTCAGGAGAGTCGCCAAGGTGCGGATTCCCTCCACCTATGTCCACCTGTTCGTGGAGATAGGGGAGGCCGTCCAGGGAGTGAGCAAGAATAAGAGGCGGAAGGCAATCCGATACGGAAAGCCCCTTCCCCAAGAGGTACAGGCAAGCGTGGACAGGCTGGTGGGAAGGGCGGTACAGGATTGGCGACAGAAGCATAACCGCTAGGCGCTAGCAGGCAAAAGACCTCCACCGAAGGCACCCGCAAGGGTGCCCTGGTGGGGGTTTTTTTACTTTCCGACCCCCTGGCCCTGCCTAATCCCCGGAGGGGAGGGTTGGGATAACCGCCTTTGGGCGGACAACCCCCCTCAGGGAGGTTATCCCCTCCCCTGCGGGGATTACAGGACTGGAGCTACCCCCTCGGCTTTGGGCTGCCGAGGGGTGAATTGTGCCCGAAAGGAGGTGAACCATGGCTAACGTCCACAGAGTCGTTATCAAGGGCTGGATGCCCTTCGACGTGGGGAAGCACGAAGAGGCCCTGAAGTGGCTTGGGATCCTCAACACGCCTTCCTACGGTCTGAGGATCGAGTACGGGGGCAGGGGTGTCGGCCCGGTGAACGACCACGGGGGCAGGACCACGTACCACGAGTTCGCCATCAGGGGCGCGGAGGCCATCTGGTGCTCCGGCGTGGAGAAGCTGGTGGCGGCCCTGGTGGAGGCCGGCTGCGCCATCAAGGAGGCGAAGGCGATGGATCTCGAGTTCGACCCCGACAACATGCAGTGGTACTCCATCCCGGTGCCTGACTCGACCCCTGTGCCCATCGAGCCAGGGGATCCCCTGCTAAGACTCATGCTGGACCAGTCCACCCGCCGACTCTAGCTCCGCTGCTGACCTGTGAGCGGGTGAATTGCGCCCGGAAGGGGGTGAGAACCTTGTTAGAACTGGAAGTACGGGAAATCAGGCGGCTACTGGAACGGGTGGAGGACACGTGCCTCCAAATGGCTATCGCCCCGCCGGATGTGGTCGTTCAGGTGAGATGTGACCTCGGCGGGAGGCGGGCTGTTGTGATCCCCAAGCTCTGGCGAGAGCGGGAACTTCGGGGCCAACACCAAGACGAGCCGGATCCAGTAACGGTCTACTTCTGAAGAAAGGAGAAGGGGGCGCCGAATGGAGATCCGCTACATGCGCCTGCACCACCGGCGTTGCCCCAAGTGCGGGGGCAACCTCTGCCTGGCGGCGGACCAGTACGGCCCGTACTGGAAATGCCTCCAGTGCGGCAAGGTGTTGGAGATAGACGAATCGAAGCGCCGAGCGCCTCAGCGGGTCAAGATACCCTGAAGGGGAAGCCATGCTGGAGGTAAGTGTAGGACTCCTGCTGGTGGGCGCCACCCTGGTGTCTTTTGCCCACTACCTGTGCAAGGTCGAACGGGAGCTAAGAGGCCGGGGATGAAGGCAATAGTGATGCACAGGCTGCCCAGGAGCGTGAAACGGGCCCAGAAAAGGATTGCCTGTTTCATGAAGATACGCCGAAGGTACGGGAAGCCGGCGCTGCTGGTGTGCGCCGCGTGTGGCGCACCGTGGCAGGGGTATGGCTCTCCTGCCGATTGCCTCGTGTGCAAGAAGTGGAGCTACGCCGTAAGCAAAGGCTGAAAGGAGGCAGAAGATGGGAGCACCGGTGCTGTGGCTGGTCGTCCTCCTGGTGACGGTTGTCCTCCTGGTCCTAGTGAGGGGGATCGCCTGGTGGCTGACCGACCTCTATGTAGACATCTTCGTGCGATAGGGAGTAGGCCCGTGCAGAGGCCAAGCCGTAAGCGGTTCCTGCTGCTGGGAGGGCCGGGCGGTTACCTCAATTGTCTGCCGGCGGGGGATCCTCGTCTGCATGACCTCTATCGCCGGTGGGTGGTGCTGATGAATATTCATCGCCCCCTCTCCCCGCGGCTGGTCCACGCAGCGCAGATGTGGGCCGTCCGCACTTTCAGGTGCTAGAGACGAGGACGTACGTCCTCGTCTAGGCGAAACCCGGACGGGACGAGAGGGTGCCAGGTACTCGGAACAGCCACAAGGGGCCAGGGCCGAGGAAGGGAAGCACAGGCAAGCGCGCTGCCTAGCCGTCCGGGTCCGGCGGGGATGGCCTCCCGCCGCTGAAGAGTCCAGGCGAGAAAGCAGGTGAACACGATGCCGACAGACAAGACTTGGGCGATGAACTGTGTGCTGGTGGGAGCAAGGGTGGCGAAGCTGCTCCAAGGAGACAAAGAGGCTGACGCACGAGAGCTCCTGCGCGGACTGACGTCGGAATTCAAGCCAGAGGACGTGGAATATCTCCTCAAACGGCTGCGGGAGGAGTAGCCCGCCATTTAGCCTGGCGAAACCTGGGGGTGACCCCCAGGTCGGGCAGGGTTGGCCGCCTGCCCCTGACGAGACCGGGCCAGCCGCGATGCCCGAGGTCGACGGGCGATAAGGCTATCTTGAAGGGAAAGGAGAATGTGCCATGCAGACCCAAGTGGCAAGGCTAAGGCAAGTCCTGGCACTCCTGGAGCCCGCCGTGACCAGGAAGACCACGCTGGGGTCCCTGAAGTACGTCCGCCTGGGAGAGGGCAAGGCCGTGGCCACCGACCTGGAGGTGGCCATCGAGGTGGACATGCCCGAGGCCACCGACGAGGTGTGCCTGCTCCCCTTCGCCACGGCCGAGAACTTCCTGCGCTTCACGCCGGGGAGCCTCGACCTGGGCATCGTGTCCAGGGAAGGGAAGGTGCACCTCCTGGCCCAGGGCAGCCAGGCGTCCTTCCCCACCATGGAGGCTGAGGAGTACCCACCCCTGCCCACGATAGGGGAGGGCGCCCTCACCGGCGTGGTGGACGGGGACGAGTTGGTAAAGGCCCTGGCGGCGCTGGTGGAGTACGCGGCCACCGAGGAGGGCCGCCCGGTGCTCACCACCGTCTGCCTCACCCTGGGGGAGCCGATGGAGGCGGCGGCCGCCGACGGCTTTCGCCTGGCGGTCCGCACCCTCCGCTGGGGCTTCCCCGACGGTAAGGGCGCGCAGGCCCTGGTGCCATCCAAGGCCGTCAAGGTCTTGGAGCGGCTGTGGAAGCTCGCCCCGTCCATGCCGGAGACCGACGTGGACCTGTCCATCGCCGAGCTCGTCGTGTCCCGCCGCCCGGTGAGGCTGGACTACGACGGCAAGAACTCACTGCTCCGGCTAGGGTTCGGGGAGGTGGCGCTGATGGTCAAGCTGGTGACGGGGACGTTCCCCAACTACCCTGTGCTCGTCCCCACCACATACACCAGCCGGGTCACCTTCTACGCCCAGGAGCTCCTGAGGGCTGCCCACCAGCTCGCAGCGGTGGCCCGCGAGGGGAGCGGCATCGTCCGGCTCTCGTGGGAGGGAGACCGCCTGACGGTGGTGGCGAAGGCGGAGGACGTGGGGGAGATCGAGGTGGCGCTCAAGGCCACCGTGGAGGCCCCCGGCCGCATCGCCTTCAACGTGGGCTACCTCGTTGACTACCTGAAGGGCAAGGAGGGACCCATGGCCCTCTCCGCTGAGGCTCCGACGGCGCCGGGCGTGTTCACCTACCAGGGGACAAAGGTAGTGGTCATGCCCATGTTCGTCAAGGGCGAGGAGCCCCCGAAGGCCGAGGAGGCCAAGGCTCCTGGCGGCGAGATGGAGCGGGGCCCTGAGCCTGTCGAAGGGGCGCCGGCAGAGGAAGCGCCCCCTGAGGCCGCTGCCCAGGAGAAGGCCCCGGCCAAGGACGTCAAGCCCAAGCGGAAGGCCCGCAGGCGCAAGAAGCAGGATCCCGACTAAAGTCGGGACTGCCCAGTAGAGGGGGCCGTGGGGTCGAACCCACGGCCCCCTTCCAATACATGGAGGTGGACATGACGACGAGAGCGCCCATCGCAGGGCGCTTCTATCTCCTGGCAAGTCGCGTGGGGCTCGCCGCATGCCGGCGTCTACGGAGGTGGCCCAGGGCGATGGGGATAGTGCACTCCATCCACACGTGGGCCTTCCAGCGTTGGCTGCGCTCGTTGGGGTCCCCTCGTGGCGTTCAGTCCCTCAGGAAGGAGGTAATAGACATGGCGGAAGTCAAGAAGGTCTGCCTGGACTGCGGGAAGGTCGCGGTTCACCCTCTCCCCCCTGGCAAGGCTGGAGGGACAAAGTTCGGCCTGTGCGAGGAGTGTTACCAGAGGTGGCTGAAGCGCGACCCCGAACTGACAAGGTGGGCGTTCAACGATGGCGAAGAGGAAGAGTAGCCCTGGGAGAAAGGAGGTGAAGACCGATGCTTCCAGACCTGCCGGTGGTAAAACGGGAAACCCTTGAGGCCCAGAAGGCCCAGTTGCGCTGGCAGAACGGGGAGGAGCTGCGGCGCTACCTCGACCGCCTGGCCGAGCGCAACCCCCTGCTGGTGGAGCGGCTCCTCAAGGCCGCGGAGGCCTGCCTGGACACGGAGGCAGCCCCCGAGCTCCTCCTCATCTCGGACGAGACCATGGCCCTGGTCCGGGACACCATCATCCAGGGGATGCTGCTGCTCCTCGACTTGGTGGATCGGGAGCTCTTCGCGGCGAAGCAAGAGAGCCTGATGGCGAGGTAAAAAGACATAGGGAGTCGGCAAGGAGGTGACAGAGATGAACGCTAGGGAGAGGTGCATCCAGGAGCTGGCCCAATGGTTCGTCAAGCACAGGAGGCACATGACCATGAAGGAGATGCGCCCCATAGTGGCAAAGCACTTCCCACAAGAGGCCGAGGCCACCAGGTTCTGCCGATACCTCACATCAAAGAGAGGCCAGGCTGCCTTCAGGGAACGGCTGAAAGAAGAAAAGGAAAGGAGGTGACACGCCATGGCGCGGGTCTTTGTCTATGACAACAGGGAGTTCCCCGACCCCGACCCGAACCTCTCCGTGGAGCAGGTGCGGGAGACGATGGCGAGCTTCTTCCCCGAGCTGGCCACCGCCACCGTCCAGGAGCGGCAGCGGGAGCAGGACACACTGTACATCTTCGAGCGGCGAGTAGGCACCAAGGGATGACGCTGACCCCTGACGACCTGGTGCGGGTACTGCGCACCGGGCCCGCCAAGAGTCTCAGGCTGGTGGAACTGGCCTGGGAGCTGGCCGACGAGAAGGGCCAACTGGACGTGGAGAAGGCGGCCGCTCGCGCCGACGAGGTGCAGGCAGCGGTCCATGAGGCCTCCGCCTACGTCCAGGCTACCAGGAGGGTCCTGCGATGGCTGACCGAGCTGGCCCACTAGAGTTCCTGGCCCGCCGCCTGCGACTGAGCGGTCCTCCCTCGCTGGACGGGCTCGAAGCCTGGTTCAGCCAGGGGGAAGCGCATCGGGACTTTGTGGCCCTGGTGCGCCAGTACCTGCCCCAGCACGAGGCGGAGATACTGGCGGAGGTGGGAGTGCAAGCCCGGATAGCGGCCTTCGCCCGCCACTTTGGGGACCGCTACTTCCCCCTGCCTGACGCCTTCAAGGACGGGTGGGTGGACGAGTACGACCAGCTCACGACATACATACCCGTCATCTCCATGGGGGTCTCCTACGACGACTACCACATGCTGACCGAGGGGTGGTGCCTGGGCTACCGCCTGCTGTTTGTCCTCTCCACCGACCCCTACAAAGAGGTGGGCGGCGGCGCCCGTACAGCCCTCCTGGAGTCGTGTGCTGAGCTGGTGCCCAGAGAGTTGCTGGAGCGGCTTGGGGAGGGTTTCGAGCCGGGGGCGTTGCACGCCCGCCTGGACAGGACGCGGTTTGAGGCGGTGGCCCTGGCAGCCGACTGGCTCCACCAGGACACCGGCACGGCTTTTCTCGACCTGACCGGCGACGAATTTGTGGAAGAGGAGTGGGACCCGGAGACGGTGAGGACAGCCACGGAGCAGTGGGCCCGGGCCAGGGACATCCAGGACCGTGTCCACTCCCTGGCGGAGTGGCTGGAGGTGGAGCCCCCGGCACGGTTCAAAGAGCTCCTGGAGTTCATAGAGAAGGGAGGTGGGAGAACGTGACAGAAGAGAATACGACACCCTGGCGGTGGGCCCTGCCGGATAAGCTCCAGGTGCCCGCCGACGAACTCCAAGCCCGCATCGACATCTACCGCGAGACCATCGTACTGCGTCTGGTGGGGGAGGGGGGCATGGTCACCACCCGGCCGGTGTCGGCCCTGGACGTGGCCCGGGCCTTCACCCGCGACATCCCCGTCTCCTCTGGCATCCTGCCCGAACGGACCCTCTGGTGGGCGTCGGGCGCAGAGGGGCCGGAGGTGGCCCTGTGGCGGCCGCCCAGGGTGTGGCCGGTGGCCCTCCAGCTGGAGGCGTTCAAGCCCCCACGCCGCTTCAGGCTGCCGATGCCCGGCCTGGTGTTCGTCTGCCAGCCCGCACGGGCCCCCAGGGTCTACGCCGCCAAGAGGCGCCCCAGGAGGCCGGACGACGTCCTCTACCACGCGCCCCTCTTCAACGTCTTCCAGAGCGGCAGGACGTGCCCCGGCACCCACAACTACCCCCAGGAGGTGGAGAAGGCGCCCGAGTCATTCTTCACCGCCTTCTTCACCCCCACGGGGGACTGGAGGGGCCGCTCCCTGAGCCACCCCAACGACCTCCTGGCCCTCTGGGAGAAGCTCGACGGCGTGCGGCGCTATCCCCTCCACAACCTGGTGGCCTGGGGGAAGGTGAAAGACCTGATGGAGAAAGGAGGGCTGGACAATGGCAGAGATTGACTGGCGGAAGGAACTCAAGCCCCTGCCCCTGGCTGCCGCGGGCGACCTCTACGCCCGTCTCCGCAGGGTACAGGAGCTGACGGGAATGGGCTGGACCGACGCCGCTGTGGAGCTGCTGGCCCCCGTCGTGGACGCCCTTGAGGAGCGGTTCCCCGGCGGCGCAGCCGACAAGCTCTACGCCATAGCATGGGGTGAGCACAGTGCTCCAAAGGAAAATAGCGGGGTATCTGGTAAATAAACCTGACGGCCTTCAGGGGGAGCCCGGGCTGGCCTACGACTACGTGCTGGCAGCCAACGGCCTCTTGGTACGGGCCGAGAAGGTGACCGGAGCAGGGCTGGCCCTGCTCCGGGCGACGGTCCTGGTGGCCGAGGCGGAGGTAAGGGGCCTGGCACCCCTGGGACCCCGCCTGGAGTTGCCCCAGGGCAAGGTGCCCGGCGATCTCTGGCAGGCGGCGCTGCGGATGGCACAGCTCCGCTGGCCCCAGGAGCTTTACCTGGCCATCACCTGGCGGGGCTGCTACCAACTGGAGGTCCCGGAGCAGGAGGCGACCCCCGGCTCCACAAGGTACACGGCCCTGCCTGACACCGTGGTGGACATCCACTCTCACGGGGGCATGAGGGGCTTCTTCAGCGGCATGGACAACGCCGACGACCGGGGCTTCCGCGTATCCGTGGTCGTGGGCCACGTGGACAGGTTGCTGAAGGACACGGCCGCCCGGGTCAGCGTCTATGGCCACACCGGGCCGGTGTGGCTGGGGGACATATTCATGCTGTAGGAGGTGAGAACAATGTCTATGTGCTGGAAGGACGAACTCGATGCGGCCATCTATCCGTACCTGGACCTGGATGAGCTGATCGAGGCTCTGAAGAAGCCCAATCCGCCGAAGCAGGCAATTGAGCGAGCGGTCTGGGCCCTGGAGAAGCTGAAGGAGCTGCTGGAAGAATAGCGAGTCACGACAAGAGAGGTGAGCGTGTACAGGCTTTATCCCCACCTCAACGAGAGGAATGGGCTCGTCGCCGTCGTGGGCTGCGGCGGCACCGGGGGCTTCCTGGCTGAGGGCCTCTGCCGCCTCTTCCTCGACACCTCTATCCGCGTCGTCCTCGTGGACCACGACCGGGTGGAGGAGCGCAACATCATCCGCCAGAACTATCACCCCGAAGAGGTGGGCAAGTTCAAGGCCCAGGCGCTGGCGGAGCGGCTGGCGATGAAGTACCGCCGCCCCGTCGCCTACGCCCTGGACCCCTTCTCCAGCCCCCTGGAAGAGAAGTCCATGCTGGGGCCCGACTGGAGGGCCCTGAGTCCCGGCATCCTGGTGGGGTGCGTGGACAACGCCCCCGCGAGGGAGGCGATGGCCCAGTGGTGCTCCAGATGGCAGATGGGCTGGTGGGTGGACGTAGGCAACGGGCAGCAGTTCGGCCAGGTGCTGGTGGGCAACGCCCCGCCCGATAGGCTGCGGGGGGCCTTCAGGGAGAAGGAGGGCGTGTGCATCGCTCTCCCCAGGCCCACCGACCAGCGGCCCGAGCTCCTGGTGGCCCCCACGCCGCCCCTGGACCCGAGCTGCGCCGAGGCGGTGGCCCTCGAACAGCAGTCGCCCACGATCAACCAGGCCATGGCCGCCCTCACCCTGGAGGTGGTGAGGAGGCTGGTAGCGGGGGAGCTCACCTGGATCCAGGTGGCCCTGGACCTGGAGGCGGGCACCATGCATCCCACCTTCGCCACGCCGGAGGTGGTGTCGCAGATGACGGGCATCCCCCTGAGGGAGCTGGTTGTCAAATGACACCTGGGAAACTATTGGGAAACTGTGAGAAACCAACAGTTCTAAGCGAAAGGGGGGAGCCGTGCCAGTAGTGAAGGGATTCAGGCTGGCTTGCCGCCGATGCCAGGCGACGGTGAGCGACTCCTTTGATATTGAGCTTCTGGAGCGCTTGCTGCGAGCAGCGCGCTATGGCATGGTCGTTATTCGGCAACAGGGCGACGGCTACTACATTGAGGAGACTCCGCTGGCCGATGACCTGTGCAGCCGTTGTGCAGGAATGGACGAAGGAAAGGAGGTGGAGCCATGACCCAGGAACAGAGGCCCAGCAGGCTCAAGGTGGTCCTGGAGGAGCTGGAGCAGGGGATGACGGTGGGCGTCCAGGCCAAGGGGTGCGATCCCCTCATCTCGCTGCTGCCCGGCGCCACGTTGGAACAAGCCCTGGCAAGAGTGCTGGAGCTGGTGGCCCAGGCCAGGGAGCGGTGGGCGCAGCGGCCCCAGAACCCCGTCTACCAGCGGCCGCCGGAACCCCCGCGCCCGCAGACGGCGCCCAGGCAGGCACCGCGGAGGGCCGAGCCACAGGTGGTGCAGCAGCGGCTCATGTAGGAGGCCGAGAAAGGAGGTACAGGTGTGTCACATAGACCGAAGCCGTCTGATGAGGCTGGCCTGGGAGTACCGCAGACTCAACCCTTACCGGGGCTGGGCGACGTCGCTGCGGCTCGCCTGGAAAGCCCTCAAGCAGACAAGCCTGCCCCAGCGGGAAGTCGGGAAAGCGAAGTAGTGGACAAGCAGATAGACGACGTGGTGGGCGCCCTGACAGACCCCATCATCGTCATGCCCGGCGGCTGGGGTGAGACCCTGCCCGACTGGATCAAGACCCGGATCACCCTGGAGAGGCTGGTTGAAAACGTGAAGGCCGCCCGTGGAGAGCACCCTACGGGAACCGACGCCGAGGCCATGGCCTACCTCTACACCGCGAGCCTTACCGCGCCCATGAGCGAACACTGGGCTAACATCTACTTCTATGTGTTCACCAGGGTGATGGGGGACAAGGCGCCGGAGGATCTCCGCAGGGATGAGCTGACCAACTACGAGCAGGGGCTGCTGGGAGACCTCAAGGCATGGCTTTGGAACCAGAGGGTGAAGGTCAGGCAGGAGCGCCGGCGGGAGAAGAGGGCCAGGGAGAAGGCAGAGACGGCAGCCCGGGCCCCGAAGCAACTGGGGCTGCCGATGTAATACCAGAGGGCGGAGTGGCCAAGATCGGCCCATGTGAAGGAGGATCCGGATGAAAGAGATAAAGCCGTTGGTCATCTACCACTCGGATCTCCTCATGGCATCCCCTCCCTTTTGGGTACTTGAAATCCCCTAGAGAGTGCGCCGGCCATGAAAAGGGCCTTTTTGTGTGTATCCACAACTCTGGGCGCAGTCGGATGGCCGAGGCGATATTCAACCATCTGGCTGGGGAGAAAGCACCAGAGCGAAGGTGGAGAAGTACCTGACTTGGCCGCTGAAGTTTCGCCCTATGATGTCAAAGTCGGTATAGAGCTTCGGCCAGGAGCCGCCCGTGGGCGACGGGGCAAAGCGTCGGAGACAAAGCCTCCCGAAGGCATACTCGTTGAGCACCCGGCCGATGCCACCCAGCCCCCGGACCTCGCTCTCCGTAAGGGCTACGCTGAGCCTGGCGGGGAACCAGAAGCGCACACCGGACAGCGGCTTGCCATCCATATCGAAGAGCTCAACCATGAAGGCACGCAGGACCTGCCCCGGCGGCGGGACATCGAGTTCGGTGTCCGCCGCCTGGAGCCTCACCTGGAAGGTCGTCTGCTGGACGGGGGCGGGGACCTCCAGTCTGACGCCCGAGCCGGGCAGCTCCAGGATGGCCGGGGCTGTGGGGTGCACCACCCACGTCTTGCCCCGCCCCGGATCGACGGGCGTTATCCACTGTTCAGGCACCGCTGTGAGAGGCGGGAAGGGCGTTGGCGTTGGCGTGGGTCTCGCGGTAGGGGCTGGATTGGAACTAGGAGTTGGGGTATGGGTGGGAGTTGGGGTCGGGTCAGGTGTCCAACCGGGGTCCGGCATAGGGGTCAGATTGGCAAAAGCAGGGCTTATCCCGATGGTCTTAATGGCGGGCTTCACATACATCGATGCGAGTCCACCGACCCCTGCCGCAAGGGCATACTTGATGAACTGTCGTCGCGAAACACTTGTCCGCTGAGGCACGTTCGACTTTTCCAGTTCTTCAGCCCCCTCCCGCCCAGAGCCCAGTCGGTCAAACATCTCGGGATGGCTTGTGGAATGGCAGCCTTTGTCCGTGCTACTTTCCATGTCCTTGAGCAGCGCCTCCGCCAAAACTGGCAGGAAACGCCAGGGTGTCAATCGCCATCTCGCTATCCAGCTCCTTTGTGTTTTAGATGGAGCAGATCCACTCCCATCTCTGTGGCCGCGACCAAGTACATAATCAGCCACCAGCCCTGTGAACCGGGCAGAATACCCTGCTTGACCAAGCTCTCGACTTCCTCTGGCAACTCCGTCATGACCCTCTTGCTGATATGCTTGGCCCGCATTGCCACGCGGACAAGATCCTGAGCCGACTGCGGTGTGAGACCAGCCAGCAGCCGTTGAAGCCTCTTCCCCTCGTCGTCCATTGCCTCCCCCCTCTGATGCAACCCGCGCCTCTATATCTTCCCCCGGCCCGATGCCGCCCATGCCAGAGGCATCGGGCCGGGTGTAAAAGGAGGAATGAGCGTGGGATGAAGTCATCGAGGCTTCCCCCTTGATGGGGTGATGGTCTTGTTCTGGAGGAACTTCAGAAGCTCGGAGCCGAGGAAACGCCACTGGCGCCCGGCCTTGCGACCCCTGATCTCTCCGCGGCGCACCAGCAGCCTGAATGTGCTGACCGGCAAGCCGAGAAGCTTCCGCGCTTCTTCCACGGTGTACACCCTGCGGGGCTCGATCTCTCCCACCCGCTGGCCCCCTTCGTCCTGCTCCGGTGCAGGACCCACCACCACCAGCTGCATGCTCGCGGCCAGTGCTAGATACCTAGCACTATAGTACAACAAGTGCGGGCCAGTGTCAATAGATGCCTGCTAATGCTCACAAGGTCTCGCTGTATGGCGGTAGATAGCAGCTCCTGCGCCTTGGCGCGCCTCTCGAAAACCAGGGGTCAGGCACAGGGAAGACGCCCGCCATGAGGGGTGAAATAGAAACCCTTGGAGGTTTCAAGCGGTTCAGCAGCCAGCCACCCGATAGGGCGAGGGCTGGCAGTTCAGCGTGTGGCTAGCTCGAGATCTGTTACGGGATGGTCCTATTCTCGAAGAACTGCAAAAGGTCGGAGCCGAGGAAGCGCCACCGGCGGCCAGCCTTGCGGCCCTTGATCTCTCCGCGGCGCACCAGGAGCCTGAACGTGCTCTCCGAGAGGGCGAGAAGCTGTCGGGCCTCCTCCAAGGTATACACCTTTCGGGGGTCGATAGCTTCCCTCATTGACTGTCCTCCTCTTGCCCAACGCTCGTCCCCACTCAGCCTCGGCCTCACCTCCCGGTGGAATAGTCCTTGCACCTTACACGAAGTGACAGTTAATGTCAAGTTGTTGACAGACAGGAGACTATCGCTCAGAAGCAGAAAGGGCCGTCAACGGGGATATCCACAGAGGAGCCTCTGGCCCCAAAACCACACTGGGGGGATAGGCGGGGGCCAAACCCAGGCCTCTCCTGAAGCTGGAGTCTGCACAGGCATCAGGGGGTAATTAGTACCTCCGGGGGCTTGACAACCCGGGCGTGTTTTATATAACCTCTTGGGGCAGGAGGTGTCAAGATGCCTAACGTGTTCACCAGGAGCATCCTTTCCATCGGCGACGGCGGCATGTGCGTCAGCATACCCATCTCATGGGCGAGGTACTATGGCCTGAAGCCCGGCGACAAGCTGGAGGTGATCGCCAACGGGGAGCTCACCGTCCGGCCCTTGCCTAAGGAGAAGACGCCCACCGAAAAGCAAGGGGAAGCAAATGCTCCGCCGCAGGAATAGGCATCTGGCTGGGGAGCCAGGATTCGAACCTGGGCTACGGAGTCCAGAGCCCCGCGTCCTACCACTAGACGACTCCCCATCCTTTGGGCACATAATCCAGAGTTATGTGCCCAATCCCTTGAGACGCCCACCCCTCCGCGAAAGACAGTTGATCCAGAGTCAACTGTCTTTCGCCTTGACGTCCCTCCCATCCCCCATGGAACTTAACCCCGCCCTCCAGCGTCAACGGGGTGGGGGGTGATGAAGATGTTGACGACGACCGCCGTTCAGGATTTCCTTCTCTCACGCAGCGGCCTCAGGCCCTACTCCCAGCGATGGTACCACAAGATCCTCAGACGCTTCCAGGAGGCCTTCCCCGGCGAGCTCCCCCAGGAGCCCCAACCGATCCAGGGCTGGCTGGCCAGCCTGGGCCATGTGGAGCCCGAGACGGTCCACGCCTACTGGCGGACGCTGCGGGCCCTCTACAACCAGGCGCGCCTGTGGCACCCGGACCTGAAGAACCCCATGGCCCTGGTGAGGCCGCCGCGCCTCAAGGAGAAGGTGCTCAGGACCTTCAGCCCGGATGAGCTTTACAGCCTCTTCAGCCAGCCCCTCCCACCCAGGGACCGCGCGCTCCTCACCCTCCTCCTGGACACGGCGATAAGGGCCAGGGAGGTGGCGAGCATCACCTGGGAGAACGTGCGGCCCGGGTACATCGTCGTCCAGGGGAAGGGGGGGCGGGAGCGGGAGGTGCCGATCTCCCCGGAGACGCACCGGCTTCTCGAGGCGCTTTTGCCCCGCAGCAACGGTGCCTCCGGGTGGGAACGGGAGCCCGTGTTCCTCGGCAGGAAAGGGCCGCTGACCTACGAGGGGATCTACAAAGTGGTCAAGCGGTGGTGCCGCCGCGCCGGCGTCGCGGGGCCGCGCCTGGGGCCCCATACCTTCAGGCACACCTTCGGGACGGCCTACGCCGAGGCCGAGGGATGCAACCCCAAGGTGCTCCAGCAGATCATGGGCCACCGCGATTTCAAGACCACCCTTCGCTATCTGCACGTGAGCCGCAGGAGCATGATCGAGAACCACCGCCTCTGCACCCCCTTGAAGGGCCTGGAGGCGCTGGCCCAGGGAAGGCTCATCAGGGAGCAGGAGGAGGTGGTGCGGGAGGCGGAGGAGATCCTCACAAGGGGGGAGAGGTGACCACAGGTAAGGGGACCGACCCTGCCACCGGCAGGCAGCATCAGTTCATGACGGGGCTCCTGGACGAGCTGTGGACGGACTGGGAGGCGCTGCGGGAGCGGTGGCGGTACCTGGGAAACGTTCTGCCCTACTGGTGCCAGAGCAGGGAGGAGTTGCGCAACCACATCCACAACGTAGTTCTGGGAACGACGCCACGCATTCTGACGAAGAGAGACGCGGGCAGGGTGATCTCTTACTTGAAGAAGAAGCGCAGGCTCCTCAAGCAAACCCGACGAATGCTCCAAGTCTAAGGATGGCCAGGGGGAATGGGTAGAAGATGAACGTAGATGTCGTCGCCAACCTGAAAGCAGGCGAACCCATTACGGTCGACCAGTGGGCCGAGGCCTCCCGGCAGAAGCACCTATGCGGCATCCTGGGATGCTTGAACCCACCGTCGGTCCACTGTCCGCACTGCGGCAACTGGTACTGCACCGAGCACGCTGAGATGGTGTATCACCGCGGAAAGGAGCGAAGGGGATCAGCATAAATCGCCGTGGAAGGGAGTTCCCCTGCCAGGGCTGCGGGATACTGGCGGGGCTGGGACACATTGAGCCGCTGCTCGGCAAGCCCCAGGAGGTGGTGGTGCGCTACCATCTGTTCGGCAAGGTCCGCACCGAGGTGGTGGCGCTCAGGATATGCGAGACCTGCCAGCGGGAGCTGGCGAAGAAGGGGCACCTGGTCCTCAGTGGCTAGGAGACACATGACCAAGGTACAACTCCATAAGCTCATCTGCTGGCGGCTCCTGTTCCATTTCAGGCCAGCGCCAGGTTACTGGCTCCTGTTCGTAGCACATCAAAGGAATTGAAGGAGGAGGCATGAGTCCAATCAAAGGCCTCTCTGAACAGACCAGGCTCCCCAGGCTTGGGAAGATCCACCTGGGCGTCAAGGTGAAGGGCAGGGAGACGGAGTACCCCCAGCCCGTGGACTACTTCGTGTGCCCCCCGGAGCTCAGCCAGTTCCTGGGGGAGGACAAGCCGACCCAGCTCACCATCGTCTTCCCCACCGACAACCCCGACCAGTGGGCCTCCCACTTCTACCGGGCCTACACCTCCTACCGTGGCCTGGTGTGCCGCGGGGACGGGGAGACGGCCACACGGATGGTCGACCTGGACCGGGTGGTGGACCCGAAGACGGGCGAGGTCATCCCCAAAGACGAGCACCCCAACTCCTGGCCCAGGGCCGACCGGGACACCAAGCGGGTCGCCTACTACGAGATAGCCTGCCCGGGCCCCGCCTGCCCCGAATTCCAGCGAAAGGGGTGCCGGCCTGTGATGAACCTCCAGTTCCTGATCCCCAACTACCCCAGGCTGGGCATCTGGCAGATCGACACCTCTTCCTGGAACTCCATGCGCAACGTGCTCAGCGGCGTGCGGCTGGTCAAGAGCCTCCTGGAGGGGCGCGTCTCCGGCATACCCCTCACCCTCTCCCTGGTGCCGATGCAGGTCCAGCCCGAGGGGGTCAAGAAGAACGTCCACGTCCTCCAGCTCACTG
>Ga0315314_1000400_pt1 | contig 50394 bp, 50 predicted proteins | sample TDP9_MG_FD_203631 | JGI IMG/M metagenome (GOLD analysis project Ga0315314, IMG submission 203631) | Freshwater sediment microbial communities from Lake Towuti, South Sulawesi, Indonesia - TDP9 | ecosystem: Environmental > Aquatic > Freshwater > Lake > Sediment | place: Indonesia: South Sulawesi... | reverse complement strand
TGAGTAAAGAGTTTATTTATGAGTTCTGTAATTTTCGTTAGCCAAATAAGGGAGTATTCTGGTTGACGATTAAATTTTGCTTCATTTTGTGGCTGTAATAAATTCAAACATTCCTCTACCAAAAGCCATTCGTTGGATGTTCCTAAAACCAACCCTCGTGAGCAATTCATTCTGTTCGTTCATGTTAAGGTGAATGGTACCAGTTACAACTTCGTAGAACTGATCGAGAATGCCGTAATCATACATTGGGTTTCTGAAATCCTCTAATTTGCCTGGATAGGAAAAGTCAAGAATCAGGAGCTGGCCATCCCTTTTTAAAGCCCGATAGGCCTTTTCTACGACCTTTACACGAACATCAGGTGGGATTTCGTGGAGAGTTACAACCATACTAGCCATATCAAATTCGTCACTATAAGGGAGACCCTCACCTCCTATCTTCTCTACAGATACCCGTTTCTCCAATCCTAATTGCAAGATTGTATTTTTGGCTTCTTCAATTCCGTTGGGATTAGGATCTACGCCAACAAATATACTATTCTGGAAGTTTAGAGCTAACTGGATAATTAGATCTCCTCTTCCACAGCCGATGTCTAAGAATCTAATGCCACGTTCAAGCATTTGGTTCAAATGTTCGTTTTTTGGAAAGATCCTGGAAAGGAAGAGCAAATGAATATTCTTTGTTGTTTCGTAGGCTATCTTGGAAAACTCATTTGTATAGGGTGTCTCCAAGGTTCTTCCTGTCCTAAAGTAGTCAGGAGTTTCTTCGGCGCTCAAGCCTTTCCCTATGAAGTCTACAGACATTGTAATATTGGCCACATAATTTCTAAAATGCGATTTATCACCCAGGATCTCATCGAGAAAGGGTTGAAGCCTAAATCTGCCTTGATTATCGCAATCCAGAATTTCAAAATGGTAGGCCGTCTGGCACCAAACTTTCAAATAGGGCTCGTGAAGCTCAAGCTTTGAAGCCATATCTGGAATTGTCATTCCCTCTCTTGCCTCATAGAGGGCTTCAAATACTCCAAGCTTTGCACCAATGTTTATCAAATGAGTTGCAAAAAACCCCTTTTCGAAGTTACGAATCTTTGCCCACTGACTTCCTACACTAATTTCTTCCATTAGAAATCGCCTACAAACAATACAGTTTACTTCTCTTAAATTATTTCTCATGGATATGTCTGAGACTGGTGTTTCTTCCAAATTCTATTAGTTCTTAACTCAAACTTTGATAGGTGATGTAGCAGTCTTTCAATGTGGAAGGAACATTCTTAGAAGAAAGACTATTAAAAGAGAGGAAAGCGAAATTACAGATATCTTCAGAAAGAAACAATTACAAGAATGCGATCTCCCCATTCTACACATAAAATAACTTCTTAAAGTTTGAATGGATAAGTGAAGCATTTATTTATGACTTGTTAAACTTTGTCTGGTGTCTGTGGTGGAGTTTAAGAGACGCGACATTATATCGATTAAGGATTTTACACGGGAAGAAATTGATTATGTTCTGACGATTGCTGGCGCCATGGAGCCCATCGCCAAAAGCGGTTCAAGTATGCTTCACGGCAAAACCTTGGCAACCCTCTTCTTTGAACCCAGCACGAGAACTCGCCTAAGCTTCGAGGCTGCTATGCACAAACTTGGAGGAACCGCCATTGGCTTTGCTGAGCCAGAAATCGCTTCGATAAAGAAAGGAGAAAACTTGGCAGATACTGTCAGGGTTGTTGAAAACTATGCAGATGTTATTGCCTTGAGGCATCCACGGGAGGGAGCAGCCAGACTTGCCGCTGAATTTGCCCAAGTCCCAATCATCAACGCTGGTTCAGGAGCAGAAGAACATCCAACGCAGGCTTTGCTGGATTTGTACACGATTTTGAAGGAGAGAGGGCGAATTGATGGGCTTAACATAGCTTTGATAGGTGACCTACGGTATGGGCGGACGGTTCATTCTTTAGCCTATGCCTTGTCTCTCTACAAAGTGAAGCTGTTTCTGGTTTCGCCAGAGCTTCTTCGGATGCGGAGAGAGGTTCTAGATGTCATAAAGGAAAAAATTAGCGTGGTGGAAAAAACCGGAATCGAAGAGGTTTTGCCTGAGACGGATGTGCTCTACGTGACACGGATTCAGGCGGAACGGTTTCCAGATCCAGCTGAATATGCTAAGGTTAGGGGAACCTACAAGATTGGCTTGGATATGCTGAAGGATGCGAAGAAGGACATGATTATTATGCATCCTTTGCCAAGGGTTGACGAAATAGATGATGAGGTGGACGAAACTCCTCATGCCCGGTATTTCCAGCAGGTTTGGAACGGCATAGTCATGAGAATGGCTCTACTAGCCCTCATTCTAGGAGCAACAGAATGATCCCGTTGCTTCTTTACCTATATCATTCGATCTTCTAATAGAATTAGGGATTCTCAATGCGCGTGCTTGTTACGTAAACCATAATATATCTGTCTTCTTAGATACTTCAGATTATCCATCATTTTTGTGCCCGAAACTTTCCTTTTAAGATTTGTAATCCTTCCTTTCCTAGTGAGCACGCGCAAGGTTAAGAATATGAACCCTTTGTTTTGTGATTGTTGCGGTGACATCGTTAGGGTCGTGTATCCATGCAAGTTTGTTTTTCATGACGGTTTAATATACGACCTTAACATATGCTTAGACTGCATGGATAACGGAATACTCGAAATAGATCTTAAACGAAAAAGGCTAATTGCTAAAATCCTTTTCAAGTCATCGAAATCAAAAACTCACGAATAAAACGCGCGCTATTCATATTATAGATTGTACCAAAGATTTAAACCCAAAAACCAAACTATTCTACATGCATCTGACTGGTTCTTTGATTGCTTGATTAGCAGACCTCAGAACTACTTTTTGATAGTTTTGTTTAAGAGTTAATCTAACGATGCAAGAAAAAAGGAGATTCTAGTTTATTTACTGGTTTTAGGGGTAGGTTTCATCGAAATGTAGTGCCACTCTAACAATGTCAATTATGTTCACAGCACTGTCATAGTTTAAGTCGCATCGCTTGTTCCAGTTAGGACTTTGTGGTGTCGAATCAAACGCTAAACCAACTGCAACTATGTCAACAATGTTTACTGTTCCGTCGTTGTTTATGTCGAGTGATAGTTCAACCAAGTTCATATCTACGCTTCCTTCTCCCCATCCCCAGATATTGTTTATGTCGTCTTTGACAAGGTAGTACGGCATGTTTGATCCATCGGGATTTCCAGCATCATAACCGTTGTATGTTTCTGTTTCGGGGTCGAAACAAAAGATGCAGTGGCTATACCACCCTGCTACCCAAAGTTTTCCTTGATCATCAAAACATAAACCATATGGTCCGTCACCGCATTGTATCGATGAGTTATAATCTTCACTTAAATCATATTCTTTTATTGTCGTTCCGACTAACTTGCCAATCATATGTATACGATATACTGCGCTCGTAGTAGAAGCCCATAATACACCATTTTCATCCGCTGTTAAATAAAAGCTGTTACGCCATGTTACTGGCGTTGTTGCATTATAGATTCCTAGATTTGTTCCGTCCAAATCTATGTGACCAATTCCGCCAACGTTTGCTCCAGTAAAATAGATTTTATCATTCATCAACAGTATGGTAACCAGACCTTGATATGGATAAGTGTTCATTCGTCCTTTCCAACTTAGTTCGCTCACAGAGAATTTTGCTATTCCTTGTTCAACTGCTATGTATATCGTATCGTTCCCATCAAAAATCATAGACCTCGGATTAACTAAATATGAGCAATTCCATAGTCTGTATTCATGAGTTGTTGGGTCAAACCTGCTTAAGTAATATGCAGTATGCTCTCCTTCCCTGTAACCTACAGAGCTCCAGAAATACCCTCCTCCATATGCCAATCCAATATCAAAACTCTCGTGATAGCCAGTTCCATTCGGTTCTGTTTCTGGTGCTACTCTCCACGAACTAAGTGCTTGACTCACATTCACCATTGCTTTAGTCAAATCAAAACGAAGGATAGATAGACCGCCTCTCCACCATATACACTGGTCTGTGTAAATCATCATCCACGGTGAATTTGCTACTGGCAAACTATAAGTTTTGCCAATACTAGCAAGAAGACGATGAAAATGAACATGGATTGTATAATTATGGTCTACTGTAAACCACGCTTCTGAGAACGTCAATGGATAATACCACTCACATCCCCACCACTCACCCACTTTATTAAGTTTCACATGGTCAATACACCAACCTTCGTCAGCAGTCATAGTTATGTGGACTACTGTTCCAATAGTATATGTATAGTTTCCAGGAGAAGGATTAATTGTTCCACCATCTGTTGCAGTTAAGGTTAAAGTAACAGTTTCCTCTGAACTAACATTGGTTATGAAATTGTTGCCACCGAGCAATAAAGTCATCACTAGTGAGACCAACATCAAACATGTCAATATTTTATTTTTCAATCGCACTTCCTCTCTTTAGCATATTAATATGCATTCAACAACAATTTAAGATTTGAGAAAGAATCTTCTATTGAATAAAGAAAAGAAAGGATGATGTTTATTGTTTCTTCTGTATTCTTATCAATTCTTTTGGTTCTGCTATAACTTTTCCACATTTCTTACATTTAGTAACTTCTAGTGGTTCATTCAGGTGGGAATTTCTCTTCTTTTTTCTCTCTTTCGAATGGTCCGACTTTTGTTCTTGTTGTTTTCAGTTTTTTCTCGGCTTCTTCACGGCGTTTTTTGATTTTTCTCAAAACTTTCTCTGTTGCTGAGTCTATGTCATCTTGCAAGTCTGCAAATTTCGATAGCTTTGTGCATGAATCGTTCGTTAACCACTCATAACTATCAAGGTCCTCAATTTTGCATGTCGCAACTCTTGCCGTCAGATACCTAAACATCGGTTCAATATGCTCATTCCAATCTACTTTCCGCTTGTTGAATATATCACCAAATCTTTTATTGAAATCATTCACAATTGCTGTATTAAATTTATACAACCGTAACACCTCTACTGTGAGTGATTCCCATTAAACTCTAACTCTGTATCTGTCCATGAGTTCTTCCTTTTTCCCTTGGTTCCATCCGCTCACTGCTTGGTAATAGCCCGTTACCCTAGACCACCATTCCACCCACGAAGACCCACAATGGGGACACTTCTCATAAATTGGCGAAGTAACTTTCCCACAGTTGTTGCATATGGTTAGGTCCTTCGTGTAAGCGTAGTATCCCACATGACTCTTAGTAGCTATTCTTTTGGTCAGTTTGTAGAGGGCTTCAGGGTCTGGAGAGCCGTCTCCAAGCCAAACATGAAACATGTTCCCACCGTTCAAGAGGGGAAAGAACTTCTGTTCTATGTCCATCCTTTCAAACAAGTCTGCTTTAGCGCCCACGTAAAGATGGGTTCCGTTGCTATAATAGACAGGAACATCCTTGGCTCCATCAGCAAGCAAAGACCTAGCTTTCTCCACATTTCCTTTAGCAATTTTCTCTGCTTGATTCCGATAACCATTTGTAAGAATATCCGCTATAGCAAATCTCTGGGCTGTGGATTCCGCTGGCGTCCTAGCCAAAGCAAGTTTAAGACCGCTCTTCTCTTCAAGCACTTTCTTGTATTTCTGCATCTCAAGAATCAGCTTAACAAGAACCTTAACAGCCTCTGGATGCTCATGAAGCTGGTAGCCAGTGTGCCACTGAGCCATCTCATTCCCACCCACAAGACCTATTGTATAGGCCAGTTCACTGAAATCAACGGCTGGACTCCCCTTCTCACCAGTTCTTGGGTCCAGAGGACGTTGAGTAGCGAAAGGTATCCGTTTGTTCTTTACCACAAGATTCATCCATTTCTTCTTAGTCTTGAACACTTCAACGGCTAAATCCATTAGTCTGCGACTTTCTTCGAAAAGTTTCTCATCATCACCGTTGGCTCGGTAAGCCATCCTTGGAAGATTTAGGCTCACAACTTGCCAGCTTCCCATGGTGAAATGTTTCCCATTATTGAAATACAGCTTATCTTCGAAGTCTGCGCTTTCAGGCTTTTCAACAAAACAGTAGGCGCAACATTGGTAGCATGAAACCCCCTTGCCATAGCCCCTATACGGCGGCATCATATTGTCAAAGTAGGGGATTCCAAACTTGGCCACAACCTTATGAACATCAAGCCAAAACTCATCATACTCAGGCTTAAAAAATTCAGGACTAATACTATTCTCAAGCTTTGGAAAATTGAAGGGTTTCCCCCAATAATCACCTTTATAGGCTACATCGTAAAGCGCCCTAAACATTAAACGAACTTCATCCTCGTAGTCTCCATAAACGTCTGGTCCAACCCTTCCATGCACAACTACAGGAACTTTTCTCCAGAGTTCCGGAACTCCCGGCTGAACCTGAATGTTGCTGAAGACCAGCTGCCCACCCCTAGCCACGTAAGCTTGAGTATACTCAAAGAACATCATCTGCATGAGTTGCCTGAGCCTTTCGTAGTTTAGTCCTCTCATGTAGGGAGCGAGAAAAACCAAGAAATTGTAGAAGCCCTCGCCGCCAGCAAAGTTCGTCTGGGCAGAAGCCAGAATCTTGGCGGTGTGAAGAATCGCCACCTCCGGATGCTTAGCTGGACCCGCAATGCTGGTTCTCGTGCCAATTCCATCCGGCATCAAGCCATAATAAAAGAAGTAGCGGAGGTCCCAATCTTGGCAGAAAGGTCTCGTTCCAAAATATTCCAGATCATGTATGTGCAAATCCCCTGCCAGATGAGCGTCAGCGATTTTCGGAGGCATTAAGAGCAGGTATTCTTCTCCTGAAACCCAGTCTGCCTTCCTCTTGTGAGAAGTTTCAGGGTTTGGCTGAAGATTCGCGTTTTCGGTTGCCTTAAACCCTTGTCCCATATCCATTAGGTAGGCGTCGTAAACTGGTGCTCCAACCCTAGTTAAAATGTTTCTATAGAGGGCATACTCAGGCTTTTCTTTCGACTTGTCGAGTAGGATGTTGTTTACCAGTTCCCGTATGAGGGGACCGCTTATGAAATTAAGCTTCAAGTCGAAGATTTTCTTTTCAACATTAACAGCTATCTCCTCAGCCTCTTCCTTGCTTATGGGCTTCACTTCATAGAATTCTTTGGCAAGCTCTGTCTCCGTTAAGAGTTGTTTCACGACGGCGCTTCGATTCCACGGCACAATGAAGCCGTCGCTTCTCCTAACCATCGGTCGAATTCCTTGAGAACCCGCTTCAGCTTTGTCCATTTACCTAACCTTCAAAATTTCGGAGAGTTTAGTGTCGCTCAGTCCGTCGCCATCGAAGATTTGGTCTTCGGTATAAACGGTTCCTTCAACTTCCAGAGCTGGCGCCGACAAAACCACGGCGTTTCTCATAACCAAATCAGCCATAACATCTACATCCTCCAGATTTTTTTCTTCGAAATCTGCGTCTTTGTTTTCTAACCATTTTTTCAGCATTGTGCACTTGGGGCAACCGCTAGACGTATAGACTACTATTTCCTTAGCTCGCAGAGGACGCTCAAGTGAACTGGAAGACTCTTCTGGAAAGCCCATGAAAACACCTCGTGGGTAAGGATGGATAATGAGGGCTGAGGTACTTAAAATTATTAGTAAAAATTGTATAAAATTCTGTATAGCGCCTCTAACCGAAATTAACACGTGAACTATTCTAACAGATGTAGCAAAAGGAAAACAGACAACAAAAAATCAATCGTTTCTTTAAAACCGCTTAATAAATACATTTTACAGCGAGCGCCACCTAATTCGAAAAGTGATGAAATAGAACGATCGCAACGAACCTAGATACTAGTTTCTAAATAAACCTACTTTTACTTTCAAACTTAAAAATAAGACAAAAACAAAGCCGTACCGTAACGAAACAAAAATTTAGCCTGAAATTAACGTGTACGATGCTCGCTTACTCAGGGCAGAACGTTGGGCTGGAAGCCATAAAGATGATGGCAAATGTTTTGCTGATACACGACTGAAGCAATGAAGCATATCAACTGATCCACATGACGGGCACCTTGCCAATATCCCATAGAAAGTCTTTTGGCAACTTGCGCAATAAGCGAGGTGGCGATTGAAAACGTAAAGCCCAACAGCATGGTTTCCAACGATTTCTTTAGTGGCGGATAAAAGTTCGTTGGGATTTTGCTCCGAATCTGCGAGCTGTATTAAGGCGAGGTGGCTTCCCGGAGTTAGTTTGTGAAATCTCTCCTCAACGCTTAGACGTTTCTTCCAAGGAACATCAGCTTCTAAAGGTAGGGCAACCATGTCCGTGTAGAAGGGTTGTTCTCTGGAACCTCGAGCGCGAACCTTTGCCCACCCATATTTTTCTGCATCCAATTCCGCCATTCTTTTTGCAGCGTCGGCGTTGGGTACCATGGCTAGGGAAGCCCGAGTTTCAGGCTTCTTTGCATACCTCTGAACGTTACTGGAAAGATACTTCACGATTTTCTCAGCAAAATCCAGAGTCTCATCCTCTTGAAGGCCTTTTCCGAAAAATGATTCGATGGTTTCATTTAACCCGACAAAGCCTATGAGACGAGACGCATTTTCAATTCTGAAGTATTGGTCGCCGTCGGCTTTTTGTGTGAGGAAGGGGAGGAGGTTTTCCCCTGCCCGTTGTTTGATTGTTCGATATTTTATCTCTAAAGCCCGTAAGGCCATTTCCAGCTGTTCGTCCAATAGTTTAAAAAATTGGATTTGTTTCCCTTCCGCTTCGTATGCCACTCTAGACAAATTTATTATCGCATTATCGATGTTTGCTGTTTGGAGGGTGTCCAGTTCCCAATCTCCTCTCCAGTCGGTGGCAAATCTGCATCCCGTCGCCGTGTAAGAGGCGTACTTTTGTTCTTTGGGACAGAGGTTCGCGAAATATGGGAGACCTGTTTCAGCTGCAAGTCTATGAGACTTAAGGAGAAGAGCTTCGCATTCCTTGTTTTTAAGCACTTCAGGCCGTATCTTTATGATTAGACTGGGGTTGAAAAGGGGTTTATGTTTGTCATCTTCAGATATGGCTTCAAGGAGGAGAGAAGCAAGGCGACAGCTTTCTTCAACAAAATCTGCGTAAAAGCCCATTTTTCTTCCACCGGGTCCAATAGCCTCTTTTTCTCGCAAGAAATCGGGAACTATAAACTCTAGACCCAGAGACGCCTCTACGGGAAAACCTTCATTTGATGGGGACTGATTTATATCGAAGATAAAAAGGCGTAAACCTTCCCTAATTCTTTCTTCTGGAAGACCTTGGGCAAAGGGTGCTAGGAAGATGTTGAAGAAGTCTAGTGCTTGTTCGCCAGAGATCTCTATGGCAGCGATTTTGAGAACGTTGGAGGCTGTTAAAAGGGCGGCTTCGAAGCTTTTGGGTGGAAGGTGGGAGGATCCTCTGTAGTCTATTCCTTGTTGGAGGAAAAAGCGAAGGTTGTGCATGAATTCGTTTGGTTTCAAGACCCATGTGCCAAGGTTGTTGAGGTGGAGAGCTCCGGAAAGGTGGGCGTCGGCTATATCTCTTGGAAGCACGTTGAGGAGGGTGTATTCCTCGATGACGGCGTCTCCAGCTGCTTTATGAACTGTTTCTACGCTTTGGGATGCGGCGCCTGTCGACCTTATCAATTGGGTGACATCGAAAACTGGGAGCCCTAGGCGTGTGAGTTTGTGGCGGTATTCTTCTAGTCCTTTTTCAATTAGAAGGGCGTTGACGATTTCCCGTATGAGGGGGGCTGTGAGGTATTTTGTTTTGAATTCTGATAGGCGGTTTTCTGTTTCTCGGGCGATTTTCTGGGCTATGTCTATGGGAACGTTTGCTTCCTTTACCAAGGCTTCGACGATTTTGTTTCTGTCAAATTCTTCAATCGCCAAGCGTGAGGTTCGAACCATTATTTTTCTTCTTTTTAAGAAGTGTTGTTGAATGTCCTCTGTGAAGCCAATCACGGTTCGGCCGAGGTCTGTGAGGCGGTATTCCTTTGTTTCCACATCTGGCTCTATGAGGTCAGCCTTAAGAAGGTATTTTAGGTGGTAGGCGAATCTGCCTGCTTCTCGGCTTGGGTTAAGATTTAGAATTTTCATGAGTTCTGTGTAGGACTGGGGTCCCTTGTCGAGGAGGATGTCTAGAATTTGCATTCTCAGGGAGGATGACGCAGCTTTAAGAACTCTTAGACCCGGTTTTCCTCGAGGCATATTTTGTTCACCATATTCAACCTATTATAGTCTGTTGCTTTAGTTTAAAAAATTAAAGTAGAATTTACGGGGGGCCTCTATTTGGATCCAAATAAAAATAGGATGTTGAAAAGGGGGAGGGGGGCTACCCAAAAACTTACAGGCTGGAGCGCTGACTAACCTTCCATATTTGAAGCCTAATAACAGCGATATGTTGAAAACAGTAATTTTTCCGGAAAATATCATCCGAGAATAGAAAACAGATGGCGCCGCCGGACGGACTCGAACCGTCGACCAACGAGTTAACAGCTTCAGCCTCAAAGGGTTTTAGCCCTTTTGAGCCCGCTGCTCTACCGAACTGAGCTACGGCGGCGGCTCGATTGACAGCTTCAGCGGCGCCGTTTAATCTGAGAACTCCTAGCGATATTTAAGTTTAATCGAACCAAACCCCGCACACACCATTTATTAAGGGAGAAAACTATTTTTTATGCAGTTCATGAATGACACATCTGAATGGGTGGAGAGGTTGACAGATCTGGAGAGGAAAGTGCGAGAAGAAGTTGAGAAAGTAGTTGATCCGGAAACTGGGTTAACTTTTGGTCAAATGAAAATGATCACTGATGTGAAAGAACAAAAACCTGGTGTGGTGAAAGTTGATTTTGTTCCTTCTAGTCCCTTTTGCCCAATTGCCTTCAAGCTCGCCTTCGATGTTAAAAAAGCGGCTGAAAAAGTTAAAGGGATTAAGAAGGTTTTAGTTTATTGCCGCGGCCACAACATGGAAGAAGAAATCAACAAAATGGTCAACAAGCCATAGCCCCATCAAAACGATAATACAGAATAAAATAAATTCTGCCTCGCAAGTTAACATAATAGCCAACAACGGGGAAGCCTAAATGAAAATCAAAGTCAAGTTTTTTACATCCCTCAGAGAAATAACTGGCAAGAAAGAAGATGAAATACAGTCACCAAGCATCATCACCGTCGAGGAACTGTTGGCTCATCTTTCAAAGAAATATGGCAAGGGATTCACAGAGTATCTATACGACGAGAAGGGGAATGTACGAACATATATCCAGATCCTCATAAATGGCAGAAGCATCAACGTACTGCAGAGGTTTGAAACAAAGTTAAAAGAAGGAGATACAGTCGCAATCTTTCCTCCGGTAGGCGGAGGCTAAAATCCTCTTCACATAACTTCAGCTTCCAAGTACGTTGGAAAAGCGTTAACCACCAGCACCTTCACAAATTTTCCAAGCAAAAACTCGTCAGCCTTTATCACTGTTGGTTTATAAGCGAAGTTCCTTCCGACCCAAGACGATCTTCTCCCTTTTTCGTCAAAGAGCACTGTTCCTTCCCAGCCTACCCAAGCCTTATTTTTCTCGGGGGTAATTCTTCTCGACAAACTCGCCATCTTTTCGCTCCGTTCTTTCACTTCTTGGGGAGAAAGAGACTTCATTTTTGTGGCAGGCGTACGAGGTCTTGGAAAGAACTTCGAAACATTAACGATGTCGGGCTGAATCTCTTTAATGAGGTTCATTGTCTGTTCAAAAGCCTCTCTGCTTTCGCCTGGAAAGCCGCAGATAACATCTGTTGCAACGGTTATTTTTGGAATCTCCCTTCTGAAAGCGTAAATAATCCTTTTGAAGTCGTTTACAGTGTAGAAACGGTTCATAAGCCTTAAGACTTCATTGTCTCCGCTTTGGACAGGTAAATGCAAAAACTTGAAAATCTTCTCATCTTTATAGGCTTCAATTAAATCGTCTAGTATTTCCAGCGCCTGGTTCGGAGTCATCATTCCAACCCGAACGAAAAATTTTCCCTCAATTTCGCAGATTCGCCCCATCAAATCCGTAAGATTAGTTGTGATGTCCTTTCCGTAACAAGCCGTATCCTGAGATGTTAACCATACTTCTTTAGCACCAGAAGCTAGGTCGCTTTTCACCCTTTCAACTATTTCATTAAGTGGATAACTTCTTAAACGTCCCCTGGCAAACAGAACACAACAGTAGGAGCACATCCCTAAACAACCATAATTGATGGGAACAACACTTATGACGCTGTTCATCGGAATTTTGGGAAGACCAAGACTCGGCTTAGAATCCCTCACCACCGCAACAACTTTTTCTCCTTGATCAACTTGGCGTACAACATCAACAATTTTGGCGCCAGGAGCTGGACCCACCACACCATCAAAGTCAACTTCAGTTTTCAATCTTTCAAAGTTTATCAGAGGCAGACAACCGGTCACGATAAGTCGCTTGCCTCTCGGAGCCTTCCTCAGAATATTTATCATTCGATTTTCCGTGGGAGTTTTCACCGCGCACGTATTGTAGATTAAGATATCTGCATTGTGCGCCCCTTCAACAATGTCAAAACCAGCCCTTGACAGACAACCAGCAAGGACTTCTCCATCAGCGAGATTTGTCGGACAACCAAAGCTTTTGACGTAAACTCGCCTAGATTTTTTAGCCATTAAGTTTCCGCTCAGTTGCTTACAGCCGCCATACATCTTTAGAAGGACATGCATAAGAGCAATAGGTTTTAATCATACAAGAGAAACATAAAGATTCCGTGAAGTCGTTCTTTTACATGAAATAGCAACGATTTGACCAGCACGGAAAGTAAATATTTATTAAGAAAAGACTCTGCATATTTTAGACATATTTATTTCTTAACATATACTTATATAAGCCTGAAACAGAGTCTGCTATTCCTTGCGCACAACTGTTTTGCGGGAGGGATGTGAATGAAACTAATCACGCTCTATTTACCCGAGCCGTACATTCGGGCCTTAGATCGATTAGTAAATGATAAGTATTACCCGAACAGGGCTGAGGCTATTCGCGTGGCGGTTCGAGATCTCCTCAGCGTAGAGGCTTGGGGAAGGAAAAGCAATGGTTAGACATGTAGGTAAACTTTTGGATGTTAAACATCCGGAGGTAGTTCCCAAAGTGACGCATGACACGCCCAGAGTCCCTTCTGAGACCTTAGCGCTAAACCTCTTTGACATAGACCCCTACACAGAACCAGAAAGACCTATACGCCTTGACCTAAACTTAGATCAACTTGAAGACGCCGAAGAATAGCCCTTTTCCTTCTATAGCTTTCTTTTCAGGCTTAGCGCTCCTCTTTTAAGCCGTATTCTCCAAGGTATCGGTTTCCCCATGGGAATAGTTGCTCCCTTCTTAATTGCCTGAACAATTTCTTCAACATCTGGATCAGCTTCGATAACTGTGTAAGCGGTTCCAATTTCAGGAGCATAGTGAGAGTCGCTTCCGGCAGTCTGCGGAAGGTTAAGGCGAGTGGCGAATTTTTTGTTCAGGTACGTGAAGAACTGAAAGGGAATGGCTGCCGAGTTGATCACCTCGATGGCGTCGCAAGAGGCTGTTCGTTGGCTCGGCACCGATTTATAAAATAAGGTGGGGTGGGCAGCTACGGCTATTCCACCCGCTTCGTGAATTCTTTGGATAGTCTCGTTGATGTCCAATTTTTGAGGTATTGGTGCGGTTACGTTGAGGGCAAGGAGGTGACCCCGTAAGGTGGTTATCTCAATGCCAGGAATGACGATGAGATCGCTGTTTCGGAGTTTAAGTGCTGCGGCGAGGGTGTCGTGGTCAGTGATGGCAACTCCATCTAACCCTCGTTTCTTAGAGTATGTGACTACTTCTTTAAGGGTTGTAACAGCATCATAGGAATAACATGTGTGAACATGAAGATCTATTTTCAGGCCCAAACTCTTCACTTTACTTTGCCATCTGCACATCGGACTCAGACAACTTCTGCAAGGTAGACCTTGCTTTTTCCAGCATGACCTGCAGTTCCTCTTCAGTGGCTTTTATTTTACTGAAAAGAGGCATTGCCCTGTTTATTTTGTGACCCGGTGGGAGGTCTTTTTTTGTTTCGTCCCATGCTTGTTCATGAACAGTCCTTGGTAAGTTAAGGAGCTCCCAGAGCTTTTCAGCTGTAAAAGGGATGAAGGGTTCTAGGGTTATGGCGAGGTTTTTGACTATCTGAGCGGCAACGTATAGGGTGTTGGCTGAAGATTGTGGGTTGGTTTTGATGGTTTTCCATGGTTCCTTTTCGTTGAGGTATATGTTTCCAAGTTGACTGAGCCCTACGACATGGCGGAGAGCCTCTTGTAGTTTAAATTCTTCTAAGTCTTGCGCGATTTTCTCTACTCTTTTTCTCGCCGACTTTAGAGTGTGTTTGTCGCGTGCATCGAGTTTGCTTGGCTGCGGCACTGCACTGTTGAAGTGTTGGTTTATGAAAGTTAGGGTTCTGTGGATGAAGTTTCCCAGGTTGTCATTTAGGTCAGAGTTCACTTTTTCGATGAAAGTTTTCCACGAGAAGGTTGTGTCTTTTGTTTCTGGGCGCATGGATATGAGGGTGTACCTCCAGTAATCGGCTGGGAAGAGCTCTAACGCCTCGTCAATCCAAACGCCTATCCTCCGGCTCTTAGAAAACGCTTGGCCTTCAAACATTAAGAACTCGACGGAGTTAACGTTCCAGGGTAAGTTGTAGTCTTCGTGGGTGGCAAGGAGCAGGGCTGGAAGGATGAGGGTGTGGAAGGGGATGTTGTCCTTTCCTATGAAGTATAGGGTCTTTGCTTCTTTGTTGAACCAGTATTCTTTCCACTTTTCTTCCTCTCCTCGTTTCTTGAAGTATTCAATGGTGGCTGATAAGTACCCTAAAACGGCTTCAACCCACACATAGATAGTTTTGTCCTCAGCACCTGGAAAGGGTGCTGGAATCCCCCATTTATTGTCCCTAGTCACAGGCCTTGGTTTCAATCCTTCCTGGAGGATGTTTAAGCTGAAGTTTCTGGCGTTGTCAGGTAGTTGTTTGTTGTTTTCAATGTAGGCGCGAAGTTGTTCATTAAGTTTTGACATGTCGAAGTACCAGTGCTGGCTCTTTTTTATGATTGGTGTAGATCTGCAGATGGTGCAATATGGTTGGGTAAGCTTGGTGGGTTCAAGGAGACTTCCACAAGCTTCGCATTGGTCTCCACGTGCTTGTTTATAACCGCAGTGGGGACATATTCCCTCCACGAATCTATCTGGCAAGAATCTATTGCATTTCGGGCAGTAAGGCAACTCAGTTTCTTGAGTAAAGATGTATCCGTTCTCGTAGATTCTTAGTAAAAGATCTTGCACAAACTTCTTGTGTAGAGGGTTTTCTGTGCGGGTGTAGTTACTAAAAGATATACCCCACCTTTCAAATAAGTCCACGACTTTCTCATGGTTTTTATCTGTCAGTTCCTTGGGAGATATTCCTAGCCGTACGGCTGCAACTTCAATGGGTGTTCCATGCTCGTCAGAGCCTGTTACATAAACAACATCGTCTCCCTTTAGTCGATAATACCGAGCGACAACATCTGCTGACAGAATGGAACTCACAATGTTGCCTAAATGAGGTACATAGTTGATGTAGGGCCACGCCGAGGTGACCAGAATCTTAGCGAGCGCAATACACCTCCAATTTTCGTTTAAAGTGCATTAATGTTCTTTACGGCTCTAATACTTAAGCACGACGGATTAAAGAATACGATGGAAAAAGATGCTGGAATCTACTTCTCGTTAAAGAAAAGAGATTATCTGAAGTTGAGGTTGTTGGATTCTATTCAGCTTTGGCTTTGGGTTTCGGCGGTGGAGGAGGCGCTAGGAATTCAGGTGCTCGTGCCCTACGCGTTGCAAGGAAAACCACTATCGCCAATATGATTGTGCAAACTACGACTGCCGCTATCACAGATGTCATCCACGTTTCCAAACCCGTTAATGACATGGGCAGTGAGACGCTGGAAATTATTAAGTCGGCTGTTTCATCTATTATTCCCTCGCTCGTCCAGATACTAATGTACACCCTTGCTGTATCATAGGGGAATTGCGCCGCTCTTCCGTCAGTTGGTATTGTAAATTTCACTTCTTTGTAATACTTGCCGCCCTGTGAAGCCACTATTGCAGCGGGTTCTAGCTTTATGGTCTCGTTCCCAACCCATTTGCCTTCCTTCGCATCATAGGCGAACCAAGGATATACAATGGTAAAGTTTCTGATCTCGATAGGTGCGTCCTCCTGATTTAGCATGGATATTTTTAATGTTCCTTTTTCACCTGGCTTGTACTGGGCTTTGTCTGTCCATATATACACTGTTGGTTGCGCAATCACAGACTGGGCGCATACAATTGCTAATATCGCAATTACCACAGACATTCCAATAATTTTCTTTTTCACATTATCACCGGTCAGAATTTTATACCAGTTTGTTTTTAAGATTTGTCATAAAATGAAAAGATACAACAACTATTATCGAAAACAGAAAATGTAGATAAGCCCAAATTAAGCCCTTTTAACTCTTCTTCGGCTTGCAATGATGCCTTATAATTCGCTCCATGACCTCCGGAAAGCTATTCAACCTAACATGATCAATTATTTGCGGAGAGGAGCGTCTGTTGGTTGATGGAAAGGGAACACGGCATGGAATCAATCGTTTGATTATTTTCGATGTAGAGGGAGTTTTGATACCAAAGAGGCGTTACCTACTTTTTGAGACAGCTAGGAAAATAGGTTTTTGGGGTTTCATCAAAATCATTATGATGGGGGTCCTTTACGAAATCGGGTTACTGCCCCTTGAATCCACGTTGAGAAGAATTTTTATGATGCTTCGAGGACTCACGGTGGACGAGATTTTTCACCTCTACGAAAAGATTCCCTTGATGCCGAGTGTAAAAGAAGTCTTCGAAAGATTAAACAGGGCAGGATATAAGACAGCCCTCATAAGTTCAGGTCTTCCCACACTTTTTGTCGAAGACTTAGCTTCTAGGCTAAAGGCTGACTACGCATTCGGTTTGGAACTAGAGGTAGCCAACAACCATTTGACAGGAGAAATAGAGGGCGACGTTCTAAAACCTGGTGGCAAAGCAATCGTCTTGAAGAAAATTCTTGAAAAGGAGGGTTTATCCTCCCAAGACTGCATTGTAGTCGCTGACGACCGAAACAATCTTCCCATGTTCCCCTTCTGCAAATTAAGGATTGGATACAATCCCGACTTCATCCTAAGCGCCAAGTCCGACTTTGTTGTCAAGAATGACCTCTCAGAAATCTTACCGATCATAACAGAGGATACGTCACAGGTTCCCACTTCAGCTATCTCAAAAAGCGAGAGACTCCGCGAAGCAATCCACATAAGTAGCTTTTCGTTGCCGTTTATTTGCATATACCTACTAGGAAATTATTTAGTATCTTCGTTGGTATTCATCCTAACTTTGTTATACGTCATATCTGAGGTTGCTAGGCTTTGGGGAATGAATTTTCCCGTTCTTTCCACAATAACTTGGAGAGCCGCCAATAAACCGGAGCTTTACGAATTTGCAACAGCCCCAATTTTTTTCGCTTTAGGCATAGTGCTTTCACTCATTATTTTTCCAGCACCCATCAGCTACGCTTCTATCGCCATACTCACATTAGGCGATGGTTTTGCCAGCATTTTTGGAAGAAAATTTGGAAGCGCTACTTTTCCCTTTAACAAAGGAAAGAACTTGGAAGGTTCAATTTTCGGCTTCCTCTTTGCCTCTGTTGGAGCTATGCTCTTTGTTAACCCTGTTAAAGCCCTTGTGAGCGCTGCCGTAGGAATGTTGATGGAATGTCTCCCCTTACCCACCAGCGATAACCTAACTGTACCCCTAGCCTCCGGGCTGGTGCTCACTGTGATTCCCTAAAACAAGGGAAAATCAAAGAAATGGAATAGGGAAGGGAGAAACTGTGGCTTCTAATGTCCGTGCATCCTCTGCTAAGGAATCTTAAAGGGTACTGTGCATTAGACGATGCACGCTTATTTTGGTTAGGCTTTTTGCGTTAGCATTTTCATTTGGCCAACAAAATCGTATTTGTTTCCTTTTGTTTCAAATTCTAACTTGTGAGTCAAGCCATAGCTTGAGTATATGTCTTCTAAAATTTTCATTTCAATAATGTGAGCTCCTGATCTTAGGAATTCTTCGAGGCCTTCTGCGAAAACATCTATCTTTTCGACGATTTCGTCTCGCCTAAGTGAGTAGCGATTTTCTAGGTATTTGTATATGAGGAGTGTAGCTTCGTTTCCAAAGATTTTTCTAAGAACCGTGTCTATGGCCTTCGAAACTTTGTCATGATACTCGTTTTTCTGGGTGGTTAGAGTATTCAATGTTGGGCGCCTCAATAATAATCTGTTATATTAAGACTTAATAAATCTTGCCGTAGACTTGTCGAGCAAACATACACGCTTCTGAACATCAAACAATGATTTCACAAAAATTCGCAACATTTAACTGTTGAACTCTCCAGAAAACATTTTTCCCTTTCTCACTTGCGCGAATTTTGGCCAAGCCACTCAGTGACTCATTCCAAAAAGACTAGTGAAAACAAGATGAGGACTCCGAGGACAAAGGCTGTTAGCTGCAGTGCTGATTTTATAAGTCCAGCCTCTTCCTTATGAAGTTCTGGGATTAAATCTGAACCTGCTATGTAAATGAAGTTGCCTGCAGCGAAAGGTATCAGAAATGGAACAAAAAAGTCTTGAATGAGAAAGCCTAAGGTGAGGGCTACGAGGGCTCCAAATATTGCTGTGATGGCGGTTGAGAAATTGAAGAAAATAGCTCTAGACTTGTTGAATCCTCCGTACATCAGAACTCCAAAGTCTCCGATTTCTTGAGGGATCTCGTGGAAAACGACAGCAAGAGTGGTGGCTACTCCTAAGGGTATACTTGCCAAGTAGCTTCCACCTATTATTAGACCGTCTATGAAATTGTGAACAGCGTCGCCAAAGAGGTTCATGTAGGCGAAGGAATGGGGATGTTCCTCTGAGGTTGGTATGTGGCAGTGTCTCCACTGGAGAAACTTCTCTACGATAAAGGAAACAACGATACCCAACAGAATGTACAGAGATACATGCAACCCAAAGCCACTTTTCTCTGCTGCTTCCGGAATGAGGTGGATAAAGGCATCTCCGAAAAGTCCTCCAGCAGAAAAACTTACGAGATACAAGAGGGCCTTCTTTAAATTTTCTTCTTTTAACGAAAAAGTCAACACGCCAACCAGAGAGATTAAACTAATAATAACTACACTTACCAGACTATACAGCCAAGTAACCGTTGTAGAACCTCCCAATGAAACAAAATTAAGAAGGCTGTTGGAACTTTTTACCTTTTTCTTTATTCTAAAGTAAACAATAGATAGGCGATTGCTTTCATAGTTTCTAAAGGGTGGAATAATTGGGACTTGAAGAATACCGGAAGAAAAGAGATTTCGAAAAGACAAACGAGCCTAAGGGTGACGAGAAAACAAATGGTGGAAGCATTTACGTGATTCAAAAACACAAAGCCACACATTTACATTATGACTTAAGGCTAGAAATGGACGGAGTTTTGAAAAGTTGGGCAGTCCCAAAAGCACCTCCCACAGAAACAGGCATAAAGAGACTCGCAGTGCAAGTGGAAGACCACCCAGTTGAATACGCAGATTTTGAAGGAACAATCCCTGAAGGACAATACGGCGCGGGCACTGTGGAAATTTGGGACAATGGGCAATACATTTTGAAAGAAAGGAACGAAGATAAGCTGGTTTTCGAAATAAGAGGCAACAAGCTTAGAGGCGATTATTGCTTGGTGAGGTTCAAGGGAAGGAAGAACTGGTTGTTCTTCAAGAAGAAATAAGGTGTTTATTATAACACCGTTATAGATAAATACGACCAAACCCACTTTTTCATGTGAAGGATTAATATTTTAGGTTAGCAATGTCACTCAATAAGAGTGTGGCTGGCACGGAGGTTTGTAGTTGGGTGGTCAAATTAAAGCCCATCGGGAACTCGACTGTTTGGGCCTGTACTGTCCTGAGCCAGTTTTTAGAACGAGACAGGAAATTGACAAGCTAGCTGTTGGCCAAGTTTTAGAAGTAATTGCCGATGATCCGGCAGCCGAAGAAGACATAAAACGTTTAGTTAAGAGACTTGGCCATCAACTCCTTGAGTTACGCAAAGAGAACAATCAACTTCATTTTTTTATTAAGAAAGTGAAGTAGGAAGTGAGTTAGTAATTGAGAAAAGTGTATATGGACCATGCGGCTGGCATGCCCGTAGATCCCAGAGTCTTCGAAGTCATGAAACCATATTTTACAGAGAACTATGGAAATCCTTCCTCTTCTCATTCCTTTGGGGCAAGTGCCAGAAGCGCCTTAATGGAATCGAGAGAAAAAGTTGCTCAACTAATAGGAGCGGAGAAACCTGACGAAATCATTTTTACTTCCGGAGGCACAGAATCCAACAATTTAGCAATAGAGGGAGTTGCTTACCGGAATAAGGACAAGGGAAACCACATAATCACAATCACCATCGAACACATATCCGTGATAAACATCTGCAAATACCTTCAAAAACAGGGCTTCGAAATCACCTACGTGCCAGTGGACAAACAAGGGATGGTTGACCCGCAAAGACTCAAAGATGCAATAACTGACAGAACTATCCTAATATCTGTCATGTATGCAAATGGCGAAATCGGAACAATACAACCAATAAGGGAAATAGGAAAGATAGCCCACAAAAACCAAATCTCTTTTCACGTAGACGCCGTAGCCGCAGCAGAAAAAATACCCATCAACGTTGAAGAAGAAAACATAGACCTCCTATCAATTTCTTCCAACGACATGTACGGACCAAAGGGCATAGGCGCCCTCTACATCAAAAAGGGAACCAGAATTCAACCAGTTATACAGGGCGGCGGTCAAGAAAGAGGACTACGCTCGGGCACAGAAAACATACCAGCCATAGTCGGCATGGGTAAGGCGGCTGAAATTGCCCAAGAAGAAATGGAAACCGAAGGCAAACGGTTAAGCCAACTGCGGGACAAGCTCGTAAAGGGAGCTTTGGACACGATTGAATGGTCCTACCTGAATGGCCATCCAACTAAAAGGCTTCCCAACAACGCCAACCTCAGATTCAGTTATATAGAAGGAGAATCCCTCATCTTAGGTCTAGACATGCTTGGCATTCAAGTATCTTCGGGTTCGGCATGCACCTCAAAAACTTTAGAACCTTCCCACGTACTGCTCGCCATAGGCTTAGCCCACGAGGAAGCCCATGGTTCCTTAGTCTTCACTCTGGGCAAACAAAACTCAGAAGAGGACGTGGATTATGTGCTGGAAGTGTTGCCGGGCGTGGTGAAGAGGCTGAGGGCAATGTCTCCCCTGACTCCAAAAGAAATGTTGAGGTGACATAAATGTACAGCGAAAAAGTTATGGAACATTTCATGAACCCACGAAACGTAGGCGAAATTCCAAACGCAGACGGTGTTGGAACCGTGGGCAACCCCGTTTGCGGCGACCTCATGACCGTATACATTAAAGTTAAAGACAACAGGTTGGAGGATGTTAAGTTCAAGACCTTTGGTTGCGGCGCCGCCATAGCAACAAGCAGCATGATCACCGAACTTGCAATGGGAAAAACCATCGAAGAAGCTCTTAAAATCACTAGAGGCGATGTAGCGGACAGCCTAGGAGGTCTTCCCCCAATTAAAATGCACTGTTCCAATCTAGCTGCAGACGCCTTACACGCAGCCATAAAAGATTACTTAAAGAAAAAAGAGGCCAAAAAATGAAAACTTTCGTAAAATGTGAAACATGCAACGCAAAGATTCCCACGGACAAATGTGTGTTTGCGATCCACAAAAGAGTTATTGATGGAAAGGAATACATCTTCTGTTGCATACGCTGTGCCGAAGCATTCAAAAGGAAGGAAAAATAACGAGACTCTTCTCTGATAATCTTAAATTTCCTCGGTTTCTTCATCAAACAGTTTTGTGAGAGCCAAACCCGATAGTAGCGCAGTTGCCACGATGAAGACTAGGAAGGGGATGTAGTGCGAAGATTCGTATAGTAAGCCTCCTAAGTATGGTGCTAGAAACGCAGCAAACATGCTTGCTGACAGTGGAACAGAAATCCACTTTGCCTTTGAGGCTTCCGGCGCGATGGGACTCATCACTGCTCCTATCAGCGACCAAGTAGTATATGAGGCGCCCATCAAGAAAGAGGCTAAGGACAAAGTGAAGAAGTTGTTGAACAAGACGAGGATTATGGCTGAAACAGAGCATAAAATCATGCAGATAGAAAGGGCGCCTGCTTTCTTCCATTTGTCCCCTATTCTTCCCAAATATACGCCCAGCACTCCTGATCCGAGAAAAGTAATGGACCCTAAAATCCCCACGAGCGAGTCGGTGAGATGAAACTCATCTTTCAGAATTTGAGGGATGAGGGGTCTAACCAAAAGCATAACAAACGTAATCACTGCAAAGAAGACAGACCAAACAAGCAATCTCTTCCTCTTAAACAAAGTAGCAGTTGATGAAAGTTGAGAGGTTTGTGTTGCCACGCCTTGGCTGCTTATTAAGAAAAGGATGCCTGTACACGTACTATACAGAACGAAGGCTAAGAAGAACACCCACTGCATTCCAACGGCGTCGGAGAGATACGCTCCTAAGGCTGGAGAGAATATGTACCCAAGCGACCAAGAAGCCGAAAGAATAGTGAAGGTTAACGTCATTTTATCTTTCTCCGCCGAAGATGCAATGTATGCACTAAAAGCTGGCTGACCTATCCAAAACCCATACAAAACCGCGCCCGGTAATAGTTGAAACCAGTTTTTTGCTAAAGAAAAAAGTATTGGAACAGGTACCCATACCATCCAACCAACAATCATAACCTTCTTTCGATCATACTTATCTGCCAAGTACCCCCCAAGAAGGGGCGTGAATGCAGCAGCCAGTATCATTGTAGAGAAAACTATTCCTACTTCAACTGGGTTGGCTTCAAGCCCTCGAGCATAAAGCGGCAATATGTAAAAGTAGAGGCCGTCTCCAAAGGCGCCTATAGAGGTTGCGACAAAAATCAGCTTTAGATCCCTATTTAATGCTCCGGAAAGAAATTTGAAAGGTAGGGTGTTCCTATGCTTGAACCCGGACATAAATCAAGCTCCTTCTCAAAGACCTTGATTACCATTTCCTTTCCGGAAGCACAGCTATTAACCATTTGGTTGTACAATGACTTGATTCGAGTGGAATTGAAAATTTTAAAGGTTACTAGAATTATAACCTAATCTAGCCGGGAGGACCAAATGACGCGTAGCGGCTACAAAATTGTCCTCACTGCTGATCGCACTTTGATGAGTGAGTACCACGGCGGCCTTTTTCTTGAATTCAGCGCCTGCGTACCTAAGGGGCTGATTCCAGATAGGCTCTATTTTTCTCTGCTTTGCCCCTCTGTGGACGTGAACAGAGACGGATCTGTTAAGTTTGCCTCATGTGGAATAAGGAAAGTAGAGGCTGCATTGCTGAACTATGGTTTCCAGAGAGAAGACATAATCGTTGCCCACCCGGAACACATGGATAAGGTCGTAGGACCGAACACAAAAGTTGTTGGAATCGCTGAAACCGACCCCTTGGGCGTGGCTCCAGCCACCTCCGCCTTCACAGAGCTGCTGGGCGGAAAGGCATACATGGCAATCAAGTTTAGAGAGCTTTTGAACCACCCTACCATAAAAAAGTTTAAGCCAAAAATTGTGGTGGGAGGGCCGGGTGCGTGGCAACTTGAAAATGTGGAAACCAGAAAGGAACTCGGGATAGACTGCGTAATCGTGGGAGAGGGAGAAAAGGTTGTGGGGCCCATCTTCGAGAAGGCCGTGAACGGTGAACCGTTGCCAGGGATTGTGCATGGGGAAGTGGTTCCCGAAGAAGAAATACCAGTTATTGCGGGCCCGACAATATGTGGATTGGTTGAAATTGCTCGAGGATGCGGGAGAGGATGCGCCTTTTGCGTTCCCACACTTCAAGTGTATCGTTGTCTTTCCCTTGAGCACATTTTGAAAGAGGTGGAAGTAAACCTTAGGGCGGGCAGACAACCATTGCTACACGCTGAGGATGTGTTGGGGTATAAAGCAAAAGGTTTCAGAGTTAACAAGGAGGCTGTGATCAACCTTTTCACAACTGTGCAAAATCATCCGGGCGTTAGAATGACAAATCTAAGTCACATAGCGCTTTCCTCGGTTTCAGACGCTCCGGAGGTTATTGAAGAAATCTCAAACATTTTGGGTTTAGGCGAAAGAATTCCTTGGACCGCCGCCCAGACCGGTATCGAAACTGGCAGTCCCAAACTGATTAAGATGCATATGGCTGGAAAATGTAAACCCTTCAAGCCGGAAGACTGGCCTGAAGTGGTCATAGATTCCTTTGAAATCTTGTCCAGGAACAATTGGCTTCCATGTGGCACCTTAATTCTTGGCTTACCGGAGGAGACTGAGAAGGATGTTGAGCTTACAATAGAGCTTGTGGAAGATTTGAAGCCCTTCAAAAGTCTCATTGTTCCTCTTTTTCTCGTCTCTACAGGGGGATTAAAAAACAAGGCTGAGTCTTTCATTTTGGAGAAGATGACGAATGAGCATTATGAGCTTTATTTGAAATGTTGGGAGCACAATCTGAAATGGGCTCCTACTTTGGTTGAAGAATATTCTAGCATGGCTATAAAAGGCAAAGTTACCCAATACGGGTTGAAGTTTCTCTTTTCATATGGGATTAAGCAAGCGATGGAACTGGTCCGCAGGTGCCGAGAGGATTATGGTTACAATGTGCCAGCCATGATAAAGGACGCCAGAAGTGGCAAAATAAAAGTGGCTTCTTCTCTCCCAACCCGCCTTGCTTATAAATTGGTTAAACGGAAGGCAAGGTAAATCTGGGAGAAAATTATACTACGAGGTTAAGTTAAAAACAATCATAAAGGGAGGAAGATGGAAAGATGAAAGAAGATAATATTTTGTCTCAACCGGAAAAGGGTTTCACTAAAAGAGCCTTGAATAAAGGTGGTTATGACCCTCGTTCTGTACTCAGATGGGGACAGATGATGGCAATTTCTCTTCTAGAGGTGGTTAAAGCTGTGGAAAGACGCTTTGGCGAAGAAGGACAGAAAGTCTGCTTGGAAACTTTGGTAAATGTGGGAAGGCAGGTTGGTAAAGACATTCTTGAGGTAGCCACCATACCTGAAGGGCTCTCAGAAATTGAGAAGATTTCCTTTCTAGCTTCATGGGTGAACCGGAACGTCTATGCTTCGCCGGACGTGCCCAAAATCATCAGCGATAAAGAGTGTACCTTCGATATTCTCTGGTGTCCTCATCAGGACATTTACACGGCGAGGGACTGTCGAATTCAAAGGTATATCGTGGAGGGAGTCTTGGACAGCTTTAACGCTAGAGACTATAACATAGAAGTCACAAAGTTGATTCCTATGGGAGACGACACCTGTCACTTCCGAATCTGGAAAAAAGAGAAGGGCGAAGAAGATGTTTGGAGAGCCCGTTCCAGAGCCCTCGCAAAAAGGGAAATTCAAGAAAAGAAATAAGAAGCCCATCAGTGAATCGCTCCAACGACGTTGGAGTTGAATTCGAATCAAAATCTCCCGAGGCCATCGTATCCATTTGTCCGTTGCATAGCGTTTCTGAAAATGGAAAAAGCTTTTCTATTTGAGTGATTCATAAAATTATCTTGTGTATGTTATGAATCATCTGATAAGGAAAAATCGCATCTATAGACTTTGTTTCTTTACTCTATTTTTTCTGTATTACATAATTATACCCGTTCAATATTTGGACGCAACGCACAGCGATTTGATCATTGGCGGAACCGACGTGATAACTATAGTCGACTCTGAGTATTTGCATTCAGGCAATATTGTGATAAAGGATAACGGAACTCTTGTTATAGAAAGCTCGAAATTTGAAATATACTCAACAAAAGATTTTGAATACAACATCACCATCCAAGATGATGGAAGACTCCTATTAATCAATGGCAGTCTAAGCTCTACGCGATCTACTAACCTATACTTAAGGGACGACGGAAATCTAACAATTGTTCAAAATTCGGTCGTTGGGGCTTTCAGAGTGTGGGCAGACAATCGTTCTACGTTCTTCGTAGACTCAAGCACTCTACATTTAGATACACTGACTGCTAACTGCCAAGAAATATCGTTCAACAAATCTATGGTGACGGGCGGATTTGATATCATTTCAAATTTTGCTTTTGTTCAAAATAGTGAAATCCGTAGCGGTCAAAACTCATTTCATTTATCCTCGAATAACTCGATAGAAATCTTGGGAGACGTAATTGACTGCGTTAGTGTATCAATTTCTTCCGAAGCAACTCTAACTTTTCGAAATTCCGTTTTGGCAGGCCATAACTTGTTTTTCTCAGGTAACGATTCCATTAATGTAGAAAACTCCGAATTCCACGAAAGAGCTACAATATCCCCGTCTTTTGTGACGCCCGTCCTGAGAGGATATAACTCAATTTTTCCAAACCCACTCATTTTTGACAGAAAAACTCCTCTTGTCTATCTTTACAATGTTACAACTCCCTCTATCACCGTTAATGACAGCACTAAAGTTTTTCGTTACTGGTGGCTAACAGCACACGTCACAGACAGCATTGGCACCCCCGTATTCGGAGCCAATGCTACAGTTCTTTTCTATTGGAATAACAGCATAGCGTCCTCAGGAATCACAGATGACAAAGGAACTGTTACGATACCTCTACTAAGTAATATCATCACGGCTGAGAAGGATGAATTTGTAGGAAACTATCTTTGGTACGTGAGTTATCAGAGGTATTCTTCTTCTCGACAATCAATAGCGGTAGATAACAATACAGTGGTTTATGTGTCCCTCCCATTCATCGTTGACTTTCTTAAAAGTTTCCTTTTCAAATACATAATCTTAGGAATAGTCTTCACGATACCAGTCTTAGTTCTTGTAATATATCTAAAAATGAAGAGAAAGGTTAAAGGTCGATTTTCTTAAAGCGTTTCGCTCGTTCATTGTAACTTTTACGTCATCAAGCAACAGAAAAAACAGCGCGGCATATTCGAGCCGAGTCTAAATAAAATCTCCTCATCCTTTTCACCATTCAATGTCCTTTTCTGCGATGTCGCTCCAGCAGTCTCTGCAGATAGGTAGACGTCTCCCCTTATAGTAGATATAGACTTCAATGTCTGTGCTTTTGCATTCTCCGTTCCAAGGGTTTCTACATTTTTCAATTAGCTGATTTGGACTCTTGAGGGGTTTCATGTAATATCCGAACCGTTAGAAATTGTTTAGAGCGGAAGTGCATTTAAGACTCTCGACTCAACGGCAACCCATAAAGCGGAGAGACAAGGGTGAAAGTGAAAGATATGGGGTTTATTTCAATCACAAAATGTGACTGATAGCCTATTTTTCCGCTTTTGACACTCTCATTCTATTTGTCTTTGGCGCCAAGTGTTGTAGGGGCATTGTCTCCAACAATAAGTGCTTCCTTTCAGTTGGCAGGTTTTACATTCCGCACTGTTGAAGGGTCTAGGTTTTCTAATCCTTCTGGCCAAGCTTCAGTCCTCAGTAAGAAAAAACGCTACACCCCGATATATCGATATCCATTCTCTTAATTCTCAATACGCATCCTCAATCAAGATGCAGAATTCAATTCAGTAGTTTACAAAAAGTTCAAAAATAGTTAGCCCTCCATAAATTTTAGGAGGACTATAAGAATGATTGACTCCTACGATTTTGGTCGAATCGTCATCAACGGGAAACGCTACAACAGTGACTTGATAGTTTTCCCCGACAAGGTTAGGGAAGGCTGGTGGAGGAAGGAAGGCCATCGACTCCACATTGAAGATTTAAAAGACATTTTGGAAGCAAAGCCAGAAGTGCTTGTGGTAGGTACCGGTTACTCAGGAATGATGACAATTCCGCCTGAAACTAGAAAGCACATTGAATCTGAGGGAATCGAGCTTATAGCCCAAAGGACAGCGGAAGCTTGCAAAACCTTCAACCGTCTGGTCAAGTTTAGAAAAGTTGTGGCGGCGCTTCACCTAACCTGCTAAGCCTTTAAGTTTAACCAACATTTATTTATTTTAAGTTTAATGTGGCGGGGGTACCCGAGCCAGGTCTAAGTAGCGGGTCAGAAGAAACCCCTAGGAAAAGGGGGAGGACTTAAGATCCTCTGGCGTAGGCCTCCGCGGGTTCAAATCCCGCCCCCCGCACTAAACTTTCAGCTTGAGGTTTAAATTCTCGTTTTTTCTTGTCACATCCTCTTTACGATATATTCCTATGGGGGTGCCTTGAAGTTTCTTCAATCTTAAATATCAAAACAATTTATGTCTAGAAGAGAGAACTGATTGGGAGAATAATTATGGGTAACGAAAGCTTTCATTTTCAATTAGGGGCTTTCAGATGTATGGTTGTCAACGATGGTAATTCTGCGTATTCTGACCCTGCCCAGATTTTTTTCGTTAATGCACCCAAAGAACACTTAAAGAAAGTACTGAGGGACCACAACCTCGATATCACGAAGTGGAAAGAGTATGTCAGCCCGTATCCAAGCCTGCTGATTAACACGGGTCAGCACCGGGTTCTGGTCGACACAGGAGCGGGTGGTCTGGAGCTAACTACTGGTAAACTGATTCCCAACCTACGGGCTGAAGGAATTGCGCCCGAGGACATTGACACGGTCATCCTCACGCACGCTCACGGGGACCACATCGGCGGAAACATCAATAGGAAGGGCAAGCCAACATTCCCTAACGCTCGCTACATCATGTGGAAAGATGAATGGGATTTTTGGATCTCAAAGCCAAACATAGCAGCATTGGATATTAGTGAAAGCGAAAAAGAATGGTTCATCAAATACGCACGCGACCACCTTCTACCAATTCAAAACCAACTTGATCTCGTCGACCATGAAACGGAAATCGTTCCTGGGGTTCGGGTCGTCGCGGCACTCGGCCACACACCTGGACACATAGCGGTTGCCATTACCTCGGACAACAAGCAATTGCTGTACATCTCCGATGCAGTGATCCATGAAATTCATCTGGAGCAACCAGACTGGTATACGAAGTACGACTTGGCTCCCGAGCAAACCATAACCACCAGACGCCAGCTCCTCGATTGGGCCGCAACCGAGAATGCCTTGGTGCACGCCTTTCATTTTCCCTTCCCTGGGCTAGGCTATGTAATTCAGAAAGGAGATGGTTGGCAGTGGCAGCCAAAGATAACGGGTTAAGACATCGGACACGCAAAATTCCGAGAATTTAAACCGAGATCTAAACCTAACCCCCCGCACCAGCTTAGTTAGATTTCTTTTTCCTCGGGTTCTCGCACGAGGAAAATTAGTAAGAATACTGCTATCAGTTCCGCGACTGTGAATAGATAAAAGGGCAAGGTGGGATCAACTGCCTGGAATAGAAAGCCTCCTAGAAGCGTGCCCGGCGCCGTTGAGAGGCCGCTACTTAACTGCCAGAGGGCTGTTATTCTTCCCCTCATTGTTCTGGGAGTTAAATCAGCTTGAAGAGCTTCATAGGCTGGTCCATAATATATCCCTGTCACTATGAGGAGAAGAGCGACAGCTAGGGCTTGAAGGAAAGAGCGGGACAACGTAAACAGTATGGTGCACGGGGCACACGTTAACACTGAAACTATCATGATTTTTCTTTTCCCAAACTTGTCGCTAAGCCACCCTCCAGGAATTTTTAAGACGGTGCCAAATAATTGTAAACTAGCAATCGTAGCCCATTCCATCGGTGTAAGCCCAATAACACTAGACGCATAGAGAACGTAATATGATCCTACGGCTCCATTGGCAAAGGCCACGAGGGCACATGAAAGCATCAGCGCCTTAAGGCTCAGAGGCAACGAACGCGGAAGCTTCATAACGTCTTTCAGTTTGCTAGGATTCTGGGAATTTGAATTTTTTAATGTCTCTTTCAGAAAGAGGAAGATGATGAAAGCCGAAATGAAGGCGGTGGCTGCAGTATACATACACGCCAATCTAAAGCCGTCCAACAAACCATAGTTCTGAATCAACCATCCTCCGATCAAAGGAGCTACTGTTACCGGAAGAGAAGAAACCACTTGAAGAGACGCTATTCCAACTGTCCGTCTTTCAGGAGAAATCGAATCAACCACTAAGGCATTGGAGGCTGGATTAGATATGGAACCGAACGCAGCGACCACACTTAACGCAGCGAACAAGCGCCAGTCCTGTATAACCGCATAAAGCATGGGAAAGAATATGCTGTAGAAGGCGGTTAGAACCACGATTCTTCTTCTCCCGTAGTAGTCTGCTATGAAGCCTCCTAGAAGAAACATGGCACTTCCAATTATGGATGTCATTGCTGTCATTAATCCCAGCGTTATAGGGCTTCCACCAAGTTGAACAAAATAGAGGGAAACGTAAGCGCTGATGAGTCCTCCTCCAAAACCCTTAACAGCACTGCTAACCGCTATGACCGTAATGTTTCCCTGAAAAAAACCTAACCCACTTAACTGTTTGTTTTTAACAGAAATAACTTCCTTCATCTTCTAGCCAGCAAAAGGGGTCTAGTTTTCCGCCATTTTATACCGTTTTGTTACATTTTCCGCGTTGCCATTCTCGAAGGCATATATTTCTTTCAGATTTTTCTTCCAGTCTCTTTCATACATCAGGGGATCATCAATTCTTTTCTCTGAAGGGTCCACATGAATCCATCTTTTTTGTTTGTTGTCCCAAACTTCTGTCCAGACATGGTCAGTCATGTCGAGGATTAGTCTGGCGCGGTAGTTGTGGGCTAGGCAAAGGGCGGTGAAAAGGATGCTGAATTCTCCGCACCTCCCTTTACCATAAGCTATTATTTCCATGGGGTCGTTGTGGCGAATTATATCTCCCTTACTCCACTCAACTTTGTTATGAAGCCACTCTAACAACTCCACCAGAGTGTATCTTCTTTCAAAGAGGTTTCTCAGTTCAGAAAGCAAAGATGGATTGGCCAATTTCTCGCTGATTTCTCTGTATTTTTCAACGGTCTTCTGGTTTGGAAGAGGCATCAGATACACTGCTCCTCTACACTTCTAAACTCTGTTCTGGTGTCTTGAACATTTTAGGTTAAAATCTATAGCCAAAAAGCTCTTGTGAAACAGTAATCAATAGTCAAAATCAATGCTGATAAGACAGAGACGCCTCATGGAAAGTTTAGGTGACTAAACGCACGCTTTCGGCAATGGTGTCAACCTGCTTCAGATTATTAACTAGAAGGTTAAATCGATAGGAACTTGTCGAAAATTTGAGTAACTGCGTCAAGATGTAACTTGGGCGAACGAGGAAACGTCGGTAACCTTCATGGGTCATTCTTTCAATTTCTTTGCAGGGTACGGCGTCAGGGGAAACTTCAGGCACCAAAACGCCAGTCTCCCAGTATTTATCTTCATCTAGAAGGCCCTTCATCTTTAATTCTTCCCAGATGTCGGTTCCCGGAAACGTGGCTAGGATGTTAAATTGAGGAATGTCAACTTGTAACTTTTGCGCAAACTTTAGGGTGTTCTCTATTTCCTCCCTAGTTTCGTTGGGAGCCCCCAATATGAAGGAGCCGACTATGACATCTATTCCAGCCTTTCTAGCGTTTTTAACAGCAACCTTCGCCTGTTCAGGGGTGGTCTGCTTGTTATAATAGTCTAGAACCTTCTGGTTGGCGCTTTCGATTCCGAAATACATCATTCTGCAGTTAGCTTTCACCATTTCCCGTATCATCTCATGGGGGCACTGGTCAACTCTTCCTTCACTAATCCATTCTATGTCCACTTTCTCTTCCTTCATCCTCTGGCATAACTTGATCACTCTTTTCGGGTTCAAAGTGAAGTTGTCATCCACGAACATTAACTGCTTATAGCCTTCGCTGGCTAGAAGGTGCAACTCTTCGAGTATATTCTCCACGGACCTAGACCTCCAGAGGTTCCGAGCCAATCTTCGACATCCACAAAAACGACACCTAAAAACACATCCGCGAGAAGAAACGAAGCTGCTAAACTTTTTGGGCGCGACATTTATTCCAGCGGTTGTATTGTGATACTCTACGTCTAGCAGTTCACGGTCTGGGAAAGGTATGGAGTCAACGTCTTTGATTAACGGTCTATCCGGAGTTGAAATTATCCGATTTCTCTTTCTGAAGGTGATTCCCAACACTTTTTTGAGGCTTCCCTCTTTCTCCAAGCATTTTACCAGTTCAAGGCTGGTGTCTTCCCCTTCTCCTCGAACGATCATGTCTACGAAAGAATATTTTTTTAGAATTCTCTCAGCGTTGAAGGTGGCATAAAAATTGCCGAAAACTATGAGGATGTTGGGGTTTCCCTCTTTCACTTTTTCTGCAATTATTGTTGCTTTGCGGCCTGAACTACTGCATGTAGAAAACCCTAGGATGTTAGGGTCCTCTTTCTTCACCCAGTCGACTGTGTCTTTAATGGAAAAGCCTTGAGCTGCTTCGTCTATCATGGAAACTTCTATTCCCTCTTTTCTCAGAATTGTGGCTATGTATAGCATGCCTAGGGGAGGGGCTGCGCCTACCATCTTTTTCGTATCTTCGATTGGAAGATCAGGGTTGGGACCTGGGTTTATGAATGAGAACTTCATTTTTTCCCCTTTTCTGCGCCGTTACATTTTCCGGTAGAGGGCATTTAAGTTTACTGTTAAGGGGGTTGGAGATGGCAAACGTTTAAGTTTCTCGATTATTGGATAGAGTCTAAAAAAGTTTCCGTTTAGAAGGTGAAGGTGCTGGGGAAATTAACTGCTCGCTCGGGGGTGACAGTTGCTACTTCTATAGCGCACTTTGTCAATGATGTTCCCCTCACTCTTCCTGCAGCGGTTATTCTTGTTCTGAGAGAGGAGTTTGATTTGAATTATGCTGCTGCAGGGGCTATAATTACTGCGTCTGCCTTCTTTATGACGTCATTACAAGCCGCCACGGGATATACTGCTGATCGATGGAATAGGATAACCCTCCTACGCTTAGGCTTAACAACACTGGGCGTAGGAACTATCCTCATGGGCTTTTCCACCAATTATGTTCAACTTCTCGCCTTCGGTTGTCTTATGGGGGTTGGAGGAAGCTTTTTTCATCCAATTGGCTATTCGCTATTGTCCGACGCTTTCGAGTCTGGGCATAGAGGTAAAGCCCTAGGACTAGGAAGCGCCGCAGGAGATATAGCCGTTCCAGTAGCCTTTGCAACCTCAGGCTTCCTAGTTTTATTTTTGGGATGGCGCAACCTCTTCATGTTATGGGGTCTAATTGCTATTATTGTCGCTGTGATGTTGCCGTTAATCATAAAAGAACCTAGAAAGAAGCGTTTGAGCTTAGACGCCACGGGTAACTCCACCACACAGATTGTCAGAACATTAATTCCAGTATTTATTGTAATGGGTCTTGCTGCCGCCTCCTACAGAATTGCGTCTTCCTTTACAACAACCTACCTAAGGGACTTTTTTGGACTAGGCATTGAGTCAGCTAACTTTATACTCGCTTTGATGATGGTCGTAGGCACGGTTGGGTCGATTGTTGGAGGAGCTTTTGCTGACAAACTCGGCGAAAAAAACACGGTTGCCATTGAAATGGTCGTGCTGAGCGTATTATCAGTGGTCTCCATTTACATAAGTAATGTTTACTTCCTATCCGGCGTCATTTGCATAATGGGTTTCTTCTTGTTAGGTGTTTGGCCCTCTTTTTATTCAGCCATCGCTGATACGACAAGCTTGGGCGCAAGGGCTTTCATGTATGGAATTCTCTTCTCCGTCGCATGGAGTTTTGGCTCATTTTTCCCTTATCTTTCAGGGGCTTGCGCAGACGTTTTTGGGATACAAGTAATCTATATTCTCGTTGGCGTTCTTTCTCTGCTTGCCGCATTTGCTGCCTATTTTACGTTTAAGAAGTAGCGAATGAGTGGGTAAACAATTAAATTTATCTTGCCTCAATATTCTTCGGTTTAAATATGGTAAACAACTTTTAATGGTGGTATAATTGGACGAACTGTTAGCCGTCTATCTGCTAAACCTGTTTGTTACCTTGGCCATGTTCCTTGTGCTGGCATTTCGAGCATGGATAGAACTGAAAAATTATAAGATGATGTGGAAGGAGCTGGAATGGAGAAGAACCTACGAAACCGTAGGGAAAATTCTGAAGGCAGAAAAAGACCTCTTCACCAAAGTTGAGGGCGGCGAAGAACTCTACGAAATGCTTTGTAGAATGTTTAAGACAGAAGGGCAATGAATTCTCCAGCTTTCATGGAAAGTGCCAATCTTTAATCATTTTCTTAGGCGCGCCAGATTTTTCTCTTCCATATCGACATAACGGCTTTGTCAGGTGCCTCTGAGACCTGAGAGACGTAATGTAAAGTCCTCTCTTGAGTTCCCGCTTTCCCTTAACTACTACCTTCTCTAACTGTGAGGAGCGAAAGCCACACTTCTCACATCTGAATCCCTTTCCCGTTCCCATAGACTTCATTCGCTTTCCACATTCGGGACAAGTTGGATTCAAAGAAGTTGTTTTAGGAGCCAGCTTCAGAATCTTCATCTTCTCAAGATTAACGGTGACTGAATGTTTCGACGAAGCGGGGCGAACACCTCCAAAAGCTTCCACAAGGTCTCCAACAATCAGGTTTTTTGAGATTTCGCAGAGAGTTCCTGTGGGTTCGTAGGCGGCGCAATCTACCTTCCCAGTTTCGTCTCTGATTGAAAAGATGACATGCCCGCCAGAGATGACTTTAGACTCCTTAGCCACGACTCCTTGAACAACCACTGAATTATAGGGCTGTATTTCGCCAATTGAACTAACTTTTCGCAAGTGGGCGTCGGTTCCATGGTTTGTGCGGAAAATCACCCACCTCTCAACTGGTTCCTCTTGGCGAATCATTTCATGGGCTTGTTTAACAACCTCCGGATTCTCCCCTCTGATACCGTAAAGGATGGGGTCTGGTCCTCTAGGGGTTATGAGGATTCGACCTGTTTCGGGGTCTATGTTGTTGAAGGTGAGGGGTGAGGTTTTTTCGTTCATCTCCTTAACAGACGAGACTTGTATTCTTCGAAGTGTGCCACAGTTTTCAGGAGTTCGGTAAGTTATAATCTCGTAGGTGTGATCCTCGTTTAGGTTTTCTCCGATGGCGGCTAAGCCCCCAATAATTCCTCGCCCCTTCTTGAAGCCCACTGCCTCAGCCTTAAACCTTTTAATGAGCCTAATGGCTTCCTTCATTTCCACCACACCCTGCTCTGTCCTTTTTGCGAAGTCCCTGTTTTCTTGGGGTACGTTGTTGAAAAGGAAAACAATCCCCGGGTCGGTTCCTTCGTAGTCTAGCTCAGCTTTTTCTTCAACCGTGTCAATAACAGTTTCCATAATTTTGTCTATGAGGTTGTCGCGGCATCTGATTCTTAAGCAAAGGGCGCCGTTGCCCCGAGTTTTCCATGGAACGTTAGGGTTAAGGCGAACGAGGTTGGGGTAGTCGGTGAAGACTGCGCCCATTAAACTCAGTTTTTCAACGAGGAGGCCAGCTATGTAGGTTGTGCAGCCCCTTCTAGGAGAGTCTGTGTCGTCGAATCCTATGTGCATCTTAATCATTAACTTCAGCTCGACACCTGTCATTGGAGTAGTGGGACGATAAGAACCTTCAGATGCGGTTGTTTTCTGTTGGATGGGATGTATAGATAGAAAAGAGGGGGGTGGAGACCTATTTTGTCTCCTCAATTACTATCATGGTTAGGGTCGACCGAACTTTATCCAATCGTCGCACATGCCAAGTAACAATTTCCTTGAGTTTGTCCATGGTGTTGGCTTTAACTTTCGCTACAACATCGTAAACGCCGTAGACCATGTAGGCTTCTTCCACAGCATCGATTTTTTTCAGCGCCGCTAGAACCTCGCTTTCCGACCCTATCTCCGTGTTTATTAACACGAAAGCTATGGGCATATATTCATCTCCACAGTCTATGATTATCTTGATACCCTAAAATATTTTTGCTCCCAAACTATAGATGCAGAGGTCGTAGGAGATGACAACAAGATGATAACAAGCAGAGAAATGCGTGCCTTGGAAACGAACTCAGAGTATTACGGCGTTTCGAGGCTGCAGCTGATGGAAAACGCTGGAAGAAGTGTCGCTGACGAAATTGCTTCAAGGTTTAAACCTAAAAACACAAGGGTAACTGTTTTCTGTGGTTCAGGAGGGAATGGAGGCGACGGCTTCGTTGCGGCGCGCCATCTCATGTGCCTAGGCTTTAAGGTTGAAGTGGTACTTGCCGGAAAATCCTCAGACATCGTCGATAAAGAGACGCAAAGAAACTGGCTTGCCCTACAAACTCTGAAAGACACTATTACATTGCATGAGGTTTATGATTCCACCCTCATCCCAAGCGTCAAAGCCGAAGTTGTAGTGGACGCTTTGCTTGGAATAGGCTTGAAGGGAACCTTGCGTCCGCCAATCTTGCAGTTGGTAGGAAGAATAAACGAAATGAAAGCCTTCTGCATTTCTGTGGATGTTCCCACCGGAATCAACTCGGATTCGGGTGAAGTTTTGGGCAAGGCCGTGAAGGCTAACCTAACGGTTACGTTTCACAAGATGAAGCCAGGATTGACTAGGGCAGAGGAATACGCTGGAGAGACCATTGTAAGGGACATAGGTCTACCACCTGAATTTGAGCGGTTTGCTGGTCCCGGCGACGTTTCTTTGGTTGTAAAGCCTCGTCCTCCAGAGGCTCATAAGGGCGATTTTGGAAGGCTTCTTGTGGTTGGTGGGAGCGAGGTTTTTTCCGGTGCTCCAGCCCTTGTCGCTATGGCGGCGCTCCGCACAGGAGTTGACTTAACTTACATAGCGGCTCCGGAAAAAACGGCTTACGCCATTTCATCTATGTCTCCAGCTTTGATCACCGTGAAGCTGGAGGGGAAACATCTTGACTCCCGTAGCATACCCATCATCAAACAATATTTGGAGACTTCGACGGCTGTTGTTATGGGTCCTGGGCTGGGGCTGCACAGAGAAACCAAGGAGGCTGTTAAAGAAATTATAAACCTAGTGGAGGAAAAGAGAATTCCTCTTCTGTTGGACGCTGACGGACTCAAAGCCTTCGCCGAATTTAAACGGGAAGTAAACTGGCCTCTCGTTTTGACGCCCCACGCTGGAGAATACGAAATATTGACTGGAAGAAGACTGCCAAAGGATCTAGAGGAACGGGCGGAGGAAGTTCAGAAGACAGCGCGAAAACTTGGAGCAACTATACTTTTTAAGGGACATGTGGACATCATATCTGATGGAAAGCGAGTTAAATTCAACTTTACTGGAAACCCTGGAATGACCGTGGGCGGGACAGGCGATGTCCTCTCTGGGATCGTTGGAGCTTTCTTGGCGCAGGGAGTTGACCCTTTTGAGGCTGCGGTGGCAGGGGCGTTTATTAATGGTGCTGCTGGGGACTTTGTTTGGAGCGAAAAGGGTTACCACATGATTCCAACAGATATTCTTGGGTGGATTCCGCGGGTTATGGATGATCCTATGTCTCATTTAAAGGTGCGGAAGGGTGCGCCGTAAAGACGTAGCAATCAGTGTCTATCATGCCAAGCAGTGCGACCCCAAGAAATGCACTGCGCTGAAGCTTAAGCGTCACAACATGGTTAGGGTTGTTCACCGAATTAGGGGATTACCTCGCGGAGCAGTTATCCTGAATCCCTTTTCGGATAGGGCTTTTTCTCCAGCTGACCGCGAAAGGCTGGAGAGAAGAGGCTTAGCCGCCATAGACTGCAGTTGGATACATGCAGACAAGGTTTTCGAGCTTTCTATGCGTGGGGAATCTCGTTGTTTGCCCTACTTAATTGCAGTGAATCCAACAAATTATGGAGTGCCAACAAAACTAAGCACAGTGGAAGCTTTGGCTGCAGCTCTATACATCGCTGGCTTCAAAGAGGAAGCGGAACGCTTGCTTTCTATTTTCAAATGGGGACCAAACTTCATCGTGTTGAATCGTGAATTTTTAGATGCCTACGCTCAAGCAAAGAATAGCGCTGAAGTTGTTGAGCTGCAAAAAGGTTTTATTCGTTAACTGGGCTGGCGTGCTGGTCGTAACTCACTGAACGGTGGAGATTTCTCCCGCATAATCCCTTTTTTCTGTTAGAAGTGTTTTTATTCGTTTACAACAGAATAGATTGTATTGAAGAAGTGAAAAAAGGTGAATGATCAGAATTATCAAAAGCATTCTGAGACATGCTTCTTTTGCAAATTGATAGACGACGAGAAAAGCAGAGACAAGAAGTTGTACAAAAAGGAGTTCTATAGAATAGTGGAATGGACGCAAGAGTATTTTGTAATACTATGTGAGAAACCAAAAATAAGCGGACATCTTCTGGTTGTCTCTAAACATCCTTACAATGACATTACAGAAATGAATGAAGATTCGGATGATGCAGTATCAATACTTAAGGCTGTTGTGTACTGGTCCAAAATCCTTAAGGAATGTCTCCGTCCAGAAAAAGTGTATGTCATGACAATGTGTGATCATTGGGAGCCTGATGAGTTGCCTAAGGGTCAGAAAGAGACAACAGAGCATCTCCATTTTCAGCTCCTTCCAAGATACAAGGTAAATAGACCTGAAAGAGGTGAACGGTTCTTGGCGAGAAACGAAGAAAATGGATTTGAAACCAGGCCGTTTGTCTTAGAGAAAATAAAAGAGCACTTAGTCGCATACAAAAAGGAGAAAGGAAAAACCGCGTAGGGAAATTCCTAACCCCAAAATCAAAGTAGAACATGTATGATGTCGTCTTTCATTTGTGCTATTGAATGTACGTGGTTTTCCGTTTTCGATCAATTTTAAATGCTTCTTCGTAAAGATGCAATTCATAAGACGTGAGCTTTTCTTCCAACTCTTTTAGGGGTCGCTTTTTTCTGTTCTTATGTTTACTTGTCATTTGAAGCGCAACCGACGAATTTTGATGTTTTTCTTTTCAGTAAATGCGCGGGTTTCTGGAGGCACTTCGGTATAGCGAGGAACGATTATGTCATATCTATCTGCATAGTAGGGATGGCGATACTTCTTTACTGTTGCGGCTATGTGCCTGGGCTGAAGAGTCTTGACTGCTTTGCTTTCTATTATTATCCTTCGGATTTTCTTAGTCAATTATGTCACTTCGCTTTTTTCAGAATGCAAAAGCCATCAGGCCTCTTTTTGGTTGTCTTGGAAGGTTTTTGACAAACGCATCTGTATTCCGGGTATAATCTCAAGAGCCTTTTTTCGACATACTTCTCGAACTGTCGCCACTTTATCTTGGTCAATCTCCTACACCTCCAAGCAGTCGACTTTTTCGATTTCTCTACCATGTCCCAGATCTATCAGCACCGAGTAACCCTCCTCTCCTTGCTTCCTCAACTCTAGATTTGACACCATGGGTTCCTGTTAAAAGAACGTGAATCCCTCCCACGTTCCTGTACTTCTTGTCAGGCGCCATGCACATCACCTCCACTGGTTGATCCACCCACGGCGGCCCTGACGACACCACGGGCGGTCAGAACATGCCTGTCCAGAAAAAGGAAAAGGATTCAATCTCTTTCATCGTTATTATGAAACAAATATAGCTTGCGGCAAAAACCATTTATTCTGTAACTCTAGTAAATCTAAAAATATGAGAAAAACACTCTCTGAACGAAAGTGCAATATTTACTATGATGTATATGTACGCGGAATGAAGGACGCGCAGATATTTTCGAGAGAGATTTCGCGGGATATCTTGAATGTTGTGCGCCAAGCCGGAGCAATGGGTACGACTGCAAAAGAGATTAGAGGGAAGTTTAGGCTAACTCCTGAAAGTATCAAACCAGCTCGTTACAAATATCCTATCTCGACAATCTATCAAGCTCTTGACGACCTGGAACAAACGGAGTGGATTCGAGGCACCACTAGACCCACCTTGCCTTGGGGTCGCCCGCCATACGGGGAAAGAGAGAGAATTGGAAGAGACCAAGAAAGAGGAGGAAGACCCCTCAAAATATATACATTCAACTTACATCTTTCTCCAGTTGACATTATTGATGAGGAATTCTATGAATGCATAGAACCAATGTTGAAGAAACATGTGACGGAAATCAAGAAAATTTGGATAGAGATTCTGCAGAAGATTATCGATGAGATTGGCAGTGGGAATCTGAAAAAGTTTCTTCCTCAAGATGAGATTCAAGAATGCGGTCTTAGTCACGAAGGGTATGAATTTCTCACAGCCATAAGCCTTGGAATGTTGGGTGTGCTCGAAGGAGAAGAGGAATGGAAAGATTTTGCGAGAAAAAACAAGATCATGAAATAGTATCAGGGTTAGTACCGCATTAAGGCTGAATGGAAAGGGATGGCTTAAGATTTACAGGAAACGAAAGTAGGTGGGTTTTTAGAAGGGCTGGTGTGTTGGTCGTAACCCGCCTTCTGTTCAAAGACGGCATTCAGCTAAACGGGCTACCCGCGTCTCCCGCAGAATTCACAGACGCCTATTTGCCCTTCCACCCTGCAGGTCGGCCATTTCACCGTTCCCAACCGCATCCTCAACGACTTAACACGTCTCATAGCCATCTTGCAGATGGGCGTTTCGTTTCTGTTCCGGAGCCAAGGCTCTCGCCCCACGCCCTCTACGAGCGCTGCAGTTCAGCGTGGTGGGCGGAGTTTCCTCAGGTGCCAGAGCACCCGGAGCCGTCCGCCAGCTCACCAGCCCAATCTATATGTGGAAATCGTGAGGAATAAAAATTTTGGAAAAAGCTTACAAAGAATTCATGTGCGTTTGGTTTGTTTAGCTTCAAAATGTTCCCTGATGTTCATCAGATCTTTCATGGTGTTCACCGTCAGCCAATCGCCCTCGTATTTCAGTCCCTTCAAAAACTTATTGCTAACTATCTTCTGCATGGCTTTGCGTTCAAAATCTCCTTCATCTGGAAAATATTCTTCAATCAATTTCTTGGAGAAGACGTAATGCCCCGCGCTAACCCAGATGCCTAAAAGGGGGCGATCTTCAAATTTCGTGACCATGTTCTTTCGGGTGGTTATTCTTCCGAAAAGCAGACATGGTTGTGCCAACAAAATAGCTGCTCCTCTATCTGCATACTCATAAAGCGTTCGGGGATCATAGAGAATTATGTCGTCAACGTTCATGGCGTAGAATTGATCTGCGCTGACCAGTGCTGCTGCTTTCTTGAGGGCGCCTCCAGTGCCCAATTTCTTTTCTTCCAGAGAAAGCTGAACAACTGTATTGTTGAAATAGGCTGATTCTGGGAACGGTCTGTTTGAAGCCAGAACCACATTGCTAAAGTCGTGTTCCAGCAACCAGCGGATCTGCCTATCTAAAAGCGTCTCGTCAGCAGATATCTTTAACAAAGGTTTCGGAGTCCACGTGTCCGGTTTGAGTCTCCACCCTTCCCCTCCACATAGAATTATGGCTTCATACCGCATTTTCATATTTCCAACCATGAACAATGGAGAACTGAGAACGTTATGCTGCTTCTCTTGTAACCGTTAGGATCCTTACGTAGTCAGCAGTGTCGTCGCAAGTGTCAGCGACGTGTTCCATTTCCTCGATGAGGTCTTTGAGTAACAATATTGTGGCAGCGTCCATTTTGTCCGAGTATTTGAGAAGTAGAGCTTTCGACTTCAAATATTTTTCATCCACTCTGCCTTCTATCTCGTCAATTTTTTTTGCAAGCTCCATAGCCTTGGGAGGATCTGTTCCTAACTTCTCGATGGCATTACGTAGAGTGGTTGCACAGGCAACCAAATCTTTAGCGGTTTCAGCAAATTGTTTCCACATTTCTTTCACAACTTTTGCATCTAGCAGAAGAACGACGGCTCTTGATGCATCCTTAACGTGGTCAGCCATTTCGTCAAGCCTTTTCACCAGATGCATGATATCTTCCCGGTCCTTTGGAGGCAGGCTTCCTCTAGTAAGTTCCTCGAAAATTGTTCTTCTAAGTTCATCGATTTCATGTTCTATTAGAGACAGTTTTTCGAAGGATGCCCTTGCTTCTTCCTTATTACCCTCTGAAGCTGCGTTGATCGACTTTTCTAGTTCAATTACGGTGTCTATAGCCAATGTCATTTGCCTGTCTGCAATCTCTAGAACCTTAAACTTTCTTCGTTTAGCAAACCATTCTTCCATTGTTTGTTCACCTTTTAATCAGAAGCCATATTACGTTCTATCTATAACGCAATGATGTATATTTAAGAATCTTTCCCATCTTTTCATTCGAGAGCCAACTCCCCTTTCAAACCTTTTTCTGGATATGTAAAAATGAAGCTTTTTTCGACTGGAAAGCTGACCGTGACTTTTTCCCCAGCATTAAGCCATTCCGCCATTAACGCCGGGCGGACAACCACCACCATGTCTCCATTTTCAAGTTGAATTTCGTACCGTATATTGGTTCCTTCAAATCGGAATCCTTCAATGTGACCGAAAATTGAATTTTTCCGTCTCTTTTCTCCCTTCTCAACCGCAAGAACTTCTGGTCTCACGGCTATGACCACTTTTTCATCTTTTTTGTGCTCTTTATTTAACGATCGAACATGAAGTCCTCCACGAAGTTCGACGGTTAATTCGTTACCGTCTGACTCTGCTACGTAGCCTTCTAGGAAGTTTGATTCTCCGATGAAGTTGGCTACGAATATGTGTTGGGGGTTTAGGTACAGTTCTTGGGGGGTTCCAACCTGCAGAATTTTTCCTTTTCTCATCACCGCTATTCTGTCGGAAATCGCCATGGCTTCTGCTTGGTCGTGGGTTACGTGTATGCCTGTTAATTCTAGGTCTTTCACAAACTTTCTTAATTCGTATCTTAATTCGAACCTGATTTTGGCGTCTAGGGCGCCTAAGGGTTCGTCTAGTAATAGTAGTTTAGCGCCAGCGGATAGTGCTCTGGCTAAGGCAACTCTTTGCATCATTCCTCCGCTTAACTGTGAAGGAAAAGCGTCTAGACGTTCGAAAAGTCTGACCATTTCTAGCATTTCACGTCCAATTCTTTCGCTTTCCTTGCTTTCCAATGCTTTTACTCGTGGACCATATGTGACGTTGTCCCAAACGTTCATGTGGGGAAAGAGGGCGTAGGTTTGAAAAACGAATCCGATGCCACGGTCTTCAGGTGGAGTGAATGTAACCAGACGATCGTCGATATAGATTTCGCCTTCGTCCGGCTGAACCAAACCTGCAATCATCCTGAGCAGAGTGGTTTTGCCACATCCACTTGGGCCAATTAAGGAAAAATATTCTCTGTCATGGATTTGGAGGCTAACATTGTCGACGGCAACAATCTTGCCATATTTCTTTGTGACGTTCACCAGTCGGACTTCTGGCATCTAAAGCCTCCATTAGTGTACCACAAGTATGGAACCAGGGTAAATATATTAAACATACCTAATACATCCCCTTGCCTCTGGTAAAAAGTCTCAAAATCAACAAGATTATGAAAGAAAATACAACCAGAATGCCGCAACCGAGGCCAATTTCCAGCGAAGTTGCGGGAACAGTGCCCTTAACCCAGCCGACCAATAAAACAGGTGCCGTTTTTAGCTTAGTTACTGCCAAAGTGGCTCCAGTTTCACTGACACTTCTTGTGAAAACCATGACTGCCCCGGCGATCAATGAGTATTTGGTTAAAGGTAATATTATAGTTCTGAATACGGTGAAGGGTCTTCCTCCTAATGTTCTCGCCGCTTCTTCATAGTCTATGCTTACTCTTTCTATGGCTGCTATCATCGACCTAACTAAGTAAGGATAGGTAATTGAAAGATGGACAAAGATTAGTAATACAATTTCAGGCATGATTGCAAAGTTTTTCCAGAAAATATTAAAGGAAATTCCTAGGGCGATTGATGGAACTATTAAAGGAATGTTAACCAGCACATCAAAAATTGATGAAAGAGCTGTTCCCAGTCTCCTTCTTGCAATGAGAACAGCCATGGGCAACCCAATTATTGTGTTCAATAATGTGGCGATTGCCCCAACTGAATAGGATAAAATGAGACTTTGCCAGTACTCTTGCCAGACGCCTACACCCGTTACTGCCTTATTTAGTGTTCCATTTGTTACAGCGTAAAATGCTGGAAGAGCAACGAAAAGCGAAGGAATGAGAACTAGAAGGAAGAAAATCAGAAGGGATAAGCCGTTTCTCAAGTTTGTCACACTCGAACTGCTTAGTTTTCTCTCAGTCACCGGCCAAACTTTCTTAAGGGGCATTTTCAGTCTTGAACCCAGCAATCTGATTGTTACAAAGATTATGCAGGAGATGATAATCAAAATGAAGCTTACAAAGACCAAGGCGCCTTCGTAGCCCGGTTCTTGACCAGTTTTAAGGTTGCTGATGAAAATTGGTCCGTTTTCGAAAGCGCCAGCAACCATTATTGTTGCTCCGGTTTCAGAAAGTGATCGTGCTAAGGCCAGTATGAAAGAGGCGATTAAAGCTGTTTTCAGTATTGGAAGCGTAACTGTTCTGTCTGCGGTTAGTGGCGCAGCACCCAATGTTCTCGCCGCTTCTTCGTATTCTCGTTTGTAGTCCAGTAGCGCTCCAACCATTACTCTAACTACAACAGGATAGGAGAAGGTGAAATGGAGCAGAATGATGAGAAGCCAGCCTGGTGAAATTAGGCTGCTTCCGAAGAGGGAAGAAATGCCTTCGGGCTTGTTCCAGAATAAAAGCAAAGAATAACCAAGGGCGACGGTGGGTATGATGAAGGGTATATCAGCCAGCGTGTCTAGACTCTTCAACCATTTGAACCCGCCCCTCGTGATGAACCAAGCCATTGGCAGCCCAGCCACCACATCGATGAATGAAACGAAGAGGGCAATGACAAAGGATGCGTAAATTGCCGATGTTGCCCTAGACATGAGACTGGAATTTCCAAAGATATCCGCCATGGTGTTCCATTTAAGAACTATCCCGAGGATGGGGGGAATTAAAATTAAGGCGAAGAAGAAGGCGAGGGAACTTAAATAGACTATGTAGCGGACAATGGACTTGGAAGACAAGGAATCAAGGAGCCTTATGATCTTGGAGCCAGCCAAAGTGATTTTTCCGCCTTAACTTCTTCAATGCGTTTCAGTCTTCTCTATTGGCTTGCTTTTCTCCCTTAAAACTTACCGTAGCCGAAATTAAACCATATGTTAAAAAATATGGGAGGCTAGGGAGAGTGCAAAAACTGAGTTAAGTGCGTTTCCTTTCTAAATTGAAAAACTATATGCTCCCCATTTCTCTTATGGAAGATAGGAAAAACCTCAATCTCTGGGATGCTGGTAAGTATTTCCTTTTCTAATTCCTTTGCTTCGGGTGATGATTGAAGGATGAGATTGAAGCTACCTTCTGTAATCTTGGGGTAGAATTTGCTATGGGGGTTTCCCTCTGGATGCACCTCAGCCATGATCCTTAGTCTAGGTCTCACTGAAGCCTTTTCTATGCTTTGTGATTGTGCTATTATGGTTTGGTCAGTAATGTGTGAAAAGGCTTCTTCAACATTCTTCAATGCTTCTTGAGAAAATTCTATGTTCTTCTTTTCTAAATGCTCACGTAGAACATTCATAAGCATTTGATAAAACAAGTGTTCTTTGGGTATGGTCTCGAAAAAAGAACCGTCTACTATAGAAACTTTTACTTTCTCACTTTCTCTGTATGTTCTTATAAGATAGAGACACTTTCTTTCAAATTTGAAATAACTTTCATCATTAGCAAGTTTATCGTCCATAATCGTAGAGATTCTTGAAACCAAATGGTCACCGTTGACTACGTCTATTTCTTCTAGACTTTTGTATTTGGTTGGGATTGTTGAGTTAAAAGAAGCAATGCTTCCTCCTTTCGAATCTTTTAATTCTATCAAACTCCCGCCGACAATTCTCTTTCCGTGTTTCTTTACTTTGAATAAAAAGTCGGGAAAATGTTGTGATTGTGAATATAGTAATGTCTTTTCTATTCCTTTATTCTTCAGCCAATCTACACTCAGTTTTCTCCAGAAATCAAAACCATACACCTGCTTAGCATCTCTGCGATTATCGATGTAAGCCAGATCGTTTCCACATGCTTTTATCACAAACTCTTCTAGCGGAGAATGCTGGTTAATTGTACCTTTCTTCAAATTGTTTACTATTCTGACAAAAAGAGTAGTTGCATCAATTAAAGACATTAGAGAAGACTCCTTTGCTCAGTGTTAACTCTTTTGAGTTGCCAAATTTCCCTCAAATTTGGCGTGAATCTGTAATAGTCATAGTATTTAGATATGCTGTCGGCAGGTCTGGGGCAGTTCAACCGTTTCTTAATGATTTCAACATAATTTGGGTCAATTTCTATTCCTATAGAATTTCTTCCCAATTGGTGTGCGACTACCAATGTGGGTCCTGTTCCAGCAAGAGGATCAAGGACGGTATCTCCTGGCAGAGTAGATGACAGAATTATTCTGAGAAGCAATGCTACAGGACTCTGTTGCACATGAATTCTGTTACCTTTACTGTCTCTTATCGCTTCATCGCCAGCAAAATATCCAGAAGTTAACTCTCTAATATCATCCCATACGTCTGTAAGGTAAACTCCATTTTCTCTTTCATATTTATGTTCGGGGAGAGGGGGCAAGTCTATACGTAATTTGTTAAAGACTCGAGGTTTTTCGCCTTTAATGGCATAAGCAATGATTTGATATTGCTTAGAGAATCTGGAATTAACTGGAACGGCAGAAGTCTTTTTTTTCCAAATAATAAGGTTTTGGAAACTCCAACCTGTCTTTCTGAGCACCTCTAATACTTGTCTAGCATTCTTTTCTCTTTGCATAAAATAAATGGCTCCACCATCTACTGTGGCAGCATATACTTTATGTAAAATCTCCTTCAACCAACTCCAATATTTCCAAGCTGGCTGAGTATCATCAAAGAATCTATAATCTTTCCCTTGTCTATAAGGTGGGTCAAGAAAAGTAAGGTGAATATCGTTAATAGAACCATCGTTAAGATATTTAAGGCAATCTCCTTCTAGCACTCTGTAAAACATGTCCTTTTTATTTTCTAGATTAATGGAAATCGGAGCAGATTCCTTTTGTTGCCCCTCAGAGCTAAAGGATTGTTGTTTGATTAGAATAGACACGACATGGTATCCGTTTTCGCTTCTGCTAAGTTGTATAGTGGTGCCGACTGAGAATCTGTTTTTCAGATATGGAGACCAAAGTCTCCCATATTTGTCAATTCGCGCTTGATTATTATTTAGCAAAGTGGCACACGGTAATCGAGTATCTCCAATTAATTCAGACATACGTTCTGCTGGAATCTGGATAAATCCTCTGAGAGCCTCCATTTTTTGGAGAACTTTGATTACCATTCGCATCCACTTAACTAGAGCATTTTCTCTTAAATAAGTTTCAGTCTTCTCTATTGGCTCGCTTTCCTCCCTTAAAACTTATCATAGCTGAAACTATGACAGGCAAAGAAGGATGTGAACATCACACAGCAACACTTATATCTCCCAAAACCGCCTCTAAATAGAATTGGCGATTAAAATGCCAAACTGAACTCCACATAAAGATGCAACCCCTAAGTAATGTTAGGGGCAAAGGGTGGAGTGAGCTTTTATTTGCTCGCAATGAAAACCAAGCACAGGCCAAATGCACATTCCGACGCTAAACAGATACCGGAAATTAAGTAAGCCCGACATGCTACGCCGTTTGGTGGATGACCAGGCTTGAGCGCTGAAGAAGGGCGCGGCAAGCGGCGAAACGCCCCGGGTAGCTGCATGCAAGCGTAGATCCGGGGATACCTGAATGAGACTTCTCGCGACGGACTCCCACGGGACTCCGTTGCGTTCCATAAGGAACGGGAACTCCCTGAACGGAAATATCTTAGTAAGGGAAGGAAAAGAAACCAACCGGATTCCCTAAGTAGCGTGAGCGAAAGGGGAAAAGTCCAAACCAAACCCCCCAGGGAAACCTGAGGGGGATGTAGTGTTGCGGGCCCAGCCGCCTTCTAACCGGCGAAGCCGAAGTGGCCTGGAAAGGCCTGCCAAAGACGGTGAAAGCCCAGTAGGCGTAAACCGGAAGGAGTTGGGCTGGAGTCCCTGAGTACCATACCCTGGATTCGGTTTGGGAAGCTGGGGGCCATCAACCTCCAAGACTAAATACGTCTCAAGACCGATAGCGCACTAGTACGGTGACAGAAAGCTGAAAAGTACCCCGGAAGGGGGGTGAAAAGAGCCTGAAGCCAGACGGTTACAGACGTTTGCAGCCCGGAAGGATAGATCCCTCCCAAAGGAACCTGTGGCGACACAGAAGTACGAGGGAGGAGGACCAGGGTTGCAAGTTCCGTCTAGAAACACGGGCCGGGGAGTTCATGGCCGTGGCAAGCTTAAAGGTTGAAAGCCTGCAAGCATAGGGAAACCAACATGCGCGCAACCAGTCAAGTGCTGGCGAGGCGCGGGGTCTGAAAGGGCCCGGAGTCACGGCTTTGTCACTAGAAACCGGACGATCTAGCCCTGGGCAGGGCGAAGTCAGGCGAAAGCCTGGTGGAGGCCCGAAAGGGTGCTGACGTGCAATTCGCTCCTCTGACCTGGGGCTAGGGGCGAAAGACCAATCTAGTCCGGTGATAGCTAGTTCCCTCCGAAGTGGGTCGCAGCCCAGCCCCAAGCGAGGCAGCTGATGGGGTAGAGCACTGATTGGAAAGTAAGGGGTCGAAAGGCCTCGCTTTTCTTTCAAACTCCGAATCCATCAGCGCTGCAAACCTTGGGAGACGGGTTCTAGGGGGTAAGCCCCTAGACCGAGAGGGGGACAACCCAGACTGGGGTTAAGGCCCCAAAGTGCTGGCTAAGTGTCAAACAAAAAGGCGTCATCAGCCCCAGACAGCGGGGAGGTAGGCTTAGAAGCAGCCACCCTTCAAAGAAAGCGTAACAGCTCACCCGCCGAGGCTGATGGCCCTGAAAATGGACGGGGCTAAGCCAGCCGCCGATACCCCAGGGTGCAGCCTAGCGCTGCAGTCGGTAGGAGGGCGTCCCGACTGGATAGAAGCCGGGCCGTGAGGTCCGGTGGACCGGTTCGGGATTGAACATCCCGGTGGTAGTAACAGCAAAGAGAAGTGAGAATCTTCTCCGCCGAAAGGGCCAGGGTTCCCCAGCAACGCGTCGTCAGCTGGGGGTAAGTCGGTCCTAAGGCCGGTCTTAACTGATGAGGCCGAAAGGGAAGCCGGTTAAAATTCCGGCGCCACAGAGGTACACGCGGCGACGCAAGCCCAACGTCTGACGCTTCGGGATAGGCTGAGCAAGGCTGTCGCTTTGTTTAACCGTATAAGCCTGGGGAGTGCCGCAATGGCGAGAACCAGGCGAAAGCGGGAATAGCCGCCCGTTTTTAGGGCGGTTCAGCTAATTTCTGGAGCCCTTGAAAAGGATGTTGGGAAGGATCCTCTGTGACCGTACCAAGATCCGACACAGGTGTCCCTAGGCGAGAAACCTAAGGCGTGTCGGGTGCACATGAAGCGAGGGAACTCGGCAAATTAGCCCCGTAACTTCGGGATAAGGGGTGCCTGCAGTTTTGGCTTCGGCTGGAATTGCAGGTCGCAGTAGCAAGGGGGTCCTGACTGTTTAATAAAAACACAGGGAGCCGCAAGCCCGAAAGGGTGTGAACGGCTTCTGAATCCTGGCCAGTACAGGTACCTGAAACTCGGGTTCAACTGGGCTAAGGGCCTGCAAACGCCGGGAGTAACTCTGACTCTCTCAAGGTAGCCAAATGCCTTGTCGGGTAAGTTCCGACGTGCATGAATGGAGCAACGAGGACCCCGCTGTCCCCGCTTTGTACCCGGTGAACCCACGTAACGTGGACGAACAGTCCACGAACTCCCAGCGGGAAAAGAAGACCCCGTGGAGTTTTACTGCAGCCTGCCGCTGGGATATGGCTGCGGTTGCAGAGTGTAGGCGGGAGCCGTTAATCCCAGTCCCTCCGGGGGCTGGGGGAGGCGACAATGGAACACCGCCCTTTCGCGTCCGTGTCTCTCACTGGCGCTTCGGCGCTGGAACAACGGTTGGTGGGCAGTTCGGCTGGGGCGGCACCCCCTTGAAAAAATATCGAGGGGGCCCAAAGGTCGGCTCAGGTGGGACAGAAACCCGCCGTAGAGTGCAAAGGCAAAAGCCGGCCTGACTGGATCCTCCACAGCAAGGGATCCAGAGGCGAAAGCCGGGCTTAACGAACATCCATATCCTCATTGGTGGGGGTTGGATATGTCAGAAAAATTACCCCGGGGATAACAGGCTCGTCGCGGGCGAGAGTTCACATCGACCCCGCGGCTTGGTACCTCGATGTCGGCTCTTCCTATCCTGGTCCTGCATAAGGGGCCAAGGGTGAGGCTGCTCGCCTATTAAAAGGGAACGTGAGCTGGGTTTAGACCGTCGTGAGACAGGTCGGACTTTATCTGCTGGGAGTG